>Ga0315336_1007208_pt1 | contig 10823 bp, 13 predicted proteins | sample ASW5metaG_FD_204512 | JGI IMG/M metagenome (GOLD analysis project Ga0315336, IMG submission 204512) | Ammonia-oxidizing marine archaeal communities from Monterey Bay, California, United States - ASW #5 | ecosystem: Environmental > Aquatic > Marine > Intertidal zone | place: USA: California... | reverse complement strand
ACACCTGCGCTATCGATGATGTCCTTGATGCCGAAGGGGACACCATCTAGCGGGCCCAGCGTTCCCCCGGCTTTGCGACGGGCGTCGGAGGTGTCAGCTTCTTGGAGGGCGCGATCGGCACAGATCCGCAGCCAAGCGTGAACCTGGCCGTCGCTGCGCTCGATGCGCTGCAACGTCTCTGCGACGAGCTCGCGGGCGGAGAAGTCGCCCCGGTCTAGCCCGGCGGAGGCTGCGGCAATCGTCGTGGGGATCACTGAGCGCTCGTCCGCTCCGTGCTACTCATACCGCGCGCGCCGCTGCGCGTTTCGAACTTCGCGTTACCCCGCGACCGGATCCGGGTGCCGCAGGTGCCAGTCGGTCACCTGCTGGTAGGCGTAGCCGACCTGTAGGCAGAAGTCGTCAGCCCAAGGACGACCGACGATCTGCAGGCCGTAGGGCAGGTTGCTGGCGTCGTAGCCGCTGGGGATGGTGACGGCGGGCTGGCCGGTCATGTTGAAGGGGGACGTGAAGTGGATCGCGGTCGAGAGGACGGCGTCAGACCAGCCGTCTGGGGCAGTGTACTCCGCCCAATCCTTGCCGAAGGCGGTACCAGGGTTGGTGGGGGTGAGCAGCGCCTGGATCCCGGTGTCGTTGTACATCTGGCGCATCTCGTGGTTGAAACGACTGCGGAAGCGGCGCGCGTTGAGGTAGTCCGTCGCGAGAATCAACTCGCCGGGGGCGATTAGGGCGGCGACTTCCTCGGTGTACTCGTCCTTTTGCCGCCGGTAGCGCGCCTGGTGATAGGCAGTGCCCTCCGCGAGCCAGACCGCGAAGGCGGCCGCTTTGATCATCTCGATCGACTCCGGCACGTCGACGGTAACGATCTCCGCGCCGGCGTTGGCGAGTTCGCCCACAGCGGCGTCGAAGGCGACCTGAACATCCGGCATGTGGCTCTTGAAGTAGTTATTGGCGACGCCGAGCTTGGCCCCCTTCACGCCGGAACGCAGCTTGTCCATATAGTCCGGCACTGGGAAGCGGCCAGAGTTGGGGTCGATCTCGGCGTAGCCGGAGAGGACGTTCATAGAGATGGCGACGTCTTCTATGTCGTGACACATCGGGCCCGTGTGGTCGGTCGACCAGGACAGCACCGCGACACCGTCCTTGGGCACGCGACCGAACGTGGCCTTGATGCCGGAGAGGCCGCAGAAGGCGGTGGGGATGCGGATCGACCCTCCGGTATCGGTGCCAAGGCCGAAGGGGATGTGGCCGGCCGCGACGGAGGCACCGGTGCCGCCGCTCGAGCCGCCGGGGACGTGCGCGAGGTTCCAGGGGTTTGCGGTGGGCGGGGTGGCGGCGCCGTAGGCGAACTCGTGCGTGTTGGTCTTGCCGATCAGGACCGCCCCCGCGTCGCGCAGGCGGGCGACGGCGGAGCAGTCGCGGTCAGGGACGCGACCCGAGAGGACCTTGGAGGAGGAACGCGTCTCGACGCCGTTGGTGTCGTAGAGGTCCTTGGCGCCGTAGGGGATGCCGTCCAACGGACCGAAGCTCTTGCCTTCCTTGCGCCGCTTGTCTGAAGCGTCGGCCTCCGAAAGGGCGCGGTCGTTGGAGACGGCGACCCAGGCCTTGAGGACGCCGTCGGTCTTGGCGATCTCTTCAAGCGACGCTTCGGCGAGGTCGCGACTGGTGTACTCGCCCTCGGCGAGCCCCGCGGCTAGTTCGTGGATGGTGCGAAAGTCCGGCATCGCCGCCCTCGATCCTATGCTGTGCGCTACCCGCCCGCCGGCACCCACTGGGGTGGCCGACGGGCGGCAGGTTTACCTCGTCAAATGAACTAAGCGCTAACCCCGACATCGGGGCGCCGCGCGTGGAAATCGGTCTCCTGCTGGAAGGCATGCCCGACCCGCAGGCAGAGTGACTCCGCCCAAGGCCGCCCGACGATCTGCAGGCCCGTGGGGAGACCCTTCTCGTCGAAGCCGTTGGGCACCGTCAGCGCCGGCTGGCCCGTGAAGTTGAAGGGGAAGGTGCAACGGATCGAGGCGGACATGAGCGTCTCTTCGAAGCCATCGTCCGCCTTGTACTCCATCTGCCCATGCTGAGCGGCGGTAACCGCCATCGTGGGCGTGACCATGACGTCCAGACGGTTGTCGCGCCAGAGCGACTTAATCTCGTGGTTGAAGCGCGAACGGTAGCGCTGGGCGTTGATGTAGTCGGTGGCGAGCATGAGTTCACCCACCTGGAGGTAGCTGGCAACGTCCGGTTGGTAGTCGCCCTGCTGGCGGCGCAAGCGCGGCGCATGCCAGGCAGCCGACTCGGCCAACACGATGGCGAAGCCGGCGGCCTGCAGCAGCGTTTCGGCGTCGGCTGGGATCGTCACCGGGACGATCTCGGCACCGGCGCTCTTAAGCGTGGCGACGGAGTCGTCGAACGCCTTCGACACGCCGGAGAAGTGGCTGACGAAGTAGTTCGTCGGGACGCCGATGCGCAGGCCTTTGACCCCACCGCCGAGGTCGGCAGTGTAGTCCTCCGTCGGGGCCCTGCCGCAGGTAGGGTCGCGCTCGTCATAGCCGGCGACGATGTTCAGCGTGAGGGCGGCGTCTTCGGCCGTCCAGCACATGGGGCCAATGTGGTCGAGCGACCACGACAGCATGTAGACGCCGTCCTTGGGAACACGACCGAAGGTGGCCTTGAGACCCGTGATGCCGTTGACGCAGGCGGGAATGCGGATGGAGCCGCCCGTGTCCGTGCCGAGGCCGAAGGGCGCCTGGGACGAGGCAACCGCAGCGCCGGTGCCGCCGCTGGAGCCGCCAGGTACGCGAGCCGTCTCCATATCCCACGGGTTGCGCGTGGGCGGACTCTCGACGCCGAAGGCGAACTGGTGCGTGTTGACCTTCCCCAAGAGCACACCACCTGCGGCGTTGAGGCGCTCGACGGTGGAAGCGGTGCGATTGGGGATGTTGCCCTTGAGCACGTTCGAGGATCCGGTGGTCTCGATGCCGTTCACTTCGACGATGTCCTTGGCGACATAGGGCACGCCATCGAATGGGCCGAGGGCGCGGCCATTGCGGCGGCGATCGTCGGAAGCCTCGGCCGCCGCGACCGCGTTCTCGGCGGCGACAACGTTGTAGGCCTTGATTGTGGAATCGACTTGCTCGGTCTGCTTGAGACAAAGATCGGTGATCTCGCGGCTGGAGAACTCGCTCTTGGCAAGTCCCTCGGCGATCGCTTTGACGGTGCGAGTCTCGGCGTTGCTAGGCATTGGGCGTGTCACCCCAATCCGGCACGAAGACGTCCGCGGGGGCCCAGTCGTCGAAGTCGTCTGGGCGCATCGTGCGCCAGGCTTCGAGCATGCCCTGCAGGCTTTCGCGCAGAGTCTCAGCCTCAGCGTCGGTGATCGACAGGTCGGCCACCTCAGCCAGGGCTTTCACATGGTTCGTGGTGAGCTGTGTCATAGGACCCTCCTTTTGCAGATGCTGCGCGCTCGAGTCGGGACGGACTCCATCCGGTCGACGAGCGGGCTCAAGGCTAGCGATCCAGAGTCGGACTTTCCATAGGAAAACGAGGGCGCGTGCCGGCGGTGATCGACGGGCGAAACGAGCCGTCTCGATCAGGTTGCGCGCAATTGTAGGCTGCGAGGCCGCGAACGACTCGAGCAGGCTAGTAGTCGCGCTTCCACTAGCCGGCCGCCCGGGATCGCCTTGGCCTGTGGGATGACCTGGGCGCCGAAGCGCTCGACCTGCTCGGCCATTTCAGCGCCGCTGCCCGATTGGCAGTCGAAGTAGCAAGCGACCAGGCCGAAACTGGCCTCGGCGAAGCGTTGGAGGTCCTCCGGGATCTGGTCGACAGAGCCGACGCAGGTGGAGCTCTTGGGCGAGCCCCTCCAACGGTCATCCGTGATGAAAAAGACGGCCGGGCAGATCAGAATCCAGAAATCGGAGAGGACTCGATCGAGACGCTCGTCCTACTACGCGATCTCCAGAATGTGCAGCTCTGAGACAAGCGTCGATTGGACGCACCAGCCGCGCTCGCCGAGGCCGTGCGTCGGGGCGAAAAGGGCCAGCTTAATTTTTTTGCTAACCGCCACAGCTCCGACTCACGCGATCCGATCTACCACTACCCAGCACCCCGCCTCTGCTCCAGCGACACGCGCCGGGCAGCGACTGTTTAGACCTTGGGCGTGATGTTCTCGTAGTCCTTCTTCCACTCGCCGGCGGCCTTGATGCCCTTGGCGGCGGGGAGGATCTCTTCGGCGGCGCGGTCGATCTGTTCTTCCAATTCGTCGACGGATCCCGAGGGACAGTCAAAGTGGAGGATCATCATGCCATAGCCGGCGTCCGCAAAGGTTTGGAGGTCGGAGAGGACCTGGCCGGGAGTGCCGGAGCAAGTCCATCTGGGGTTGCGCTTGGCGTCCTCGTGATCGGCGTCGGTGAGGTGAACGCTCTGGCAGCCGATCATCCAGAAGTCGGAGAGATCCTTCTTCATGGCCTCCGCCTCGCGGCGAATGATGTCTTGCAGGGGCCCGTAGCGATGGGGGTCCGAATGGGGGTCCAGAAAGATGGGGAAGAAGCCATCGCAGAAACGAGCAGCACGACGAGCCCCAGCCGGAGCAATACTGCCGAAGAGGATGGGCGGACGAGGATTCTGCACGGGCTTTGGATCCATCGAGAGGTTCTCAAAGTTGTAATGCTTGCCCTGAAAGCTGACGACGTCGTCCGCCCAGGAGCGCTTGTAGATCTCGATGCACTCCTCGGTCGCTTCGCCACGCGTCTCGTGGTCCAGGCCGAGCGCGTCAAATTCTTCTTTGGCCCAACCGGCGCCGACACCCATGATGAGGCGGCCGTTGGAGAGCACATCGACGGTGGCGAACTGTCGTGCGTCGTTGAGCGGGCCACGGTAGGGCGAAATCAGGACGGAAGGCGACATCTTGATCCGCTCGGTTGCAGCGGCTATCGCGCCCATCACGACAGCGCCATCCATCATGGTGGGGCGTGGCGGATACGCGCGGGTGCGGCTCTCCGGGTTGGCTACGTGCCCGCTATCCGACGTCAGCGGCAGCGTGACGTGGTCCGAGAACCAGAGCGAGTGGAAGCCGTGACGCTCGGCGCGCTGGGCGATCTGCACTGGCCGCATTTCGGTGGCGGGCGTGGGCTGCAGGAACCAATTGTGGTCGTCGCGGCGGCCGAGGCCGTGCGTATCCATGAACAGGGCGATCTCCATCGCGGTGAGAGTCCTCTCGTTGGGCCGGCCGGGGCGCGGCCTACGGATTACTAGACGGTCTTCTTCCATTCACCGGCGACTTTGATCTCGTGCGCGGCGGGCATAACTTCGGCGCCGAGCCGCTCGACCTGCTCGCGCAACTCGGCGATCTCACCCGACGGGCAGTCGAATATCAGGACAACCAGGCTGTAGCCCGCGTCAGCGAAGCGTTGCAGGTCCTCCAGGATCTGGTCGGCAGTGCCGGTACAGATCTTGCGCGGGCTGCGCTTGGACTCAACATGGTCGGCGTCGGTGATCTGAGCGGACGCGACGCAGAGCATCGAGAAGTCGCCAGGGTCTTTGCCGGCACTGTCCAGCTCTTTGCGGATGATGTCCTGAAGCCCAGCGAAGCGATGAGGGTCGGCGCCTGGGTCCAGAAAGATCGGGTAGAAGCCGTCGCAAAGTTGCGCGCCGCGCCGCGCACCAGCGGGGACGACGCTACCGAAGACGATCGGGATGCTGGGCTGCTGCACCGGCTTAGGGTCCATCGAGAGGTTCTCAAAATTGTAGTGGTCGCCGTGGAACGAGACGACTTCGTCGTTCCAGGAGCGCTTGTAGATCTCGATGCATTCCTCTGTCATGGGGCCGCGGGCGTCGTAATCCAGGTCGAGCGCGTCGAACTCCTCCTTGAGCCAGCCGGCACCGACGCCCATGATCACGCGGCCGGAAGAGAGCACATCGACCGTCGCCATCTGCCGGGCGTCGTTGAGCGGGCCGCGGTAGGGCGAGATCAGAACTGAGGTGCCCAGGCGCAGGCGACTGGTGCCGGCCGCGACGGCGCCCATCACGGGGGCGGCATCCAGAAGGTTATGGGAAGGCTCGTAAGCGCGGGTGCGGGACTCGTTCGCGACGTGGCCACTGGTAGAACTGATCGGCATGCAGACGTGATCCGGGAACCACATAGAGTGCATTCCGATGCGCTCCGCCATCTGCGCGATGCGCACGGGCTGCATCTCGGTAGCCGGGATGCTCTGCGCGAAAAAGTTTTCGTCGTCGCGCAGGCCGATGCCGTGCGTCGGTGCGTACATCCCGATCTCCATGGTGGTTCCCTTCGTGTGGACGACAGATCAGTGGTGGTGTCCGACGCCTCGGCTCCACACTCCCTGAACTCGTGTCCGCGCTTTCTTAGTGCTCCGCGTCCCGCTTAGCTAGTCCATCGGGATGTATTGCTCTTTGACCCAGCCCTTCTCGTAAGAAGAAACGAAGTTCAGGTTGGCATTGACGTTCTGGAAGTACCACTTGCCATCGACTTTGACGTACTCGTCGCGGTAAGTACCGGCGACCCACATCGCCTGCGGACCCTTGAAGGTGGCCGGCATGATGATGTACCAACTGCCCTTGGCGGTCGTGCCGGACGGGTCGATCTCGATCTTGTCGCCGACCGTTAGATGCAGCGCGAACTCGATCGTGTCCTTAGCGCCGGCGAAGAACTCGCGGATCGCCTCACGGCCCTCGTAGCGGCCGAAAATGCCACCGTCCCAGATGGCGTTCTCCATGAAGAGCGGGGCGATGCCGTCTGGATCGTAGTCGTCGTCGCAATACATAGCGTACTGAGTCTTGAGATCGCGGATCTCTTGGATGTCCAGCAGGCGCTGGACTTTCTCTTCGAGGCTGGCCATGGCGGATTCCTTTCCCGACGTAGGGGCCGATGCTACCGGGCCCGTCGATATTCACGCGTGATGCCGCAAGCGTGGGGCAGGCTACCAGCGGGCGCAGCAAGCACTCAAGGCTCATGACGTGGGACGCGTGCGAGGGAGAACGTCAGGCCAGCCGCTAGCCCACCGGCAGGCGCTGCTTCACCCAGCCCTTGTCGTAGGGGGCAGTGAAGTGGCGGTTGACCTTGACGCGATGGAAAAGCCAGCTGCCGTCCACCTTGCGGTATTCGTCGTCGTAGGTGACAGCAGAGAGGTGCGCGACGCCGTCCAGGGTCATCGGCTGCCAGAGGTACCAGTAGCCGCTGGCCTCGGTGCCGGACGGGGCAATATCGATGGTGTGGCTGACCATCATGTGGAGGGCGAATCTGACCCGTACGGTGGCAGCACCGAAGAAGCGGCGGACGGCCTCGCGGCCCTCATAGGAACCCATAATGCCGCCGTCCCACAAGCAGTCCTGAGTGAAGAGGGCGGCTAGCGGGTCAGCGGCATAGCCATCGTCGCAGAGGCGCGCGTAGTGCACCTTAAGGGCGCGGATCGCCTCGATATTTTCGAGCTGGGCGACGCGCGCTTCGAGTGAGGACACGGTGGTTTCTCTCTGCAGCGTTACTCCTGCAGTGCCTAGTCAGGCGGGAGGCGCTGCTCCACCCAGCCTTTGTCGTAGGGACACATGAAATGATACGTCGAGCGGGAGAGGGTGAAGAGCCAACGACCGCCAACCTTGCGGAACTCGTCGTCGTAGGTGATAGCGACCAAGTAGGCCTCATCGTTGCGGGTGGCGGGCTCCCACATGTACCAGGTGCCGCGGGCCGTGTTGGCTTCGAGGTCGACGTCGACTGCGTGGGCCATCGTGTAGTGGAGGAAAAAGGAGAGTGTATCGCGGACACCATTGAAGAAACCGGCGATCGCGTCGCGGCCCTCGTAGCGGCCCATAGGGCCGATGTCGAGGACACCGTCGGGAGTGAAGAGAGCGGCGAACGCTTCGCCCGTGTCGTAGCGGTCGAGAGTGCGAGCGTACTCCTGCTTGAGCCTGTCGATGGCGTTGATCTCCTCGAGGAGAAGGACGCGCTGCTCCAGAGTCTGTGCCATTGCTGATCGCCTAGCTACTCATTCGCCCATCTGAGGCAGCGGAGCCTCCGCCGCCCAGCCCTCGTGATAGGGCGCGCGAAACTGGATGTTGGAGCGAATGTGCTGGATGCGCCAGCCGTCATCGCGCTTGACGAAGTCGTCGTTGTAGGTGGCAGCGAGCCAGATGGGCGCGCCGCCGGACGTGATGGTCTCCCACGTGTACCAGTGGCCGGTTGCTTCAACCCCCGAGGGCGCGACGTCGATGCTGGGCGCGATGGTGTGGTGCTTCGCGAAGGTGAGGCGAGCGGCCCAGCCGGTGAAGAGATCACGCAGCGCGGCGACCCCTTCGTGACGGCCGTGCACGTTCGACTCCCACACTGCGTCCGGCGCGAACAACGCCAGGAAAGGCGCGTCAGGCCAGGCTTCGTTTTCGTGGCAGAGTCCGGCGTCCATCAGAATGGCATAGGTGTGCTTGAGGTAGCGGATCGAGGCGATGTCCTCGAGCCGCTGCAGACGCTGCTCGACCGTTCGCTCGCTGAAGGACCGCGCTGCCACGATTTAAACGGTCGTCGCTATGCGGTTTGGTCGGTGACGCGCTGCTTTACCCAACCCTTATCGTAGGGCGACATGAAGTGCAGGTTCTGACCGAGGCTGGTGATCCACCAACGATCGTCCACCTTCTTCAGAGTCGCGTCGTGGGTGAGGCCGCCGAAGTGCGCAGTGCCGTTGAGGTTGGGCGTCTCGAAACCGTACCAGGTGGCAGTAGCGTCGCCACCGTTCACATCGATGGCGTAGCCATCCCAGTAGTGCATCGTGAAGGAGACCTTGGTGCGCATCCCCTCGATGAACTCCTGGATGGCAGCGCGGCCGGTGTAAACCCCCATCTCCATGAGGTCCATCACGCCATCCTCAGCGAAGAGGGCGGCAAAGGCGGCGGCGTCGTAGGGGGCGTCACAAGTGGCGCCGACTGCGGCGAGCACGCGCCGCACGGCTTCGGTCTCTTCGAGCGTTCGAACGCGGTCCTCGAGCGACATCAGCTTCCTCGATTCTCGGGAACGGGCAGCGAGTCCGTGGACGTCATAGGGAGCTTCTCAATCCATCTTCGTCACGCCGTCTTCATCACAGGCGTCTTTACCCAACCGTCCTCGTACGGGGTGAAGAAATTCAGGTTGGCCTTGACCTGCTTGAAGAACCAGTCGTCGCCGACCTTCTCGTACATGTCGTTGTACGTGGCGGCCAGAAAGACGGCACGACCGTTCACGGTCGCGGGCTCCCAGATGTACCAGTGGCCGAGGGCAACCGTGAACGGCGGGTCAACGTCGATCGTGTGGCCGATCATGTAGTGCAGCGCAAAGGTGAACGACTTCGACGCGACCTCCCAGAAGCCGCGGATCTCGTCGTGGCCCTCGTAGCGCCCCAGGCCGCCGCCATCCCAGACGGCGTCCTTAGTGAAAAGGGCGGTGAGGCCGAGCGGGTCGTAGTTGTTGTCGCAGAGTTGGGCGTACTTGATCTTGAGACGGCGGATCGCCTCGATCGCTTCGAGGCGTTGGACACGTTCTTCAAGCTCGGCCACGGATCTCCTCCTCTCGAACGTAGGCGCGCAGGGTTGTAGATCAGTCGAGACGTTCGCTACCCCTCGGTGACCATGCGCGTCTTGACCCAGCCGTCCTCGTAAGGCGTGAGGAAGTGGAAGGTAAGCGCCATGCGCGAGATCAGCCACTCACCATTCACCTTTTTGCATTCGTCGTCGTAGGTGATGGCGTTGAGGATGGCGCGGCCCTGGTAGGTCATCGGCTCCCACAGGTACCAGTGCGCTTTAGCGGAGGTGCCCGAAGGATCGACGTCGATCGTGTGGCCGATCATGTAGTGCAGAGCGAACGTCAGGTCGTTCGACATCTCGTTGAACATATCCCGAATCGCCGCATTACCGTTCTGGACGCCGAACTCTTCGCCGCCGTCCCAGACGGCGTCCTCCGTGAAAAGCGCGGCGAGCTTGGTACCGTCGTAGCCGGCGTCGCAAATCTGGGCGTACTTGATCTTGAGGCGGCGGATCGCCTCGATGTCCTCGAGCAGCTGAACGCGCTCTTCCAACGATGCCATAGCAGTGCCTCCCTCTCGGCGGCGGCGCGGCGCGGGGGTGCTTTTTCCCAGCGGGGCGGGCCGCTCGTGCGGAAGGTAGGCTAACGCCCCGTCCGGCAGCCCCACAACAAGGAGACCGGACGGGGCGGATACGGGCCGTCCGTTAGGTCTCGATGAACTGCTGCTTCACCCAACCCTTGTCATACGGGGTAGCGAAGTGGAAGTTGAGCTTGGAGTAGTCGATCTTCCACTCGCCGTTAACGCGCTTGTAGCGGTCGTTGTAGGTGATGGCGATCCAGATCGGCTCACCGCTCTCGGCCGTGGCAGGCTCCCAGAGATACCAGTGCCCGACGGCGTCGTCGCCGTTAACATCGATCGTCTGGCCAATCATGTAGTGGAGGAAGAACGGCAGCTTCTTCTTAGCCTCCTCGAAGAACTGTGTGATCTGGTCGCGGCCCTTAGCCTCGCCGACGAGCCCGCCATCGAGCTCGGCGTTCTCAGTGAAGAGGGCGGCATACTGGGGGCCGGGGACACGGTCGTCGACAGCACGGGCATAGGCGATCTTGAGGCGACGGATCGCCTCCAGGTCCTCCAAGAGTTGAACGCGTTCCTCGAGTGATGGCATGGCAAGTCTTCCTTTCTCGATGGCTGTTGGGAGTCGGCGCGGAGGCTAGCGGACCAAAGGGGTGCGCGGCAGCCATTGCAGGCGGGCCTATACTCGGATGAAACGCGCCCCAGGAGCCTATCCGCACGGCGTGGACACAGGCCCAGGCAAAGGACATGCCAATGAGC
>Ga0315336_1007207_pt1 | contig 10823 bp, 11 predicted proteins | sample ASW5metaG_FD_204512 | JGI IMG/M metagenome (GOLD analysis project Ga0315336, IMG submission 204512) | Ammonia-oxidizing marine archaeal communities from Monterey Bay, California, United States - ASW #5 | ecosystem: Environmental > Aquatic > Marine > Intertidal zone | place: USA: California... | reverse complement strand
TTGACGATGATCAGGACATTCTCCGACGAGCAGGAGGTGGCATTATCGAAGCATTTTGACGCCTTGATTTTTTGTGCTGATGCCGCAAGATCCGCGGTGTCATCGACTATGACTGTGACATTTCCAGTGCCGACCCCGATGGCAGGGGTTCCGGAAGAATAGGCGCGACGTACATTGTCCTGGCTTCCGGTGACAACAAGAATATCCACGGCTTCCATAAGCCGCTGTGCCTTTGCTTTTGAAACCGGGGCAGGGATCATTTGAACAAGATCATGATCCACACCAGTCTTGTCGAACTCCGCATGAATGTAGCTGACCAGTTTTTGGCAAACAGCGGCGCCTTTCGGCGAGGGCGACAAGATGATAGCATTGCCACATTTGAGGGCGTTGACCACGTTATTGGTGGGTGTTGCAACGGGATTGGTTGACGGCACAACTGCGCCTACGACACCAGCGGCGCGCGCAATCTCGGTAATACCGGCCGAAGGATCCTCTCTAATAATACCGCAGGTTTTCGCGTGCTTGATATCCCGCAGTACCCCAAGCGTTTTCCGATGGTTTTTTGTTTTCTTGTCTTTGACATTTCCAAGTCCCGTCGACTGGACGGCCATTTCTGCCAGCTCCGCGTTGCGCGCAGGCTCCATTAACGCCCAGGCGGCAGAAAGCGCGGCATTATCATAGCGTTTTTGGTCGGCACCCATTTCGAATTTCTGTTGAGCCAGATGCGCTTTGGCAACCAGCTCATCGACAATCATTTCGTCTGAGGTCGCATCTGGATTTTTGTTTTCTCGCTCGCTCACAATATGATCCTTACGGTTAGGCTTCCTTGTCACTTTATACACAGAGTACCTAGTTTTATAAGGCAGGGGAATATCGCCCGCCTCAAATTGTGGCTAATCTTTCAAATTTATTAATAACTCGATTGAGTATGCTTGACGACTAGTCCCGCTTTATTCGGAGATGCTGGCGGCATTGGTTGCATGGGAACCACACTTGAGGATATCGTATTTGCTGAAATGGACTATTCGAAACTCGATGGATACATTTTAAAGCCAAAGATAAAGGAACTCCAGGTTTGCGGATGATCGTACCGGCGTCAGTCGATGGCCCTATTTTAGTGTGCTCAGAGGGACTAAGTTTCTGGGGCGGTGTTGACCCGACCAATGGCGTGATAATTGACGCCCACCATCCTCAACACGGCCAATCGCTTGTTGGTAAGTTAGTCTTGATGCCCACGAGCCGCGGCTCCTGTTCTGGAAGCGGCGTACTTTTGGATCTCGCGATGAATGGTCTTGCGCCTGCCGCCCTTATCTTTCGCGAAGAGGAAGGTATCTTGACGCTCGGCGCGTTGATCGCGACGCTTATGTTCGACTGTCCTGTCGCGGTATTGCGCTTGCCAACTGCGGAGTATGAGTTGCTCAGTACAAAGCCTCGTGCGACGCTGTCAAAGGAACGAATTACGGCTGATGGCCTCTCATTGACGTTGCCAGGCCTGTCTGAAGATTATCTGGAACTGACGGAATATGAGCGGGCGATGCTGGATGGCGCGCAAGGTCTCGCAGTTAAAAGGGCTATGCAAACCATTTGCACAATGGCCTCGGTACAAGGTGCGACGAAGCTTGTTGAAGTGTCGCGCGCCCATATCGATGGCTGTATTTATGCAGCGCCTGCGTATCTCACGTTTGCGCAGACAATGAAAACTATGGGGGCAAAAGTCAAGGTTCCGACGACGACGAACGCAATATCAGTCGACTATTCAAATTGGCGCAATCAGGGCGTGGCGCTCGACTTTGGGATACCTGCCAGCGAACTTGCGGAGGCCTATGTTCAAATGGGTGTGAAATCCAATTTCACTTGCGCCCCCTACCAGGCAGAAGATGCCCCGTCAGAAGACGAATACATCGGCTGGTCTGAGTCAAACGCGGTGATTTATGCAAATACCGTATTGGGCGCCCGAACCGAGAAGCATCCCGATTTTTTTGATCTCTTCATCGCGTTAACAGGACGCGCGCCGCTCGCTGGTGTCTATCTTGACGACCATCGTGTGGCGCAGATTATCATCGATGTGGAGCTGCCCGAAGGTCACGACGACGCAGTTTGGCCGATGCTTGGCTGGTTGGTTGGGCATATCGCCAGCGATCGCATACCACTTTTGACGGGGCTTGAGGGCGCCGTTCTTTGTGCAGATGATCTGCGTGCAATATGTGCTTCCTTTGGCACGACATCCGCGGCGCCCATGTTGCATATTGCCGGTGTAACACCGGAAGCGTCCCGTCCGGCAACACGGGATGCAAAACGCGTTTCCATATCACACACAGATTTTGTACGGGCATGGGGAGCCTTTAACTCAGGTCCTGCTAAAATCGATCTTGTGGCGCTGGGCAGCCCCCATTTTTCACTTGATGAAACCCGGGCATTTGCCGGGCAGATGAAACACCTACACCGAAACCCAGGAACAGCGGTTGTGATTACTTTGGGCCGAGAAACCAAAAAAGCGGCGCAAGATGAAGGGCTGATTTCACAGCTTACAGCCAAGGGAATTAAAGTCATCTCGGATATCTGCTGGTGCACATTAACTGAGCCGGTTTTCCCGCCTGACGCCAGAAATCTGATGACGAATTCAGGGAAGTATGCACATTACGCCCCTGGCTTGACCGGACGTACGGTGCGTTTTGGCGGGCTAGCAGAATGCGCCGATGCGGCCGCAACCGGATTGGCCAAAGTAGGCCTGCCTAAATGGCTGACGTAGAATTCAGGCAGGAGATAGCCATTAGATACCTATTTGGCCAAACCATTGATGATAGGGCAATCGGGGCGATCATCTCCATTACAGGTTTCGGCAAGATACGAAAGTTCGTCATGGAGAGACTGAAGTTCGCGTAACTTTTCTTCAATCTCCGTAATCCGATGCAGAGCAATGGCTTTGACGTCACGGCTCGACCGATCCCGGTTTTCATAAAGGTCTAATAGGTCTCGGCATTCTTGCACGGAAAACCCGAAGCTTCTGGCCCGGCGGGTAAAGATAAGTTTGTTTATCTCCTTTTCGCTATAAAGACGGTAGCCATTGTTAGAACGACCACTGGGCGTGACGAGATTGATGTCCGCATAATAGCGGACAGTTTTCGTTGGTAAATTTGTTGCTTTTGCGGCGTCACCAATAGTGTGCATCATTTTTCCTCTTGACCTTCCAGTAACTGGAAGCCTTACAAATTCTCTCAATCAAGTCAATTTAGTTTGTTTATGAGGATAAAATGAGTTTTGCAGAGACTGTTGTTAGAATTAGCTGGACGTGCCGCCATACTTGGCGACGCGCTTCGGTTAATACATTTTGGTGCTTGCTGGGATGTTCCATAGGGGACATGGGAACAATTCTTTTCTTCCAGCTTACTGGTATACCCTGGCCGACCCTGGCTATCATGGTCCTGGCCATTATTAACGGACTTCTGACTTCCATCGCCTTCGAAACGATAATTCTTTCACGACAAATGGTCCTTAAGCTGGCGTTTAAAACAGCCATTGGTATGTCCCTGATTTCAATGGTCTCAATGGAAGTGTCCATGAATTTTATCGATTATCTTCTTACTGGCGGCGCAAGGCTCACCTTATGGGTACTGCCGCTGATGTGGTTCGCCGGATTTATTACGCCACTGCCATACAATTACTGGCGTTTGAAAGCGTTGGGCAAAGCTTGTCACTAAGGAAGTATCAATGAAACTATCACGCAAAAACAATATCGTTGCCCTCTTTGTTTTGGCCTTGATCGTCGTTGGAAGCTACTTCTGGCTCACGTCCGATCAACCTGAAAATAAGACCGGAAGGCCGATTGCGGACGTTAAAGTCCCTGAACTGACAATTGCTGCTCAGTCAGGCAAACAAGTCTTTGATAAAAACTGTGCCTCCTGCCACGGCAATAATGCAGCGGGGCAGGAGGGTAAGGCTCCACCTCTCGTTCATCGGATATATGAGCCCAGCCATCATGGCGATATGAGCTTTGTAAGAGCGGTAAAGAATGGCGTACGTGCCCATCACTGGCCCTTCGGAAATATGCCGCCAGTGGACGGTATTACTGACGTCGAAATACAAAATATCATACTTTACGTTCGAGAATTGCAGAAGGCGAATGGGATTAATTAGATACTCCGGCGGCAGTATTGAAAAAAGAAATTATTTCATCTTCTATGCCCAGGGAGTTCAGATTCAGATGTGTCCCATTTTCGTAGGAAATAAATTGCTTCGGCTGAGCGGCAGTTTCAAATAGTCGCTTTCCTAAACCAATATCAACAGCTTTGTCCTGCTCACCGTGCAGCATAAGAAGACGTGCATTAATCTTTGCTATTCGGTGTATCGAATCGTAACGTTCCCGATACATAATCAAGCACATGGGAATACCTCGAAATTGTTCCGTTAGAACATCACAAAGCCTGCTATATGCTGCGACTAAAACGACACCAGAAAATTCTCTTTCTGCAGCAAGTGTTACGGCGACGCCAGTACCAAAGCTGTAACCATAGGAGACGCGTTGCTTGCCCGGAATTTGTTTATCCATTAACGAGTTAAGCTTGTCATACAGAGTTCGCGCATCCGCGGCAATTACTGCTTCTGAAGGCTCGCCGCCGGCACCACTGGAACCTCTGTATACCAATGCGGCAAGCCCGAATCCTTGATTAAGGTACGATTTGAGAGAACTCACGTAAGGCCCAATAGAAGCGCCATTTCCCATAAACACAAAAATGACTGGCGCGTCACCAGATGGCGGTTTTATCCAAGCTTTAAATTTTTCACTATCTTCGGATATTAACTCAACGACTTCGATATCAGTCAGGTCAAAAATTTCTGGATTGCCTTCAGTCTTACCAAAGTGGTGCAAGTGGCCGAATAAATATTGTAACGCAAAATATCCAGCCACAATTATTACGCAAATAACAATTCCAACCAAATTTAAACCATTTCGATTCATCAATTACACCGTACTCTTAAAGAAATTGGGAAGGGGTAGTTTCCTGACACCGAAGACGAAATCCCTTTGTATACTCGATTGTGAAACAAGCTAAAATAATCACAGCAGTAATGATTCAATCATAGTTAATTTGAGTTTATAATTGTTTAACGCTCTGCTGTCCTCTTGTCGTCAGATAATATGAGAAATGCCTCCTCGATCTCCGCGGATTGGTACAGGGTGTCGGTATCATCAGCCAAAGCGCCGGTTGCAGAGACAGTTAATAGAAAGAAGCCGAGGATTAAGGAAATCAGTTTTTTCATAATCTTTCCAAACTATGAATTATGAAGATGCCGGAAGGATAGATACCCCTATCCTTCCAGACGATTGACGAAGTATATTACGGGTCAAAACATGAGTTTTGCGCCGATAACGGCGTACCAAATGTCTGCACTTTCCCCCTCAGCTTCGACGAAGTTTGCGGTTTGGCCGAACTTTCGTTCATACACCACACCGACATAAGGCGAGAAAATGCGATCCCAAACGTCGTAACTTAGCCGCAAACCAGCCTCCACACTGTTGACACCGGAACCAACACCAATTTCCCGATCACTGGAAAAAGCGACGTCCACCGTTGCGGAGGGGGTGAGGGTTAAGTAATTGGTGAGAAGGACCGAATACTCAACGTCGAGGTCGGCGGAGAGTTTTCCTTTCTCGCTAAGGTACAGCTGAGTGTCTATTTCAAACCATTGTGGGGCAAGACCGCTCAGGCCAACAGCCACATACCAACGGTCCGGCCCTTGTGGACTGGTGTATCTGACACCCCCCTTGATATCCCAAAAATCAGAGACGGGTGTTTGCAAGGAAAGCTGATTGGAGAGGGTTTCAAACTTCTCAATATTCAAGTCAAATTCCCCATCGCCTTCCCAGCGAAGCTTGAGCTCGTCGGATCCAATGAAGGCATCTCCATCAAAAGCAAAGAGCTCTTCGCCGCTTTCACCGTAGCGATACTCAAATTCCTCCATTTGAAAGCCATAGAAAATATTGGCCGGTTCCTCCGCGTGGCTTGTAAACGGCGTTAATAGAGCGAGAGAAAACAAGATGCTTGGAAAGTGTTTTATTATTTTTCTCATTGCGGCACTCCCTTCCCGGTCGTCGTTAGGCTTGCAGTTTTCGGCCCGCCCTCAACCACGACTTTGCGGAACATACCCGCATCGGCGTGATAGGAAAGGTGGCAATGGAATGCCCATTGGCCTGTCGCATCGACCTCGGTCTCTGAGTAAACAGTGGTGCCTGGCGCGACACTTATGGTGTGCTTGGCTGGATTCCATTTACCTGCACCGACATCCAGGATGCTCCACATGCCATGCAGATGCATGGGATGGGTCATCATGGTTTCATTAACGAACTTGAAACGGACGCGTTCTCCATATTGCAGCTTGATAGGATCCGCATCCTCGTATTTCACGCCATTGATGGACCAGATATAGCGTTCCATATTGCCGGTAAGGCGAAGTTCAATCTCGCGTGTTGCCTCGCGCTCCTTGTAGAGGGGTTTCTGGGCTTTCAGGTCCACATAAGAGAGAAACTTCCCGCCATTCGCAGCAGTCGGCGCAATTCCGCTGCCCTTGGCATAGAATTTGTCCTCCTTCGAACCCATTCCCCTCATGCTTGAATGGTCCATGCCTTCCATCGTGCCATGGTCCATTCCCATGTCGGCCATGGTAAGTAGCGGTCGTATTGACATTTCCGGAATGTCGGCAGACATTCCATCCCGCGGTGCGAGGGTTCCGCGGGCGTAGGCTGTCTGGCCCATGCTGGCACCAAAAATTGTATAAGCTTTGTCGTCCTTGGGCCTGACAAGGACATCATATGTCTCGGCAACGCCGATCCTGAGTTCGTCGACGGTTACGGGTTGGACATAATTCCCGTCGCTTGCCACAACCGTCATTTTCAGCCCGGGAATACGCACATCGAAATAGGTCATCGCGGAGGAGTTAATCAGCCGCAAGAGAACGCGTTCTTTTGGATTGAAAATCCCGGTCCAGTTTTGTTCGGGGCCTTTGCCATTGATGAGGGGTGTAAAACCTTGAACATCTTCAACGTCGGTTGCCATCATGCGCATGCTGCCCCAATCCAGCCGGTCAGATACGGTTGCCTCAAATCCGTTTTTATTCACATCAGAAAGGAAGTCGCCGAGTGTTTGCTGTTGACGATTATAGTAGTCAGACGCCATTTTCAGGTTCCGCATAATGCGTTTTCCTGAATGTGGATGTTTATCCGTAAACTGGACAACATAATCCCGGTCAAATCGGAAGGGCTTTCTCTTTTTCGGGTCAATTACGATCGATCCGTAAGCGCCATCGGGCTCTTGAAATCCTGAATGGCTGTGGAACCAGTAAGTTCCCGTTTGAACTATGGGGAATTTGTAGGTAAAGGTTTCCCCGGGCTCGATACCGGGGTAACTGATTTTGGGGACACCATCCATCTGGTAGGGCAGGATGAGGCCATGCCAGTGAATAGAGGTCGTCTCCTCCAGGTTATTTGTCACATTTATTGTGACTTCCTCTCCTTCGTTGAAGCGAAGGATGGGACCGGGTGATTTGCCATTATATCCAATGCCTTCCTTAGTGAAGTCACCGGTGTCGATAAGAACCTTGTCGACGGTTAAATTATATGTTCCGGCAAAAGTTAGTACCGGCAGTAAAGCTGTACTCATACTGGCCATAAGGCCGAGCGAGAACACACGCATCAACGATTTTCTCATTTTGCTATTCCTCTTGAAATTTGATGAAATAATGCGCGGCCAGAAATCGGCCGCGCAATTTTCCTATTCGATGCTGAATTCACCCATCATGCCCGCGTCATAATGACCTGGTACGTTGCAGGCGAATTCCAATTCCTCGCCATCAGCAAATTTCCAAATGATTTCTGCAGTTTCATTCGGTGCCAGCAGAGCGCTGTTCGGATCGCTATGGTCCATGGTCATGCCATTTCCCATACCCATTTTCATCATATTACGATTGACCTTGTCTGCTTCGAGGACGCCATGCTCGACCATCAGCATCATTTCTTCTTGATGTGCTGAATGGGTTGCTGCTGTCCCGATGTTGAACTCATGGACCAGTTCGCCAGCGTTCACGACCTTGAACCGAATGGTCTCCCCTTTTTTTACCGAGATATCTTCGGGCTCATAATAGGCATCGAACATCTTGATCTCGATGGTGCGGGAAACTTCGGAGGCCTTTCCCGGTTCGCCAGTGGCGGCTTTGTCTCCATGATGTCCGTCTTGATTTCCGGCCGCAAAGGCTATTGCCGTACTCACGGCGAGGGTTGCAGTAAGTGTCACTCCGGCAACGCCGGATAAAAAGCTACGTTTGATTTTCATTGTTTTATTCCTAAACATATCCCTACGCGCGCACAGGTCTGTCCTGTCCGAATTTGCTGCAGAGAAAAGATTACTGTTTGAAGTTTGAAGTCAGGCGCATCACATCAATTATCCTGGCGAGAAACGTGCAGGCGTAGACGGAGGCCTCGGAATAAAACTAAGCTTTTGGAGGTCGTTCAGGAGGGAAAAGGCTCAATGAGCCGAGCTGTGACGGTGAAATAGTAAAGGATGTTTTCGTTCCGGAAAAGACTGCTGTATTGTTTTGGAGTTCCGGATAGGCAATTGAGCAGGACGCAACACCGCATTTCTCAATATGGCCGTGGCGCTTTTTCTCCGCACTATTGGACAAATCATCATTTTCGGCGATCATAAAATGGTCCATGCCATCCGCGTTCGCATGGTTTTCTGCCATGGGAACCACAGCGAAAATATTGAAGGCAAAAATCAGAGCAATAACGAGGCTCATATTCCTTCTGCGATTATCTATTTTCGGTCGAATTCTAGTCAAAATATACCCAAGACGTGAATGACAAGGTTTGATGGACGGCACTAGATGTATAAACAACGTCGCCGAAAATCAAGGGGCTCGTGTGATTACTTCAGCACATTTCACCGTATTTGACTTACCGGGTTACCAGTGCTGATGAAAATTAGAGGCGACAATGCCAACTATACCCAATAGACATTGAAATCATAGATAGTTGATATTTCAGTTCTGAGCCCAATTGAGCGATATTGCTTTCCGTTCATAGCGTCAAGTTATGAACCATACAAAATCATAAGTTACAGATAAAAATACTCATAGGAAGTTGAACATGCCCTTTTTATCCGATGAATTTTTTACATCCTCTCTACAATTTATATCTACTCTATTTGTTGTATTGATAGGAATTGTTGTTCTTATCCTATTGGTCTTGTTTGTATTAGACATAACTCAAACTAAGGATGCCGTTCGAAAAAACTATCCTGTTTTGGGGCGTTTTCGCTATCTTTTCTCAACACTTGGTGAGTTTTTTCGGCAATATTTTTTCGCAATGGATCGTGAAGAATTGCCCTTTAATCGCGCAGAACGAGACTGGGTAGGCAGAGCCGCCAAAGACGAAAATAATACGGTCGCGTTTGGATCAACGAAAAATCTGACACCAACGGGAACATCTATTTTTGTCAATTGTCCCTTTCCAACTTTGGATGAAGATGCTGTAGATATGCAGCCTGTTGAGATTGGTCCATACGCCAGGAAACCATACAAAGCAGCGTCCTTTTTCAATATATCTGGAATGAGCTACGGAGCGCTCTCTACTCCGGCGGTAAAGGCTCTTTCTGCAGGTGCAAAGAAAGCTGGATGTTGGATGAATACGGGGGAAGGTGGACTTTCTCCATATCATCTCGAAGGAGGGTGCGATATTGTTATGCAAATCGGAACAGCCAAGTATGGTGTCCGGGATGAAGACGGTAACTTATCTGATAAAAAGCTAAGAGAAGTCGCCTCTCATGAGCAAGTTCGCATGTTTGAACTGAAAATGAGTCAAGGCGCGAAACCCGGTAAAGGTGGGATATTACCAGCTGTTAAAGTCAATGCCGAAATCTCGAGAATTCGGGGAATACCTGAAGGACGAGCATCTATTTCGCCAAATAGGCATCCTGAAATTAACAACGTTGAAGAAATGTTGGATATGATTTCTCGAGTGCGAGACGTGACAGGTAAGCCAACAGGTTTTAAAGCTGTCGTTGGCGCTTTTGGATGGCTCGAAGATTTGTGTGAAGAAATTCACAGGCGAGGGGTCGAATACGCGCCTGACTTCATTACTATTGATAGTGGCGATGGTGGAACGGGAGCGGCACCGATGCCTCTCATGGATAACGTTGGTTTAGTTATCAAAGAGTCGCTTCCGCTAGTATCCGACATTCTCCATAAATACGGACTTAGAAATCGGATTAGAATTATCGCGTCGGGAAAATTGATAACTCCGTCAGAAGTAGCGTGGGCTCTGGCAACGGGCGCGGATTTCGTCACATCGGCGCGTGGCTTTATGTTCTCATTAGGATGCATACAGGCCTTGAAATGCAACAAAAACACTTGTCCAACAGGAATTACAACTCACAACAAAAGACTGCAAAAAGGCCTAAATCCTGAAGACAAGGCTGTAAAAGTCGCAAATTATTGTTTGAACATGGTGCACGAAGTGCAGGTTATTTCGCATTCTTGCGGTGTTAATAGAGCGCGGCAAATGAGTAGAAAACATGTTCGCATTGTTCAAAGTAATGGCCGCACAATCCCAATGAGCGATCTTTATCCTCGGCCTGAAATTATACAGCAATATCAGGATACCTCCAAAAACTAGAAGCAGAAATTGGGTAAGCAACTGAAAACCAATTTCGGCGCGTTCAAGTGTCAATTCGAAATGAAGGAATTATATTATGACGATTGCATCTCCTAAAACCGTTGAAGCGGCTAACGCGAATACAACGAAGGCTTCCGATTTATTTGTTCAGGCGTTA
>Ga0315336_1007206_pt1 | contig 10824 bp, 9 predicted proteins | sample ASW5metaG_FD_204512 | JGI IMG/M metagenome (GOLD analysis project Ga0315336, IMG submission 204512) | Ammonia-oxidizing marine archaeal communities from Monterey Bay, California, United States - ASW #5 | ecosystem: Environmental > Aquatic > Marine > Intertidal zone | place: USA: California... | reverse complement strand
CTTTCATTGTTTGGGCTATTCGCCGGACACAGAATTGCACGACACAACCGGCCGTCCGCTGCCCATCAGCCGTGGTCGAGTGATCGAGCAGGTTCTCTAACCCCCTGAACCTCCGAGACGGAGCGACAAGGGAGGCGAAAAGGGACACCCACATTCCAGACCACAGGCGGATGTCGTAGAGTGGGAGAAGAGAAACTGGGAAATGTGGGCATAACAGGCCGAGGTGTTCCGGCCTCCGCGCTCAGACGCACTCGGCGACCCAACGGCACGCATTCGGCCGTTGATGATCACATTTCGCGGCGGTTCGCACAGGGCTGCCGAGCCGGCCACTCGAGTCGGGAGTCGCTGTTTATCTACCGCGATGCAAACTGGTGACGTTGATCCATTCCAACAGGCCGGCGGTCATTTTCGGGATCGGGACAGAGGCAAGTTGGGTGTCCCCTTTGTATCCTTGACGAAACAAATGGGCTGTATCACGACCTGAGCAGCACAAACTTGCGCGCGTCCCTCTTGGATTGTGAATGCCGACGACGCTGCGTTTGTTGATCAGGATTCCATCGTAAATCAAGCATGAGGCCAACGGAGCATCCTCGCAAAAAAGAGGGACATTAAAGAGACCTGACCCCTTTTATCTCGCCGAACTGCAGGCCACACGAAAGCCCTGGTGGCTGTACCGGAGGGACGGCGCGAGGCGTTTGCGGTTCGCCGAACGGCAGCGCCAGGCGTCGAAGTCCCAGCAGCCGCCCCGGGACACCCGGTCCGTGCCCGCGTCTGGCCCCATGGGATCCACGACGGGTTTTGCAACCGGCAAAGACTTTTCCACGCTGGGCAAATCAGGCGTTTCCGCACCCAGTGTCGGATCCGGGCCGAACCGATTTGCTCCAACAGTGCCGCGTAAAAAACCTAACTCTACCAAAGCCCAAAGCCAACCAAGAATTGGGATAACAAAGACCAGACTCATCCAGCCCGACATGCCTCGATCATGCAATCGCTTGACTTGAGAAGCGAGAGCGACCCATCCCGCCGGAACGCTGAAAACAATCGCTAAGAACGGTGCCGCCTCACCAAGGACGATGATCGCAATCAGATTGACAACAAACGAAATCATGGAGACCAGCCAATACGTGGTGCGAGTGATTCGACCCTTGAAGCCAAAGAGTGTGGGCTCAATGTGTGCGACCGATTCGGTCTCCTGACATGCTGGATCCGTCACATCACCGCTCCAGTAATTATCAAACCAATCTTGGCACCATTCCCACACATTCCCGTGCATGTCATACAGGCCCCACGGGTTGGACTTTTTCTGGCCGACCGTGTGGGCATATTTCTCTTCGGCATGAAAGGCGTTCCTGTCGTACCATGCGTACTCACCCAACAGTGACTTATCATCACCGAAACTGTACTCCGTCGTCGTTTCCGCACGGCAGGCATACTCCCACTCAGCCTCAGTCGGTAAACGATATTCCCCGCCTTCCTTTTCACTCAACTTGCGACAAAACTCCACCGCGTCCTCCCAGCTCACACACGTCGCGGCACAGTTGTCGCCCTCTTTGAGAGATTGCTTGCCTGTCCACGGAGCGGTGCCCATCACCGCTATCCATTGGTTCTGTGTCACCTCGGTTCGACCCAGGTGAAATGATTTCGTGAGTGTCACATGGTGGTGCGGGTGCTCATCCTCAGAGATACTGGTCGGGACATCAAACCGCTTTGCCACTGCCGCCGACGATAATTGGCTCCCCATCATGAATTCACCCGCCGGGATCGGCACCAGCACCATACCGATGCTGTTCTCAATGGGATCACCGGCGGCCAGCTGACCGGGCGTTAGTGTCTTCCTCATGTCTTCCATCGGGGACTCCATCACGGTTGACGAACAGGGGCAACGCGTTCCAGGGTAACGGGCCGTGCTGCGGATCTGTAGAAAATCCGCTGTGGGACGCGTCCGACGCGTCGCGACACTGGGCTGAACGCTGGGGTGTGACACGCAAAAAAAAACCGGGGTTCTCAGGGAAAATCGGGGAGGCACAAGGGGGACACCCACATTTTGAAACGTGCGCAGCCCGCACGCTCGGACAGAATTGGCTAGAATCCAAGAATCACGCCGGGAGCCTCGCGGGCACGTCATCAGCCCCCGGGGTGGGTTACGATGGGTTTGTGTGGCGGATTCACATGCACAACCGCCACCGGGGATGTAGATTAACAAGGATCAATGCACCAGCACCGGAGTCATTATGAAAACGATAATTGAGGTCTCACTGTGTTTTGTGTGCTGGTTGACCGCTTGTGATGCAGCCTGGGGCGAGAACTGGATGCGTTTCCGGGGCCCGACGGGTCAAGGAATTTCAAGCGAGACGAAACTGCCGGTCACATGGTCCGCGACCAAGAATATCAAGTGGAAAACGAACCTCCCCGGCAAAGGGTGGTCGTCGCCGATTGTCTTTGAGGATCATGTGTTTCTCACAGCAGCTACCGAAGAGGGTGTGTCGTGTCGAGTGATCTGCATCGATCGCAAGGATGGCAGCATTGCGTGGACAACAAAAGTCCATCGTCAAAAGCCAGGGCCGATGAGGAAGCAGAACTCGTACGCCACGCCGACGCCCGTGACTGACGGCAAACACGTCTATTCCGTCTTTTATGACGGCGCGGTGACTGCCGTTGATTTTTCCGGAAAGCTGGTTTGGAAGAACAGCGAAGTCAAGTTCTTTAGCTTGCATGGTCTCGGCGCCTCGCCGATTCTCGCAAATGGGCAGGTCATCATGCCGTTCGACGGCAGTAGTCGGGAGGAGACGAAGGTTGGGTGGAAAGTGCCTTGGGAGAATGCCGTTATTCTCTCGCTGGATGCAGGAAGTGGTTCCGTGCGTTGGAAGGGCACGCGAGGAAAATCACGTGTCGGACACGTCACGCCGATTCTCGTTAACAATGGCAGTCAACTCGTCAGCGCAGGGGGCGACCGCGTCCAGGGATTCGATCCGACGACCGGCCGGCGCATCTGGTCGATCTACAGCCAGGGCGAAGGTGTGACTCCATCGCCCGTTGTCGGCGATGGGCTGATCTACACGTCCTCTGGCTTTGAAGCTCCGACACTGCGGGCCATTCGACTCGGCGGCAAGGGAGATGTCACCAAGACCCACATCGCATGGGAACAAAAACGAGGTGTCGCGGCACTTTCGTCGTTGTTGTACATCAAGCCGTATCTCTACTCAATTTCCAGAGACAACATTCTCCATTGCCTGCAGGCTTCATCCGGCAAGATTGTTTGGATGAAGCGACTGTCCGGCGTGCACTGGGCTTCGCCCGTCTATGCCGACGGACGAATCTACATCCTATCCGAGAAGGGAATGACGATCGTTCTACGGCCCGGACCCAAGTACGATGAGCTCGCTCGAAATGACATCAGCGTGACATGTCTCGCGTCGATGGCCGTCTCACAAGGTCACTTCTACATCCGATCGGACCAGGATTTGTATTGCATCGGCAATTAGTTTGTCCCGCAGCGGAACGGGGACGGCAAAAGGGGACACCCACTCTTGTTCCGATTCAATACAATCGTTCTTCGTACGCCTCGTTGATCGAACAGTCTAACTCTTCCGCCGTTTTTTCCGTATCCGTCTGATCAGCGAGCATCGTGCCGAACGATGGCAGATCGCTGCGATTCACTCGGTAGGTGTCTTCCCACAGGGCTGAACGTTTCAAAGCCTTGCCGCATTGCAGGCAGGCCTTGTGAATTTCGACCAGTATCCCCGTCCGCGGTACTTTGCCGTTGACGGCACAGAGTTCCAGCCGCGGGTCGTCGTGGATGATCTGAGCACTGCCGCTGACTCGCAGCGATTCGAGGATGCCCGGCACCACGAAGAACAAGGCGATCTCCGGAATGCCGGTGAGATTCGTCAACGTGTCCAATCGATTGTTGCCACGTCGATCCGGGATCAGCAGGTGCGACGGGTCAAGCACTTGAATGGAACCCGGCGGATCTCCGCGCGGCGAAAGGTCCAGCGAACCGTTCTCGGCAATCGTGGCGATGCAGACGAACGGGGACAGACGCACCATTGTCTGGCAATGTTCGTCGAGCGTGTCCATGAACTTCTGTTGCGACAACAACGACGGATCGTCGTAGAACGAACGCAATTGTTCTTTCGCAGTCACTCGGTTGGGCGCGTCGTTCACTTGATCGCTCTTTGGTGGAAAGGTGGAGTTACGAATGAAATGACGAGTAAACCAGTAAGCAACTTCTTCATGTCAGACTCAATCCACGATTCGTGGGTTGTATTGTCTCGGCCCCGCCTGATAGCCGCGGTAGGTGGATTCATCATACGGCTTGGGCGTATAGATGAAAACATTGGTGGCCGTCGGATCCCCAAGGCCGAGTTCTTCGCGATCGCCGCCGCACAGCTTGTCGGAAATCACGTGGTAGAAGCCCATGCGATGGACCTTGCCGCCGTTGGGTGGTGGGAGATCGGGAAGCGGATTGCCTTGAGCGAGCAAAGGGGTCCAGAAACGTGGGGGAGCCCTTCTTGCCTTGAACCGAAAAACAGCACTCCCCGTCAGCCCTTCAGCCTGTGATCGGCCGTCCGCTGCACGAGTCAGCTGACAGAGCCCGGCGCGAAGGCCTTTCATCATCTCTCGCTGCTGACAAGAACTTTGCCCAACCGCTTGGCCTCGGTCCTCAGGACATCGATCGTCTCGGCGGCGACCCAGCCGATCGCGAAAAAGTGCTACCAATTGGGATCCGGAATCAGAGCGTCTTCAATCCTCTCTTTACGCGACCATCTTCCACCTGAGAACGCGCACTTCAGGTCTTTCGTTGGCCAAACTTGAATTTGCAACTTGCCCCTCGCCGATCTACTTTCAAATTCGGCATCGGAGCGAGACGCCTCACCGATATACCCGAGCAAGTCTTGCGTTGACTTCGAGCGATACTCGGGGGCATGGCGATTTCCTAAACCGGCGATCGCACGCACGTCGATTCAAACCAATCCGGGCATAATGACCGACGGCAAACACTGTTCTTCCACAGTCTGCTATGAATTCGATCGACGCTGGGTTAACGTCGATGTATGGAAACTGCCAAAGCATTACGATTCTGCCGGACGCTTTCTCCGTTTGTATCGGGGTTGTGTGCGGTCTTTCTTTTGACAGTCGTGCCAGGCTACGTCTCCGCGCAGGAAGCAACTGAATCAGCCAACGTACTGTTCGAGGCGACCTCGAAACGCTTTTTGAAAAATTTTTGCATCGATTGCCACGGACCGGCGAAACAGAAAGGTGAGTTACGCCTCGACACCGTCGGCTATGACATGTCGAACGACGATACAGCTCGAACATGGAGCCGGATTTTCGCTCAGATGCAGTTCAGGGAAATGCCGCCGAGTGACAGCACTCAGCCGAAGGCGTCCGTAAAGTCAGAGTTCCTCAAGCAGATCGACACGGAACTGAAGCGGTTTGGCCGTGGATTCGGTCTGGACGAGAAATTGCTGCTGCCGCAGTTCGGAAATTACGTCGATCACAAGTCACTTTTCGATGGCAGCGTGACGGACATGCCGTACACACCCGCGAGATTGTGGCGTCAGCGGCCGATCATTTACGACGCGATTTGGGGCAACGCGTACGGACGGGCTCCGTGGTACAGCGTCAAGATCGGAGGCACGGGGAATCATCTGATCACGCGCGGCCCGCACAAGGGAAAGCTGATGGCAACTCGGTATTTCGCCGACCAGAAATACGCCAACCCGTTTTTCGAGTTCGTTCATCACGCGTCAGGATTTACGGACTACGCCTCGATTGTCGCCGATCAGTCTTCGCTGGAAGCGCTGCTAGTCAACGCCGAGACGATGGCTCAGATCCTGACTGTCGGCCAGAAGGTGCGGATTGTCACGCAGGTGAAAAACAAAGGAAGTCGGACCGGAAACAACGAAGCGATGTTTGTCGGCGGAGTGACCACCACCGCGAACGAATACCGCGGACGGGTCCCTCTGATTTTTCGGAAGATCGTGCAAACCGAAGGGGCTGTCTCCCGCGGAGATTTCGACAAGGCCCTGGATGTCGTCTACGCGCTGTTCCTGCGGCGGCCGCCAGCCAAAGAGGAATACGAAAGTTACTGGAACAACGTCTTTCGGAAGAACGCGAAACTCGGCAACAAAATGGCTCTGCAGGCGGTTCTGATCTACCTCACGCTGACTCCGGAGTTCGTCTATCGCATGGAACTCGGGCTGGGCGAATCCGATGAGCATGGTCGACGGTTTCTGTCGCCGCACGAATTGACTTACGCGATTCACTACGCGTTCCACAACAAGCCGGCATTCGGCGTCGAAGAAATCGAGACAGTCGACGTCTACACAAAAAACAGCCAAGCCCCGATCAAACGCACGATGTCCACGCTGAGGCCGACCTGGGCAGCCGGACACAGTTCGCTGGTCATGGAAATGAAAGATGGAAAGTTGAAGACGCGTGCCGACGTCGAACGCGTGGTTCGAAACATCCTGGATGCTCGCCAGAACGGCTGGGTGACGACCCACAATCGCACGTATCTCTCCACTCCGAACCCTCGAATCCTGCAGTTCTTTCGCGAGTTCTTTGGTTATTACAAGGCTCACGAAGTCTTCAAGGATGTCGACAAATTCACAAAACGCGACGGTTTCAAGCAGTTTGTCCAAGGCAGTGCTTCAAAACTGGCCTACGACACTGACAGTCTGATTCGGCACATCCTTCAGGAGGACAAAAACGTCCTCTACGAGTTGTTGACCACCAATAAAGTCGTCGCGGCTTACTGGAATGGAAAGAACGATGCTCAGCAGATTCAGCGCGCTCGCGGCAAAGAGAACTACCGGCAAACGCACCATGTGCAGAGCTACAATCTCGACCCGTTCGAGCAGGGGTATGACAAGGAGAAAAGCAGCGACAGACTGATCCGTCAGAACGGCAAAGTGTTTCGAGCTCCCAAAGACCAGCGCTGTGGAATTCTCACACAGCCCAGCTGGCTGATTGCCCATAGCGGAAACTTCGACAACGACCCGGTTCGCCGCGGTAAGTGGATTCGCGAGAAATTGCTGGCGGGCGTCGTGATGGATGTGCCAATCAATGTCGATGCTCAGATTCCCGATGACGAACACAAGACGCTCCGCGAACGATTCCGCGTCGTTCACGAGGCCGAGTGCTGGAGCTGCCACAAAAACATGAACCCGCTGGGAATGCCGTTTGAAGGCTTCAATCACGTCGGGAGATGGCGGGCAACGGAACAAGGCAAACCTGTCGAAACAACCGGTGCCATCACCCACACCGGCGATGCATCGCTCGATCAGGATGTCAGCAATGTGCGGGAGATGATGGAACGGCTGGCAAAATCCGATCTTGTTCGACAGAGCTTCATTCGTCACGTCTTCCGATACTGGATGGGACGCAACGAACTGCTGAGCGATTCCCGAACGCTCATTGCGATGGATGAGGCTTATGTCGCAAGCGAAGGCAGCTTCAAAGAACTCCTCGTCAGTCTGCTGACGTCAGACTCTTTTCTTTTCAGGAAATGATTCGCATGGATTCAATCGATCGCCGAACGATGTTGAAGGGTGTCACGCTTGGCGCTGGATCTGTGGCACTGGCGCCGTTCCTGCGACACCTGGAAGCCGCTGAACGACAGCAGGTTCCAAAGCGATTTGTTTTCGTTGTCAAGAGCAGCGGTCTTCAAGGCGACTATCTCAATCCCGAAGGACTGGAGCACCGCAGCGATAAAATCGTCGATGAACCGCTTGCTGGTCGAAAACTTTCCGACAGCACGAAGTCGTTGGAACCGTTCAAAGACAAACTGACTATCATCCAGGGCCTGAGCGGAAAAATGACGCGTCTGGGGCACAGCGCGCATTACGGTGCTCTGGGCGGCTACAAAGCGTCGCAACATGCGCCGCCGCTGTACGCGACGATCGACGGCCATCTTTCAGAAACGTTTCCATCTGTCTTCAACCATGTCGGTTTCAAGATGGGCGAAGGCAGCCAACGCGTGACGTTTCCAGAGATCTCAGCCAAAGGCAAGGGACAGCAACTTCCTTTCCAGCAGAACCCGATGGCGGCTTTCGAAAATCTGTTTGGAAGCATCCTTGAAGGTGGCGATCTCAAGAAGAAGTACACGCGAACTGGCAATGTCCTCGATGCAATGTCGGCCGACATCCGCAAGCTGCAGAAGAGATTGCCCGCCACGGAACAGGAGAAACTGGGCCATTACCTGAATGGCTTCGAAGCCCTGCGGGACCGCCGAGTCAAACTGGTGTCAATGCAGAAAGTTCTGAAGAAGAACGCTCCGGACCTCGATGACAAGTACACCTCGAGATTCAAAACGCATCACCTGGAAGCTCATTTCGACATGGCTGCGGCTGCGTTGATTTCTGGACTGACCAACGTCGTCACCGTGCATGCCGATGGACTCGATACGGTCTACTCGGGGATCGGCATTGGCAACAACGTGCATGCGATTGGCCATGGAGCTGGCTATGCAACGTTTTCCGCTCAGGATTGCCGCAACGCGATTCGCACGTTTCACATCGAGCTGATCGCCACACTGGCCGCGAAGTTGAAAGCCGTTCCTGAAGGAGACGGAACGATGCTCGACAACACGATCATCGTTTACACGAGCGACAACGCGGCACAGCACCACTCGATCGGGGCCGACTGGCCGATGCTTGTGCTGGGCAACATGGGTGACAGGCTCAAGTCGAAAGGACGATACCTGGCGTATCCTCAGTACGGTCGGCCGAATCACAAACACACCATCTGCAACTGGTTGACGACACTGTGTCACCTTGCGGGCATTCCGCAGGAACTGTTCGGCCAACCGGACATGGCGCTCGGCAAGGCGAAAGATCAGTCGGGGCCTTTGAACGAGTTACTGGCATGAGATCGACACTCGGATTCGCAATCGCGCATGCACTGCTGATGATTCTGGCTGGCGGCTTGTTTCAGGACGAGGCGTTCACGCAGGAATCCCCTGATTCGTTGAGCGTGGCTGAAGCTCAGGCGATTCTCGCGAAACAGGGCACAGAATTGACTGATGCCGACCTGGCTCGTATTTGCCGGGCTCGTGAATTGTCTGAACTCGATCTGTCGGGCTGTCACCAGATCACCAGCAAAGGGCTGTCGTGCGTCGCCGAACTTCGGCAACTGAAATTCCTGAGCATCGCCCGCTGCCACCGAGTCACCATTGAAGGAATCCGGGCGATTTCTGAACTACCAGTGTTGACGCGACTGGATATCAGTCAAACGCGGCTTCCATTATCCGAAGTCTACCACCAACTCACCAAGCTGCCGTCGCTCACTCGATTGGAAGTGCGAAACATTCGCGGATTCAAGAGTGGCGGTCTGCAGTCACTGCGAATCCTGAAGCACCTTGACATCTCCAACTCCACAGGTGGGATCAAGGACACCGACCTCGCACCGCTCGCGACACTGACATCGCTGACGTACTTGAATCTGAATGGCAGTCGAAACTGGGGCGCCAACAGAAACCTCACCGACAAAGGGTTGCAGCATCTGGAAAACCTGACGTCGCTGGAATTCCTCGGCCTGTTCGGACACTTCAGTCTCACGGCCAAGGGATACAACCCGCTGTTCAGAAATCTCAAGAGTTTGAAGACCCTTGAAATGGGATTCAACTGGCCGCTCAAAGGACGCGACATCCAGCTTCCCGCGACACTTGAACATCTCGACATGATGGAGTCGTTTCAGCTGACGGATGCGGCCGTCATCAATCTCAGCGGCAAGCACCGGCTGAAAACGCTGAACCTGTTCTATTGCCTCGAACTTACCAACAAGAGCCTTGAGACGCTGCGCGACATGCCCAATCTGGAGTCGCTCAACATTGGCTGCATCGCCGCATTGACGAACGAAGGTCTCGAAAACCTGCGGGGCAGCACAGGACTGACATATCTCAACTTGAGCGACAACGACAACTTCACTGACCGCGGTCTGGCACATCTGAAACAAATGCGGTCGCTGAGGGAACTTCATCTGTGGAGTACACCGAACCTGAAAGGTGAAGGACTCGCTGTGTTGAGTGGGATGCCACAACTGAAAACACTCAACCTCGCAGATTGCGCCAACCTCACCGACGTTGCTCTGAAAAACATCAGTGGCAAGGCAACGATCGAAGAACTCTATCTCGACAATTGCACGAAGATCACCGATGCCGGAGTGGCGCATCTGTCGAGGCTGACGAAGCTGCGTGAATTTACATTGAATGGCTGCCTGCGTCTAACCGACGAAGCCTTGAACACGATCAAGGGTTTGACATCACTCGAATATCTGGTCATCGAAAACTGCCCCGGTCTGACCCGACGTCGAATTTCAGAGCTGGAACGCGCGCTGCCGAATTGCGATATTGTTCGAAACTGAAAACAGCGAACGCTTAGGAATGCGTCGGAAACATGCGCAGCTCTTCTGGCGGACGAGGTCGACAGCAGTGGTGCGACATTCCGGACAGATTCCTCGACGATCCGATTCTCCAATGATCGGACGCGTCATCTGTCGGTTTTGCTTCATCTCCAGAGAGTCCTTTTCAGGCATTCTCCCTGACTGGGATTCTCTCACTCACCGTGGACCAATTGACAGGGGAACACGCCGCGTGTCGCCCTGCGGCATGACCTGATGACCACCGCTGCGCATTTCGAAGCCGCACTGCACGGGGACGCGCACGCGGCGCAGAATGCGGCGCACGCAGTGCACAACACCTCGAACGGGACCCGCACCCTCAAACGCTCATCATGGCCTGGCCCGACACCTGCCCGCGACGCTCAAGGCGGGCATCCTGGCGATGGTCGAGAGCTGTACGGGGCAGTGACGGAGAAGACC
>Ga0315336_1007205_pt1 | contig 10826 bp, 10 predicted proteins | sample ASW5metaG_FD_204512 | JGI IMG/M metagenome (GOLD analysis project Ga0315336, IMG submission 204512) | Ammonia-oxidizing marine archaeal communities from Monterey Bay, California, United States - ASW #5 | ecosystem: Environmental > Aquatic > Marine > Intertidal zone | place: USA: California... | reverse complement strand
CTTGCTCGAAGCTGATGTTGCCCTCGGGATCGGCAAAGGTCCCTCGCAAGCACACCGCGCCGACAGGGAACGGTTTGTAGTGGAGCAGTTCCCTACCCCCAAATTCGACCAGTTCGACGAGGTCGTCTTGCGCTCGGCGGTTCAGCTTGCCCCCATCGATTCGAGGATCAACAAAGGTTCCCAGGCCCACGTGGGTCAGAAGCCCGGGTCGGCCGGCGCCAATCTCTCGCACGAGTTGGGTGATGACGCCCGCCGGCAAAACATAGGCCTCGATCTTGTCGTCGGCGGCCAGTTTCTGCATGCGCGGAGACCAAACCCAATGCCCGCCGATTACCCGCTTGGTCATGCCCTCGTGGGCGAATCGATTGACGCCTCGCGATTCGCGGTCGCCCAGGCCCAGAGCGTGCACCAGAGTCAATCCACGGGGGGATCCGGAGCTAAGAAAGCGGCTCTCGATCGCCTCGAGCAGGGTATCCGGCTCAACCAATCCGCCTCCCCCGCCGGTGACGCCGACGGTGGCGCCATCTGGGACCAGAGAGGCCGCCTCAGCCGCCGTTACGAACTTGTTTCGAGGCACGAATCCCGAGTGTACTCCGGCGGATTGGGGCATGTCTCGGTTGGACGGACATTGACACCCTTCAATTTGCGCCGATACACTGACGTGTCGGTCCATGCTTGTACCCCGCCAATTTATTCAGTTCGTAGGCAAAGAACTCGTGAAGCGCCTCGCCAAGGGCGCATGTTCGATCAAGAGCCCCGAATTAGTCGAAACAGCCTTCGACGAGATCATCCTCGAGGCCGTTGCCCTTGAAGAGGAAATCAACGCCGAGGCGCGGGAGTTGCTAAATCAATACAGCGACTTCATGCGCAAGAACCAGATTCCCTATCACGAGATGTTCTCCAAGGTGAAACGTCAGATTCTGCAGGAGCGCGGGGTCGTTTCAGCCCAGGCCAGGGGTTCTTCGGGGAAGATCTCGCGCGAAAAAGTCACGGAACTGTCGCATCAGCTTGCAGCGAAGCTCCCTCGGCTAAGCGGAGTTCGCGTACTGAAAGGTTGGAACGAGGTTCGGCTAGAGATCGCCCGCGAGATGATGTCCATCTTGCAGATGGAAGAGGAAGCCGACGAGCGTGCACGCAACATGATTACGAATCAGCAGCGTGACATCACTGAGGGCGGCGAAGAATACAAGGCCTTGCACCGGCGCTTTTACGAGCAGGAAATGCAGCGATTGGGCGTCGACATGTCGACGCCGGCAGCGGCGGAACGGTAGGCCTACCCAGCCGGGGACGCGACTCTAGGACGGCATGCGCGCAAAGAAATTCGCGCCTTCCACGGCATAAGCGCGGGCTGTTCTCTCCTTGGATGTCCCCAGGAAGGAATCGAAGCGGCGCGCTTCCTTTACGTCTTCAAATCCAAGGTCCTCAAGCAAGCCAGTGAGCTCCGCAGACTGCAGAGCGCCGGCGATTCAACCGGCCCAGAGGTCGATATCCCTGCGGGCGTCTTCGCTTAGCTCCTTGCCCATGACGATGTCGGCCAGCAGGAGTCGACCACCTGGTTTCAGCACTCGGGCGATCTCGGCGAAAGAGGCGGGCTTATCGGGCGACAGATTCAACACCCCGTTGGAGATTACTACATCGACGCTGTTGTCTTCCGCCGTGAGAGCTAACAGGTCGCCTTTGCGCAATTCGACGTGAGTGGCGCCGATCTCTTCGGCCGCGCGCTTGGAACGAGCGAGCATCTGGTCGGTCATGTCGACGCCGATCGCCTTACCGCCCGAGCCCACTCGCCGAGCCGCAAGCAACAGGTCCATTCCGGCGCCGCTTCCAATGTCGAGCACAGTCTGGCCTGGAGCCAGATCGTCGATGTCGAGAGGATTGCCTACCCCGGCGAAGGCTTCAGTCGCCTCTGCTGGCAACGCAGCGAGCTCTTCGGGGTCGTAGCCCAGGTGCTCGGCGGCGTAGATCGGCCCGCGATGGAAATGGAAGTCACCGTCAGGGGCCTCGGCAACTCGGGCGTAAACTTTGCTGACTTCGTCTCGCAGTTGGTCAGCGTCTAAACCAACCGGGCATTTTAGGGCCATGAACTCTTCTCCAATTTAGCGATCCGTGAGATTGTACCGCGCGGTTGAGATATCAGTACAGGTTGTTCGACCCCGCATGGAGCCTAGTCGCGTTTCGCAACGAAATACAAGTTGTCGCTGTGAACAACATGCGCTGCGTCGAACACTTCCAATAGCTGAGAGCGCGTCTCAATCGGACCTAGCAAGTAACGGTACTCCAATTGTGGCTCGGCCAGCTGCGCTCGGACTCGCTCAAACTGACGTGCACTATCGGTAACGAAGAAAAATCGCGAAGAGTCGGGGGAGTGAACCACAGCCGGGTTCCCTACGCTTACTACGGCGTCGCCGGGCTCCCAGACACTGTTGAGGTAGCGAATCGAGGGCATGAATCGAACGGCTTCGTCCAAGTAACCGTTGCGGTCGACTTCGCCAGAGAAGTAGCGGATCTGTGGAAAATTCAGCTCGATGAAGACCGTGGGCAAAAGTGCGAAACAGAAACCGTAAAGGAGCGCGCCGAGAGAAAGGCCTCGAAAGCCGCGCGAGCCGCGGTCAAGATAGCCGCTGAGTCGCGCCGTGATCAGCAAGACGAGAAGAATCACAGCGGGAATCGCGTACCTCAAAACTCCCCAAATGTATCCCCAGAGAAGGTAGCAGAGAGCGCAGACGAAGACACACTCCAACTCGAACGTACGCTTGGTCCGCCTTGTAAGGAGCCATAAAGGGCAAAAAAGCGCCAGGAAGAGGCCCAACGGGTTGGGAGTTGGCGATTGAAATACCACACCCCCTTGAAAGTGTGAAAGCCAGGGGTATTTGGCATAAACTTCGAGCAGAGGGGGCCGGGTGATCGTACCCAGCGCCGGCCACTGCTTTAAAGAGCTCGCCCCCCAGGGGTATACGGGATTGCCGGTTCGGGCGAACGTCAGCGCGTGCCAATGGGCTCCGAAAAGTAGTGCAACAAGCGCCAGTTGCGCTAGCAGCCGAGGTCGACGCCAGGCGGCAAGCAGATACAGCAGACCGATGGGCAGGGCGACGAATACCCCCGTATGCTTGACTCCAAAGCTACTGGCCAGCAGAAACACCCCTAGCAAGAGCCACCGCCGCTCGTCCTCGCGCCTAGATCTAAAGTAAGCCAGAAGGCTCCCCAGCTGGAGAAAGGTGACGTGAAGATCGTTCTTGACGACGCTGCCTGTCCAATGGAGAAATGGGATCGCCGCAACGACGATAACTCCAAACACCGCGTCCGCCCTTGCGAGGCCACAGGCGCGGCCCACTGAGAAAACCGCCAGGAGAGCAAGTAGGAACAGCCCTGGGTTGACCAATTGTGCGGCGGGCTCGTCGCCGAGCGCCCAGGCAAGAGTCAACAGAAGCTCGTGAGCCTTTGGATGGTAGGCGTATCTGCTGAAGGACGCAGCAGATAGGTCGCCGGAGTCCAGGAAACGAGCGGCGTCTGGCAGGTGGTTGCGCATCGCATCGATCGCGATGCTCGGGGCGAGCGAAGCGGCCAGAGTGAAGATGGAAAGGAGGGCCAAGAAGGGAACGGTGAGGCCGATCAAGGGATGCCGCAGCGATTCGCAGTGCGTCCATAACCGACCCATCTGGGAAAGGCAGTCAATCAGGCTCCTGATCTGACGGCGGCAGACGATGAGCGTGACCACGAGGGAGATGCCAAGCACCAGTGGCGTCAGTTGTCCCCCAAGTCCGATCAAGAAGAGCCCCGTCGTAATGAGTCCGACCCCGGCGCCAGCGGAAAAGACGACCTCTTCGATAGGACTTCGAAAAGTAGCGTTTGTGCCCGTACGGAGAAGAGTGACGCTGAGCGGAACGCGGCTGAGGACGGTGCGCGACGACTCAGATTGCTGGGGACTTGAGGCGTGTACTGGGTCGCCCGATCCCCGCACCCAGGTCCGCTCGAAACCGAAGCCTCGCAGAACGGCGCCGCCCAGGGAAAAGGCGGCCACAAAAATCAGTACGACCACGAGCGTTGCTAAAGGCTCCTGGACCAGGCAAATCGCTACGGCCAATGCCGCAATCACGTGGGGTTCGTAGCGCCAGACGCCCCGCGGGCCTCGTTGACGGAACCAAGCCCAAAAGATTGCACTCAACGCAGCGACCACAAGGGTTGCCGGGGCCGCCCAAGCCAGTCGATCATCTGCGTTGGCGGCGTAGACAAACTGGGCTTGAAGGGCTCCAAAAGAATAGACGATGACTGCGACGAGCCAAGCCGAGGCAAGGATTCGCCCTGACTTGCCGAACCGATCGACGTATGTAGGCGCTTCGGCCAAGAGACCCATGATAGTCTGCCGGAATGCGCGCCATCGAGATCAATCAGCTCAACGCCCTCAGCGTTGATGAGGTTCGCCGGCGGGCGGGTGACCGGCTGTTGGTGCTCGACACCATCGATGACCTCCACACGCACTTTGCCCAGAGCATTGCGGCTCGTCTCGGGACAAACAATCGGGCGGGGCGGCCGACGCGGTTGATCATCCCCTATGGGCCGGTTGCGCAGTACCCGATTCTCCGCGACATCTTGAACCGAGAAAGGATCAGCCTAAAAGACTCTACGCTCTATTTCATGGACGAGTACGCTGACGCCTCGGGGAGTGTCGTCGCGCCGCAACATCCCTTGAGCTTCCGCGGGGCGATTGCGTGGCTTTGGGATGCACTTGAGCCGGAACTGAGACCGAAGGCCGAAAACGTTCGCTTCCCCGATCAGAACAACTGGGGCGCGATTGCCCGCGAACTTTCTTCGAACCCGGTCGAGGCTTGCTATGGAGGGATTGGGGTTCACGGGCACGTGGCGTTCAACGAGCCTGAAGCCGGAGTGGAAAAGAGCTCGGTTCGTCTCGTGGATCTGAACGATTTCAGCGTCACGATCAACTCTATCCGCTCACGTATCGGTGGGGATCTCGAGAACTTCCCACACAAGGCCTGGACCCTCGGAATGCGGGAGTGCCTTGGCGCCGAACGGATCGAGCTCTACTGCCGAAATGATATTCCGGGGATCGATTGGGCGAACACAGTGCTGCGACTGGCGGTGCTCGGCGAGCCGGGCGACGACTATCCGGTCACTTGGATACGGAAACACGCCAACTACCAGGTGGTCACCGATCGAGCGACCGCTCAGTGTCCCGTCAACTTGCTACCTATCGAGAAAGCCCGGAATTAGCCGCCCGATAGCTGTTCGCGTACGAACTCGATATTGCGCGTGGTCGATGAGATCAGCTGCTGACGGCTGGAGTGGCGCGACTCGAATACATACCAGCCTTCGTAGCCGATCGCTTTGAAGGCGTCGAAGGCGGCACGCCAGTCGATCGACCCGTCGTCTTCGATCAAACGCTCCTCGTTCTTGACGTGCACCTGGCAAATGCGGTCCTTGCCGAGCAGCTTGATGCCGGGGAGGGCTTCGGCGCCGTGGCCGTAGAAGGCCATGTTGTGGACGTCGTAGTAGACCTTCACATTCGGTTCGGCCACTAGGTCGACTAACTTCACGTTATCGGCCGGGCTTAGGGAATTTTCTAGCCCGAGAACAACCCCTGCGTCGCGGGCGCGGGGGGCCGCGGCCTTCAGCAATTGAACAACCGGTCCGTAGGAGGACTCGTCACCCATATTGGGGCAACGGTCTCTGAAAAAGGCGACAAGGATGGCCGAGGATCCGATCAGCTCGGCAGCGCGGATCGCCTTGAGGAGTTGGACGCCCGCAACCGGGGAACTCTTGATCGAAACGTCCTTTCCCCAGACGCCGGATAGCGACGGGATCTGAATACCCGAGTTGTAGGCCTCTCGCTTGTAACGCCGGACGGCGTCGAGATCCCACAGATTCGGCTCGCCCGCGGCGATTTGGAGCTCAACTCCCATCAAGCCCGGGATCTGCCGGGCGACTTGGCAGATATTGAAGTCGCCGACCATCTTCATCGACGCGGCGCGGTGGCCCAACTTCAAAGGGGCGTGGTGCTGGCCAAGCGCCGTTGCCAGCCAGGCCGGCGCCGCGAGAAGGCTGCGACGGGTCACACGAAATCCTTGTCTGTGATGATGCGGTTTTCGTCGATGCTCATCCAAGCGGCATAGGCAACCTTTGCCGCCTCGAGGGCGAAGTCGGGGTTGAGCGGCGATTGGGTTCGATTGGCTACGTTTTGGAAGAACTCGCGATAGAGCTGAGCCTCGTTGCCGATCGTCTGGTCGTCGGTCAGGTCGAGTTGCAAAGCCGCCTCTCCATCGCGACGGATGGTGGCCGAATCTCGGTTGAACTGCAGAGAGCCGCGATCGCCGGCGATGGTAAGGCTCCATTGGGCCCCAGGCGCGAATCCGCAGTAGGTGTGCTGGAGTCGGGCCCCGTTCTCGTAGTCGGCGATAACGGAGATGGCGTCTTCGGTGGTTCGCTCAGGCCAATGGAGGGCGCCTCCTGTCGCCGAGCATTTTGTCAGTTTCGATTGAAGCATTTCATGCAGAAACCCGTAGGAATGCACCGAGAACTCGAGCAGGCTTGACCCTGCGAGGGCCCGCGAATGCCGCCAGGGAATCGTTTTGCCGCTGGTCGGATCTGGCGTGGGAGTTGTCAGAGGGTTCCAGTCTCCGCGGTATTCGTTGAGGGCGTACAAGTGGACCTTGCCTAGCCCGGCGCCGTTGACGAATTCGATGACCTTCTTGTACGGAGCGAAGTAGTGCCGCTGCATACCCACGGCGAGGATTCGGTTGTATTTCTTGGCGGCGTCGGCGACTTCGCGCGCCTGCTGGTAGTTGAGACCCAGGGGCTTTTCGAGGATGACGTCTTTGCCAGCCTGCATCGCTTCGATCGCCATTTTGGAGTGCAAGTAGTTCGGCGTGGCGATGACGACGACCTGGACGCTCTTGTCGGCAATCAGCTCGCGGTAGTCGACGTACATGGTCGCGTTCGCCGCCGGCCCCGTGCGGGCGGCGCGCATGCGATCAGCCTGGATGTCGCTGACGGCTGCGACTTCGATGCTGTCGAGCTGCTGGTAGGCGGCGAAATGGCGCTTGGAGCGATTGCCGAGCCCGATGATGCCGAGTTTGGGGGCAGAAGGCGTTTGCGCGGAAGCAAGTGTGGCGGCGACGCCCACGGAAATGGCGGCGCGTCGAGTCATGGGGTTTGTCATGGGATGCACGCTCATGATAATTCAAACGGGATTGTTACTCGCGACCCACCACTGCGTGGTAGAATTTTGGGGATCTTACCCTTTAGCCTTAGCCGCTCAGAGAAAGCTCCCATGACCAAAACCCTGACCACCACACTGTTTGTTTTGTTGACCTTATCGGTCGTATTCGTTGGCTGCGGAGCCGCTCCGGAACCAGAAGCGCCGATGGCCGAAGAGGCTCCTGCTTGGCCGCCACAGCTGCCTGGCTACGCCGATATGGACGTCCCAGCGGACAACCCGATGACGGAAGAGAAGGTCGCGCTTGGCCAGATGCTTTATTACGACAAGCGCCTCAGCGGCGACGGCAATCGCTCATGCTACGGCTGCCATGTGAAGGAAAACGGTCTGGCGACGGATGATCCGTTGGCGATCGGCGCCTTCGACAAGGTGCTGGGTCGCAACGTCCCCACAATGTGGAACGTTGGCTACCACGACAAGTGGTACTGGGACGGTCGGGCGGGATCTCTCGAAGCTCAGGTTAAGGGCGCGTGGGGCGGCGGCAATATGGGCGCATCGGGCGCTGACGGCGTTCCGTCGATGGAAGACCGTTGCGCCGAGCTGAACGAGATTCCGGGTTACGCCAGCCAGTTCCAAGGCGTGTTCGGCGAGGGAGCGACCCCCGACAACGTAGCCAAAGCTGTGGCATCGTTCATGCGGACGATCGTCTCGACCGATTCGGCTTGGATCCGCTATCGCAACGGTGACGAGTCGGCGCTCAGCGATGCTGCCAAAGCCGGGTACGACATCTTTGCCAATAAGGCGAAGTGCACGAACTGCCACGATGGTCTGCTGATGACCGACCTGCAGTTCCACAATGTTGGGATCGGTTGCGAGGGCGACATGTGCAAAGACGCCGGTCGCGCGCCGCGGAGCGAGAACGAAGACGATACTGGGGCGTTCAAGACTCCTACCCTGATCGACGTCGCCAACTCCGGACCCTACTTCCACGACGGAAGCGTGGCAACGCTCGAAGAGGCGGTTCACTTCATGTCACAAGGCGGCAAGGACAACAAGTGGCGCGATACCAAGAACGTGCAAGATGCAATTGACGCCAACCTCACCGATGAGGACGAAGCGGCGATGGTCGCGTTCTTGAAAGAGATCACGGCGAACTACACAATCGCCATGCCGACGCTGCCCTAACTTGGCTTCATTCTTCTTCTAGCGCGGCCACCGCTGTCACACGGTTGTCGCGCTAGACTAGGAGGACCCCTGTGAGCCTTATTCTGATCGCGGATGATAATCCGCACGCCCACCGAATGGGCAAGCAAATCCTTTCCCAGGAGGGTTTCGAGGTCGTCACCGCATCTGACGGCGACGAAGCGATGGCCTATCTCGGGGAAAATCGCCCTGACGTGGTGTTGGCGGATACGCGTATGCCTGGCCCGTCGGGCTTTGAGATCTGTGAATACGTCAAGTCGACGGAGGCCCTGAAGGGGGTAGGCGTCGTTCTGCTGGCGGGTCCGCTCGAGCCTTTCGACCCCGAGCATGCCGAGCGAGTGAGGTCGGACGCGGTCTTACACAAGCCCCTTGACGCCTATACTTTGATCGAGACGGTGAAGACGCTTATCGGGCCGAGTGCCGGCGGGCCGCCGACCGAGGCAACGACACAAAAGGATGAAGCCGGAGCGGAAGTAGCGACCGAAGACGCGATCGTCGAGACGACCATCGCGTCAATTGAAACCGACCAAGATTCGGCCTTAGACGCCGTCGAACCGGACGGCGCTCCATCGGATGAACCGGTCGTCACGGCACAGGCCGAAGAGACCCTCAGTGTCCCTGCCGAAACACTTGCTGCCGCGCCAGTAGCTCTTACGGCCTCGCCGGACGACCCGCTGGCGGATTTGGTCGACATTGCGCTGGGCGGCGCAACCGGCTCCGGGCCGAACCGGCAGCAGGTGCAACAAGCAATTAGAGAAGTCCTAGAAGAGGCGCTACCGGCGCTGGTGGAAACCATCGCCGATCGAGTTTTCGAGCAGGCGGAAGAGAAGTAAATGGGACAACAATCCTTTGATATCGTTTCCGAGATCGAGCTTCCAGAGGTTAGTAACGCAGTAGTCCAGGCCAACAAAGAGGCTGGCACGCGCTACGATCTAAAGGCCACCAAGACCGAGATTGAGTTGGACGAGGCCGCCCCGAAGTTAACGATTCGAACCCAAGACGAGTTCACGCTCAAGCAGGTCGTCCAACTGCTCGAGGAGCGACTCATTCGTCGTAAGGTGCCCGTCAGGGCTCTCACGTACGGCGGCATTCAGCAGGCATCCGGGAGCCGTGTCGTTCAAGAAGTCGAGCTGCAACGCGGCATTCCAATCGAGAAGGCTCGTGAGGTTGTGAAGTTCATGAAGAAGCTCAACCTCAAGAAGATGCAGGCGTCGATTCAGGGCGAGCAAGTCAGAGTTTCGGGGAAGAGTCGGGACGATCTGCAACAGGCCATCGCGGCGCTCAAGGAGCATGACTTCGGCATCGACATGCAGTTCACCAACTTCCGCGGGAACTAGATGGCTCGTATCCTCGAATCGACGTTTGTCAGCGGTCCGGCTGGTCGTCTAGAGGCCCTGCACGAAGGCCCTGACGACGGAACGCAGATCGAGCGGGCGGCGATCGTATGCCATCCCCATCCCCTGCACGGCGGCACGATGCACAACAAGGTCGTCTTTCGGCTGGCGCGCGCGGCGCGGAGTGCGGGGTCGGCGGTGGTGCGGTTCAACTTCCGCGGGGTTGGCCAGAGCGCCGGCAAATACGACGAAGGCCGTGGGGAGCAGGATGACCTAAGGGCCGTGGTGGGCTACGTCAAGGAGCGCTATCCGGGCCTGCCGCTGAGCATTGCGGGGTTTTCGTTCGGCTCGCGAGTAGGCTTGCGTGTGTGTTGCGGCGACTCGCAGATCGATCGAGTGATTCCGGTTGGCGTACCGGTCGGTCGAGTGGAGTTTGAATTCTTGGAAAGTTGCGGCTGCCCGAAATACTTCGTGCATAGTACGAATGACGAGTTCGGCCCTCGAGACAAGATGGAGCAGGTCTACGCATCAACGGCGGATCCAAAAGAGATCGCCTGGGTGGAAGCGGCGGATCACTTCTTTAGCGACGCGCTCGACGATTTGGAAGCGGCGGCGCTGGGCGCTTTCCAGCATCGCTGGTAGGTTGTCTATCAGCCCGATCGCTAAGCCCGCGCCGCGTCCGCCGCGGTGATCTCTTCCCGGAGCTGGCGACGAGCAAACTTCCCCGTCGCGATCCGTGGAATAGGATCTTCGCGAAAGACGAAGCGGCTCGGCTTCTCAAACTTCGCGAGTCTTCCATCTAAGTGCTCCGAGAGGACATGGTCGGTGAGGGCGCAGCCGTGCTTGGGCCTAACTATCGCGACCACTTCCTCGCCTAGGCGCTCATTAGGAACGCCGCACGCAACCGCTTCAGCCACGTCGGGGTGCTCGCAGATCGCGTTCTCGACATCAGTGCAGCTGATGTTCTCACCGGCCCGGATGATGATGTCCTTTACGCGGTCGACGATGTAGATAAATCCGTCGTCGTCAAACGTGACAACGTCGCCGGTCCGCATCCAGCCGTCGACAAACGTGCCACGGGTCTCAGCGGGTTTGCGCCAGTACTCTTTGACGACAACCGT
>Ga0315336_1007204_pt1 | contig 10826 bp, 6 predicted proteins | sample ASW5metaG_FD_204512 | JGI IMG/M metagenome (GOLD analysis project Ga0315336, IMG submission 204512) | Ammonia-oxidizing marine archaeal communities from Monterey Bay, California, United States - ASW #5 | ecosystem: Environmental > Aquatic > Marine > Intertidal zone | place: USA: California... | reverse complement strand
TATCGAGCACGTTGCTGGCGCCCGGTTCTCCAAGTCCCACCGCATCGAGCGCGTCGAAGAGGGCCGGCACGTCCGACTTGCTAACCCAGCGGATGACGAAATTCTGCTCAACCGTCGTACGAATTGTGCCGGTGGTGAAATCTCGCACGATGTCCGCCAACGAGCGAAGCTGATCGGGAGTAATGTCACCCAGCGGCAACGCGACGGTCGCCGTTACGTACCCTGGTTGGCGTTGCTCGCGCACGTTCGTCTTGAGCCATTGCTGCAACCGTTCGTTGCCGTTGATGGCCGGCAGTTCACCGGGTGGATTGAGAGGTTTCTCTTGTTCTTCTTCGGCGGCTTCCAGGTATTCGGTCCAACGGGGATCGTCGGGGAGCTCCGCCCGTACTTTGAGCACTTCCTCCTTGAACTTGTCGATTCCCCACTTTTCGATGAGGAACTTGATTCGCGCCCGGCTGCGTGTTTTCTTTTCACCATGCTTCGCGAAGACGCGAGAAATGGCCTGCGCAAGGGGAAGGATCTCTTCGGTGGGGACAAACTCGTCGAAGACTTTGGCTTGCCGAGGCACCGCGCCCAGTCCGCCCCCCACAACCATCTCGAATCCACGCTGTTCCTCGCCATCGACGACGCGAGTCTTAGCAATCAGCCCCAAGTCGTGCAGCGCTGCCAGGCCACAGGCGTGTTGTGCGCAGCCGCTGAACGTCGGCTTGAATTTTCTGCCGAAGTTCTGCACGTCGGGATGACCCAACAGGAAGAGCGTGAGCGCCCGCGCATACGGAGTGACATCGAAAGGCTCGTCGGGGCAAACGCCCATATAGGGGCAGCCAGTGACATTGCGGACGGAGTTTCCACACGCTTCCCGCGTGGTGATCCCCGTCGCTGCCAGCCGCCGCATGAGGGCCGGCGTGTCCTCAATGTGGATGAAGTGCAACTGAAAATCCTGACGCGTGGTCACGTGGGCAATCCCGTCAGAATACTCCTCTGCCAAATCAGCCATCAGTTCGAGTTGTTCCGGACTCATTCCGCCGTAGGGGATCTTAATCCGCTGCATGCCCGGGGCATCCCAGACCGTATTCGGTCCTTTGGTCTTCTTGGCTGCATACGGCAGTTCTCGCGACTCACTCCCATTGTGCCGCTGCCCGTTGTCGTATCGCTGGCCGTAGACTCCCCGGCGCAACCGCGATTCCGCGAAGACCTTTTCGTCGACCTTATCTTGAGACCGCAGGTCGATCTCCGTCTCGAAGGCTTCGATCTCTTCCGCAAGTTGCTCCGGAAGCTTGCCGGCGAAATGCTCCTTCCAGAGTTCACTGCTGACCTTCATCGAGAACCGCTCCCAACATGTCTGGTATTTAGGGTATCAATCCGCGCAGTTCCTACGGGGCGGGTTCGCAAACCCGTGTCTCTGCGGGAGATAGAACAAGTATCGGCGCCGGCAGCTTATCAGAATGCCGCAGTGCAGGCAATTGAGGAATTCGCGGTGACCGGGCGAACCGGGGTAATCGCGATGGAAGAGAGGCTGATTTCCTGCTATATTTCCGCGCAAGATGTCACACGATCACACACGACGCGTATACGATTCGATGATCGGCCTCCTTTCCAGCGAGGAGAATCCGACGCCAATCGTGCGCCTGAACAAGGTGGTGCCGTTCGCCCACACGCAAGTTTTCGCCAAGCTGGAATGGTACAACCCTTTTGGTGCCGTCAAAGACCGCATTGCGGCACAGCTCATCCACGACGCCGAACAGCGCGGTCTGCTGGCTTCCGGCAAGAAGCTGGTCGAAGCCACTTCCGGCAACACCGGTTTGGGGTTGGCGATGATCGGCAACGTGAAGGGGTACCCGCTGCGGACACCCCTCTCCGCAGCAATCCCTCTGGAAAAACGGACCGTATTGCGTTTTTTCGGTGCCGACGTCGTTGAACTGGATGATTCGCTCTGCCCGGCACCGGGCGCTCCCGAAGGGGCAATCGCCAAGGCACGGGAGACGGCCGAAACAGAGGACGACTTTATCCTTTTGGACCAATACGCCAACGAGGCCAATCCGGACGGACATTATCACACGACCGGGCCGGAAATCTGGCGGCAGACCGAGGGAAAAATCACCCACTTTGCCGCCGGTCTCGGAACCTGCGGCACGATCACGGGAACGGGCCGTTTTCTGAAAGAACAGAGCAGCGACGTCAAGGTGCTCGGCATCTGCCCCGAAGAAGGGCACGACATTCCAGGTGTACGCAGCCGGCGACAGCTTCAGCAGACAAAACTTTACCGTCCGGATGAATATGACGCCGAGACCGAAGTGTCGAACCGCGAAGCGTACGACATGTGCCTGCGGCTGAATCGTGAGGAAAGCATCATCGCCGGGCCGAGTTCGGGCATGGCGCTGGTTGGCGCCCTGCGGATGGTGTCCGACGAGCCGGGAAACATCGTCGTAGTGATTTTCCCAGACAACATCTTCAAATACGCCTCCTCGGTCTTGCGGCACTTTCCGGAATTGCGTGCCGCGCAGGCGAATGAACAAAGCAATGCGCCGAGCAAGAACGATCAATTTCTCGCCGAGATGATCGAGAACTTGAAAAACCCCTACGACACGATCCGGGTGAAAGACCTCAACGAAGAGTTGAAGCAGGCGGAAAAGCCGCTGCTGATCGACATTCGCTCTGCCGAGATGTTCACAGAGTCGCATATTCCCGGTGCGATCAACATTCCGCAGGAGGAATTGTCGCAGCGGGGCGATGAATTGCCGGCGGACCGTGACGCCCCCATCGTAACGGTCTGCAACATCGGCAAGTTCTCGAAACATTCTACGCTCTATTTGAAATCAAAGGGTTACCGCAACGTGCGTAGTGCCAAGGGGGGACTGAACGAGTGGGTTCGTAAGGGTTTCTCGATGACCCCGACCACCACTGCGACTTCCTCCGTCGAATGAAGCGCAGACGCAGACAGCATCCGCGACGTCTGCTCCCCCCGCAAGAGCGTAAGCCTCCACGCATGCCGTATGCGGTTCTTCGAACAGTCCACTCCGAGCGGAAGGCTCCGCGACACCTGCAAACCGAGCCGTTGGTGGAATCACCTGGACGTTGTCGAGCGCGTCCTACGATGCGATTGCTTCTTAGCTACTTGAATGAGAGTCGCAGCGACAGCCGAATTTGAAACGTCCTACGAAACGGTAAGCATTACAGCGTTTTACGCTGTTTCGTGCCGCGCCGACAGCCGTTTGGTACTAGCAACTGAGCAAGCAAATGTCGTTCGCCGAGCAGTGCGCAGGCGAAACACGACACGCGGTAGTCCAACAGCGTCAAGAGAGCGAAAGGCGGTAGTCTCTGTCAAAAGACTACCGCGTCCGGACTTCATCTCGCCTACTCGGCGAGCGTCCGAACTTGCTAGCTGGAACCAGGCACGGCTTTTCGTAAATCACTGTAGATCTGCCGACAGCGTTTCGGCGGGAGACGAACCAGCACGTTTCGGGAGCCGGTGCGATGGACCAGCCGATCACGCATAAAGACGCTCCGCGTCAGTCCGGACAACGTTGGGCGACGGAAGACCGCTTCCTGCTCGAGGGGCCGCGCTCGCGAACGGCGGAATTTTTTCGCCTCGTGCGGATCATGCGTGAGTTCATCCGCGGATTTCGGGCGCTGCACACACTTGGCCCCTGCGTATCAGTGTTCGGATCCGCCCGCTTCGATGAGAACCATCGCCATTACCGACAGGCGCGCGACGTGGGTGCGGCGGTTGCGAAGCTTGGCTTCACCGTATTAACCGGTGGCGGGCCGGGAATCATGGAGGCAGCCAATCGGGGTGCCCAAGATGTCGGGGGCCGATCGGTCGGCTGCAACATCACGCTCCCCGAAGAGCAGGAAGCGAACGCCTATCTCGACCGTTTGGTGACTTTTCGTTACTTCTTCGTCCGCAAGGTGATGCTCGTCAAGTATTCGCAGGCATTTGTCATTTTGCCTGGTGGCTTTGGAACGATGGACGAAGTGTTCGAAGCGGCAACGCTGATTCAAACCGGTAAGATCATCGACTTTCCCATTGTCCTCATGGGTACCGAGTATTGGTTGCCGTTGATTGAGTTTCTCCGCGGGCGGATGTTGCCGGAAAAGACGATCAGCGAAGCCGATTTCGAGCGACTCGTCCTGACCGATTCGATTGACGAACTGACCGATTGCCTGGGCCGCTGTCCTTCGCATCCCCAAGATCCGGAAGCCGACCGCTACCGGTCACGTCGCTGGGTGATGGGCCATGGGAACGCTGCCGTTGGCGGATGATTTTGCCGACGACGTGCCTCGCAAGGGCAAGCGGCCGCATCAGAGCAGCGTAATCGGCGGCGGACCTGCCTTACGATTCAGCGAAGCGCTGGTCGTACAGCCTCTCGACGTCTGAAACAGTGACGGTGATGGTCCGCGTGAACCCCGTGTGAGACCGCTCGTATTCAATTCTCGCGGCCTGCAGCGGTTCACCGTGCACGGCCTCGGCAAGCCAATGCTTGTCCTCTTCGGGGAGATCACCAATCTCCGCGTCCCAGAGCGTGCGGGTTTCCATCACGAGAGATTCAAGCCGCGGATCGTACTTTTTGTATGCCGCCATTTCCTTGCTTTCTTCACTTGGACCAAACAACAAGGCTCGACCGACCCGTGGAATGGTGCAAAATTCTGCGCACGGCCGGCCCGCGCTACTCGACGATAATATCCCGGGCGGTCTGTCCGCTGGGAATCATCGGCAAGACGTGCTCCTGGTACGGGCAGAGGACGTCGAGCAAATAGGAACCGTCATGCGCCAGCATTTCCGCCAGCGCATCGGGAAATTCCTCGCGGCTGCGGACATGCCGCCCCGCGACGCCGAACCCGCTAGCAATCGTAACGAAATCGGGGTAGGTCTCGTCGAACGTGCCTTCTCCGTCACCAATCGCTTCAGGATCATCGGCATGGCCCAAATAGGTATGTGCCCGCCGGCCCTCCATGAACCGGTCTTCCCACTGCATCACCATGCCGAGATGTTGATTGTTCAACAGCAAGATCTTCACCGGCAGGTCTTCACAGCGAAGCGTCGCCAACTCTTGAATGTTCATCAGCATCGAGCCATCACCGTCGATGTCGATGACCAACTCATCGGGATGCGCTGCCTTGACCCCCATGGCCGCTGGTAGCCCAAAACCCATCGTTCCCAAACCGGAGCTGCTCAGCCAATGCCTTGGCTGCGAAAAGCGGAAAAATTGCGCCGCCCACATCTGGTGCTGGCCCACGCCGACGGCGACGTACGGATCGAGATGCTTGGTTTGCCGCCATAATTCACTGATGGCGTATTGCGGAAGGATGGAGTCATCTGTGGTGTCGCGATACCGCAGTGGAAACTCCTCTTTCCATTTGTCGATCTTTTTGTACCAATCGGTGATGTCGGGCAGATCCTCGTCCGTCAGTGCCGTGTTTAGTGCTTCGAGCACCTTTTTAAGATTTGCGACGATCGGGATATGGGCCTCTTTGTTCTTATGAATTTCCGAGGGGTCAATCTCAACGTGCACAATCTTTCCATGCTTGGCAAACTCGGCGAGCTTGCCGGTCACACGGTCGTCAAAACGAACTCCAAAGGCCAAGAGCAGGTCTGCTTCATTGACGGCAAAATTAGAATAGACGGTCCCGTGCATTCCCAACATATGCAACGACTGAGGATGATCGCCCGGAAAAGAGCCAATACCCATCAGCGTCGTCGTCACGGGAATTTTCGTCCGCAACGCAAACTCCTTCAGACTGTCGGCGGCGTCGGAATTGATGCATCCACCTCCGACATAGAGAATCGGCCGCTTCGACCTGCGGATCGCGGCAACCACCTGCTTGATCTGCTCGGCTGCCACGCGGCGCACTTCAGGATGGTACCCCGGCAGGTTCATGGGCGGATCATAATCCGGCTCCTCATCCTGCGTGGCAAGCTGTACGTCTTTGGGCACATCGATCAGCACCGGTCCCGGCCGACCGGTACGGGCGATGTAAAAGGCCTCTTTAACAATCCGCGGCACGTCGGCCAAATCGGTAACGAGGTAATGGTGCTTGGTAATCGCCCGGCACACTTCGACGGTCGGAGTTTCTTGAAACGCATCCGAACCGATGACCGCCTGCCCGACCTGACCGGTAATGGCGACGATGGGAACGCTATCAAGCTTTGCATCGGCGAGGGTCGTGACAAGATTCGTTGCGCCCGGGCCGCTGGTCGCCATACAGACTCCAACCCTACCCGAGCTGCGCGCCAACCCTTGCGCGGCAAAGCCGCCTCCCTGTTCATGTCGGGGTAGAATAGTGCGCAGCGACTTCTTGTGTTTCAAAAGCGCCTGGTGCAACGGCATGCTGGCACCGCCCGGGTATGCGAAAATGGTCTTCACACCCTGCTGCACTAAAGCCGTAACCATGACCTCCGCCCCGTTGATGGACGTCGTCACAGTTTGTTTCTTCGATTTGGCTGTCACCGTTCTCTTTCCTTCTCGACGCACAGTCGTACCGGACGGCACTGCCGATCCGGCCTACCGATTCAATGAGAGGCGGTTCGCCAACGAGAATGAACGCAGTTCGGGCAATGTGGAATCGCCACGAATAGAAAACCGCACATTGCCAGTTTAGTCCACGTGAGTGCTGATTGCGAGAGCGGTCGCCGCCCGATTCCGGTATTCCCCGGTGACTCGGGACACCCATCGCTCGGTCCTTCTGAATCTAGCGGCTTATCACCCTTGTGACGCGAGCACGCGCACCTTGCCCGCATTTTCGGCGCGTCCGGGACGTGATTCTGAGAGCAAAACGGTCATGCCACCGCGAGGAGTACAACGAATGGCTGCAATCGGCTCGGAAGCCTGCGTTGCGAATCAGTTAGCGCACTTCTGAGTGGCGCGGTTTGCTGAAACGGTGCTCTCGCCAGCGACGCATCAACAAGAACAGTGACACACCAGTAATGACCACGCCGCCAACCAATGCCACCGGTCCACTCCTTGTCGAAATCCCGCGAAGTAATCCTGCCACAATCACAATCGTCAGCGCCATTAATCCGTATTCAAACCGCCAGGCGAGCAAGGGCTCAATCAATACCAGGCTGAGTGCGGCGATCAGCAGCCAATACGTCAATTCGCCACGACTACGTGTCTCGGTCGACGATCGGTGTGGTTCACCATCCCACGCTGTTCCGTAGCTGAAGTCGATTCCCGGCATCAGTTGCGTCCGGAGTTCATCTTCGGCCACTTTGGTCGGATCACTTTCACGGGGATCGACGTTGACGGCGAACAATGCGGCGTCGTTCCGCGGTGCGGCCGGCACAATTTCGTAATGCCCACTCTGGTTGGTGCCGTCGTAGAAAACCCCGGGGGAGTTTGCGGATTCCGACAATTGCAGTGTCTGCTCGCTCCCATTTGGCTGTCGAAGTAAGACCGTGCGGCCAACCGTGCTGTGGGGATAGACGCGCGTCAGCGGCTCCCCAACCAACTTGTGCCGATCGTCGAATCGGCCCGCGACCGCGAACTTGACAATTTCGTGGATCAGGGGCGGAAAACTCGCCTGTACCGGCCAAGCACTCCAGCTTGCATCGACGGACGTCGTAACAAGAATTGCACGACCACGACCGACCGTTGTTTCCACGATGACCGGATCTCCCGTGTCGAACCGCAAGGCCACGCGGGCCTGGCTCTTTTCTGGAATCTGTGCGCGCACGTATGCGAACGTAAGAGTCGACTCCAAACCGGCGCCGGGGTAACCATCGAAAACGCTGACAATTGGGTGTTCCAGCGCGGCGGCATCGAAGGCAAACGATTGCTCCCGGAGGCCGGCATCGCCAACAGTCTCACCAAGCCTGGCAGGAAGGATACCCTTTCCGTCGCCGTAGAGCACAAGATTATAGTTTTCTGCGCGAACCTGGTCGCCCAGGCAGAAGACAAGGCTACCGCCCGCTTCGACATAGCTCTTGAGTATCTCGGCTTCATTGTCCGTGAACAACTCGATGTTGCAGAAGAAGATGCACTCATACTTGTTCGTGGCAGTGGCGGATAGCTCCCCTTCATTGATCACCCGTGGACGAGTGAAGCCATGCCATGGTTCACGCGACGTCGATGGGGAGAGCACGGTGGCGAGGTAATGGGCCGCATCGTCCTCAGATCGGCCAGTCGGTCTCCCGTTAACGACCAGCAGGTTCGCTTGTTCTCTCACAGGTACCACGAGTAGCCGCCGGTTGTCGATCGGCAGCGAGTCTTCCTGGAGCCGCACCTCAACACGGTGATCTCCGCCGATAGGAAACGAATGGGCAAAATGAACGACGGCATCGCTGAGCACCGGCAGATCAACCTGGCGACGTCGGGCCAATCGGCCGTCGATGTAAAGTTCGACCCAGCGGTCTTGCAAATCGACGGGACCGAAGTTCCGTAAGGTCGCCTGAAACGAAACTTCCCGATCTACCGTGACGAAGGCTTCTTGTGCCACACACTTCGTAACCGCGCTGTTGGCCGCGTCGGCGTTGCCGACGTCGATCAGCGCGATGCGAGCGTGGGTCGCGATTTCCCGCAGGGAGCGCCGAATCTCGTCCCGGCCTGCTTGCACCGTTGGCAGCCAACTGCTGCGCTGAAAATCGCTGATCAGGTAAATTTCCTTCCGGGCGATTTCCGGCTTCAGCTCCAATAACGACGTAACGTCACGGAGCGTGGCCGCAAGATCACCCGGTTCCTCGGTAATCTCTACACCGTTGATTTCCTCCAAAATTCGATTTGCTTGAAAGGCGGGTTCGCGGACGATCACGCGGGGTGGCGTTCCGGCGATCCGCAGCAGATTCATGGCGTCGCCACGGTTTGAGTCCGTCGCAATACCCCGAGCGGCCTGTTTGGCGCGGTCGAAAATAGTCTCCTCAAGCGCGCGCTGACCCATGCTGAACGAGCTGTCGATAATGATCACGCGGTGCGTCGGGTCTGTAGAATCGAGGGCCGCCCCCGGCGCATCGACGTAGGGCTGCGCCAACGCCAGTGCCAATAGCACCAAGATCAGTACGCGCGTCGCGAGCAGAAGGAGCTGCTCGAACCGAATGCGCTGCGCATTCCGGCGCGCAGCCGCGAGTAGGAACCGCATGGCAGCCCAAGAAGTTTCCCGGTAGTTGCGCTTGTGAAGCAGATGGATAATGACCGGTATCGCACTACACGCAAGCCCCGCCAGCAGCCAAGGGTTGCCAAAACCGAATGCCAGAAGTGAGAATGCAAAGTGAGTCATGGATACGTTAGGTTTGGCCTGCTAGAGCAGCTTACGAAATACCGCTTCCCGCTGGAAGATCCAAGAGAGAAATAGGAAATCATGAAGAGAATTTCACCATGGTTCTTTTGCGTTTGGTTTGTTTCCACGCCAGCCTTGGCGGGTGAGGCTGCCGACGAGCGGGCGCATAGTTGGCATCGTTGGCGAGGCCCTCTTGCCAACGGCGTGGCCCCGTACGGCAACCCGCCGGTCGAATGGGACGAACAAACCAATATCAAATGGAAAGTCGAAATCCCTGGATTGGGAAACTCAACACCAATTATTTGGAACAACCAGATCTTCATCCTGACCGCGATTAAGACCGATCGGACTGCCGAGGCAACTGCACAGACCGCGTCCAAGCCGACCGAGCAGCAACAGGAGCGAGAAGCAGCGCCACCCGAACGACGTTCCACGGAACGGGAAGCCGACCGGCCCGAAGGGGCCTCCGATGAGCCGAGAAGACGTTCACGTCGACGGCGTGGCGGGCGACGGCGGCGTGGCCCCCCGCCGAAAAATATCTACCAGTTTGTCGTGATGAGTATCGACCGGGCCACCGGCAACGTGAACTGGAAACGAACCGCCAACGAACAGGTTCCGCACGAAGGGTTTCGACAGGGAGACAATAGCTTCGCTTCAGGATCACCGACGACCGACGGCCGATACCTCTACGCGTCGTTCGGTTCCTACGGAATCTATTGCTACGATCTTGAGGGCGAGCCGATTTGGCAGCGCGATCTCGGCGACATGCGGACGCGCAATTCCTTCGGCGAGGGAGCCTCGCCAACGCTGCACGGCGATCGGCTGATTGTCAATTGGGATCACGAAGGCGATTCCTTCATTGTCAGCCTCGATGCCAAAACCGGCGACACACGATGGAAGGTCAGCCGCGATGAACCAAGCTCCTGGGCCACGCCGCTGGTGATTGAACACCAAGAACGCACCCAGGTGATTGTAAACGGCACCAATCGGGTGCGCAGCTACGATCTGGCCAATGGTGAAGTGATCTGGGAGTGCGGAGGCCAGACCGTCAACGTCATTCCAACACCTGTCGCTTCTGACGGCATTGTCGTCTGCATGACGGGTTTCCGCGGCAGCGCCATTTTTGCGATTCCGCTGGATGCCACGGGGGACTTGACCGGCAGCGACAAGCTCGCCTGGTATCACGATGGCACAACGCCCTATCGGCCCGGTTCGCCCTACACCCCTTCGCCCTTGCTGGACGGCAATCTGCTCTATTTTCTGAAATCCAACAACCCCATCGTGTCGTGCTTGATGTTCAAATCAGGAGAAGTGGTCTTCGATAACCAAAGACTGCAAGGCTTGCGCGGCGTGTATGCCTCGCCGGTAGCCGCGGCCGAGCACATCTACATCGTCGGCCGCAATGGGACTACGGCAGTTCTGAAGCGTGGCGATCAGTTCGAGTTGCTCGCAACAAACGTTCTCGACGATCCCATTGACGCCTCCCCGGCAGTTGTCGGCAATGAGCTCTTCCTGCGAAGCAAGCAACAACTTTACTGCATTGCGTCAGAATGAACGTGCGCGGGCACGACCCACATTGCCGAATCGATTCGATTAACCCTCTCTTGGTCGGGCGA
>Ga0315336_1007203_pt1 | contig 10826 bp, 12 predicted proteins | sample ASW5metaG_FD_204512 | JGI IMG/M metagenome (GOLD analysis project Ga0315336, IMG submission 204512) | Ammonia-oxidizing marine archaeal communities from Monterey Bay, California, United States - ASW #5 | ecosystem: Environmental > Aquatic > Marine > Intertidal zone | place: USA: California... | reverse complement strand
GCTGGAGGTTCGACTTCCAGTAGGCTACACCATTGCGTTGACGTTGCTGCCAGCGGCGCCAGATTGGCTATCCGGGCTCGGCGCGCTGCCCATGTATCTCGGCCTCGATCTTCGGGGCGGTGTCCACTTCCTCCTTGAGGTTGATATGGAGTCTGCCCAACGCCGCGCGGAGGATCGATATGTTACGGATCTGCGTTCGACGCTTCGGGAGGCCAAGATTCGTTACCGAGGTATCGCCCGCGATACCTCGGGGGGCATTACGGTCACTCTCCGCTCTGCAGAGTCGGCCGAGGCCGCTTTGAAAACAATTCGTGAGGCACTTCCCGGTCTGGACCTGACGGGTGGAGAAGAGGGGTCGGAAGATGTCCTTCGCGCAAACCTTGCGCAAACCGAGATCGATCAATTGTTTAAGTTTGCCCTTGAGCAGAACATCACGGCACTTCGCAACCGGGTTGACGAACTCGGCGTCGCAGAGCCCGTGGTTCAGCGCCAAGGCGACCGCAGAATTGTGGTGCAGCTCCCGGGCGTACAGGACACGGCGCGCGCAAAACGTATTCTCGGTCGTACCGCCACACTTGAGATGATGATGGTGGATGAGGAGCACAGCCTCGAGGCTGCGCTGGGCGGCAAAGTACCACCGGGGTCCAAGATATACCGCTTTCGCGACCAGCGACCAATACTCCTTGAGAAACGGGTGATCTATTCGGGGGAGAATATTGTCGATGCCGCAGCGAGCATCGATACCCAAAGCGGTGGGGCGATCGTCAGTATTACGCTGGATGCGATCGGGGCACGGATCAATCAGAAAGTGACCGGGAAAAATATCGGCAAGCGCATGGCGGTGCTATATATCGAGAACCGCTCCACCATCCGAACAGATGCCGACGGGTTACCCTTGAAGAACGATCAGGGCAGGCTGCTGCGAACCCAGCAGCGGATCGAGGAAGTGATTACGGCTCCGGTTATCCGGGATCAACTCGGCAAGCGCTTTCAGATCGAGGGGTTAGACAGCGTTATGGAAGCTCAGGATCTGGCGCTAATGCTGCGGGCGGGGTCGCTCGCGGCGCCAGTCGAGATTATCGAGGAGCGAACGGTGGGGCCGAGCCTAGGTCAGGCAAACATCGATCAGGGATTTCGATCCGTGATAGTGGGCTTTATTTTGGTGCTCATTTTTATGGCAGTCTACTACCGGGTGTTTGGTCTTTTTGCGAATGTTGCGCTTGCGCTTAATCTTGTCCTGATTGTCGCTGTGCTTTCCCTGCTGCAGGCGACTCTGACGTTGCCTGGTGTGGCCGGGATTGTGTTGACTGTGGGTATGGCCGTGGATGCGAACGTGTTGATCTTCGAGCGTATTCGCGAAGAGATTCAAAATGGCGCCACTCCCCAGGCGAGCATTCACACCGGCTATGAACGCGCCCTGTCGACTATCATTGACGCCAACGTTACTACCTTGATTGCGGCAATTGTCCTGTTTAACTTTGGAACCGGGCCTATAAAAGGGTTCGCTGTGACGTTGAGTATCGGAATCATTACTTCTATGTTTACTGCGATTATTGTTACCCGCGCTTTGGTCAACTTCCTTTATGGTGGAAAGCGACTTAAACGGTTGGCAATCTGACGGCTAAAGCAATGCGGATTTTCAAACAGGTCACCCAGTTCGACTTTCTCGGTAAACGCCGAGGCGCTTGGGTGTTATCAATTGTGCTGCTCGTCGCGAGTCTTGGATCTTTGGGTCTTCGCGGTCTCAACTTTGGAATCGATTTCACTGGTGGAACCTTGGTGGAAATCGAATACGCTGAATCGGCTAACCCCGTTACGGTGCGTACCGTTCTGGGGGACGCTGGGATCGACGACGCCATCGTCCAGTACTTTGGGACCTCCCGCGATATCCTCGTTCGGCTGCCAGTCCGCACGGGCAAAGCGGCCTCCGAACAAAGTAGTGATGTCGTCGGTGCGCTGAGGAGCGCTGTTGGAGAGACTCTGGCCGAAGGCGTGCAGGGGAGTCTGCAGCAGTGTACGACGGCGGATGGAAGTATTATGAATTGCCAGGTGCAGATGCGTCGGGTGGAGTTTGTCGGTCCGCAGGTCGGCGGCGAACTCACGGAGAAGGGCGGACTGGCCATGCTCTATGCGTTAATCGGTATCCTGATTTACGTTGCGTTCCGGTTTGAATGGCGGTTTGCAGTCGGTGCGGTAATTGCGCTGGTGCACGATGTGTTGATCACGCTAGGTGTATTTTCCATACTGGCAGTAGAGTTCTCCTTGCCGGTGCTCGCGGCCGTGCTCGCGGTGATCGGTTATTCACTGAACGACACTATCGTGGTTTTCGACCGGATTCGCGATAACTTCCGCAAGATGCGAAAAGGCACCGTACTTCAGATCATGAACCGCTCGGTCAACGAGACTCTACCGCGGACGGTATTGACGTCGGTGACCACGTTACTAGTCGTGCTGACCTTGTTGCTCGCCGGGGGCGAGATCATCAAAGGATTTGCGATTGCGCTGCTGATTGGTGTTCTAATCGGGACGTATTCCTCAATCTTCGTCGCTAGCCCGACCGTGTTGGTTTTGGGTATTTCGCGAGAGGATATGCTCCCGGTTGCCAAAGAAGGCGCAGAAGCGGAGGGCGACTCGGCTCCTTAGGCCTGTTGCAGCGCTCCAAAGGCCTCCCATGCGTTGCCCTGCCTGCTCCAGTGACGATACCCGGGTGATTGACTCCCGTCTGGGAGACGCGGGCGCCACTGTGCGACGTCGGCGTGAATGCCAAGCCTGCAGTCATCGGTTTACGACTTTTGAACGTTTTGAGCGCGAGCAGCCACGGGTGATCAAAAGCGATGGCAGGCGTGAACCGTGGGACGAGCAAAAACTGCGGCGGGGTTTGCTGCGCGCGCTGGAGAAGCGCCCAGTGGGGCTCGATCAGATTGACGCGTTGATTAACAGTGTCAGTCGCGAGATTCAGCTGAACGGCGAACCGGAAGTTCGATCCGCCGTGATCGGTGAAATCGTAATGAATCTGCTCCCGGAGATCGACGAGATTGCTTATGTGCGGTACGCCTCCGTCTATCGGAGTTTTGAGGACGTGGCCGCGTTTAGTAAAGAGATTGATCGATTGCGCAAAGATCGTAAAACGCCAGCCAATGTGACACAACTGTCACTTCTGGCTGAGCCCGGAGCCGGAAGAAAACGATGACTACCAGTACCCTGTCGGATCGGGATCATCGTTTCGTCGCGCGCGCCGTTGATCTTGCGAGAAACGGTCTCTATACAACTAAGCCTAACCCTCGGGTCGGGTGTGTCGTCGTTCAGGACGAGCAGATTGTCGGAGAGGGATGGCACGAACGGGCCGGCGAAGCACATGCGGAGATCCGCGCCCTGTCGGTGGCGGGTACCCGAGCGAAAGGGGCAGAGGTTTTTGTGAGTCTGGAACCCTGTGCGCATACGGGACGTACAGATCCTTGCGCAGACGCGCTGGTCAAGGCCGGCGTCAAGCGGGTGGTGGCGGCGATGGTCGATCCCAACCCGCAGGTCGCTGGCAAAGGGCTTGACATACTAAAGTCTGCAGGAATCGACGTGCAGGTCTCTCAGGATGACTGCGGGGCTGGTGACCTGAACGCTGGGTTTTGCCGGCGCGTGGTGGGGGGCAGGCCTTTGGTCAGATTAAAGCTTGCTGCCACACTGGACGGTAGAACCGCGGCGAATGACGGCAGCAGCCAATGGATCACAGGCGAGGAGGCTCGCGCCGATGTGCATCAACTTCGGGCAAGAAGTTGCGCCATCGTTACCGGGATTGGCACGGTAAGAGAAGATGACCCTCGTCTTAATGCGCGTATTGATGGGCAGGTGGTGCAACCGTTGCGGGTAGTCCTGGATGGAAATGGTCAGCTCGATCCGGGAGCCCGGTTGTTTTCTGAAACGGGCGATATCCTCATCGTGACGAGTCGCGAAGACGATGAAGGGTTTGACTTTGACGCCAGGACAGAACAGATCTGCCTGACTGGAGAGGATGGCCGGGTAGATATTGCGGCGGTGCTAGATCTTCTCGCAGAGCGGTCGTGTAATGAGGTCCTGGTTGAAGCAGGTGCGGGGGTCGCGGGTGCGTTTGTTTCGCGTGGACTGGTTGATGAGCTTTGGGTATACCAGTCTCCTGATATGCTTGGCTCCGGTGGTCGGGGTATGTTTGTCATGCGTGGCATCCGGTCGATCAACGACCGTGTCGCATTCGAACTTGAAGACGTTTGCAGGATCGGACGGGATGTGCGTCTCATTTATACCCCCTCACCGGATGGGGCGTGATGTTTACCGGAATCGTGCAAGATGTAGGAACCATCGAATCAGTAGAGTTTCGTGAGGGTGACCTTGTTGCCCGGATCAAGCCCAGGGCGCTACCCACGGGCCTGGTTCAGATAGGCGATAGCATTGCGGTGTCCGGGGTCTGCTTGACGGCGGTACGGATAGAGGTGGATTGTCTGTTTTTCGATGTGTCGAAAGAAACACTTTCACGCACATTGCTTGAGCATTGGCAAACAGGTCAGGGTGTTAACCTCGAGCTTGCCATGACCGCCCAGGATCGATTTGGAGGTCATCTTGTAAGTGGGCATGTTGATGGGGTTGTAACCTTGATTGAGACTGAAGCGTCGGCAAGATCCACCCGTCTGCGCTTTGAAGGGGCGCGCGATGTCGCGCCTTTCATCGCGGAAAAAGGATCCGTCACGCTCGATGGAGTCAGCCTAACGGTGAATGACGTCGCCGACCATGAGGAGGCGGTATGCTTCAATGTGAACCTTGTTCCGCACACACTCAACGTAACGACGCTCGGCGAGTTGGCGGTGGCGGACCGAGCGCATATCGAGGTCGATCTGGTGGCTCGGTATCTAAAGCGTATACAGGAGTGTGATTAAAGGCGCCCAATCGGGTGTTTCGATCCAGGAAAGTGAGCCCATGATGACTGCCATCACCGTAATCTCAACTGCAATGCGAAGGAGTATTGTTCAGTAATGGCACAAACACATCCAGGCGCCGGTGTTAGCCCAATTGAGGAAGTGCTCGAGGATTACCGGGAAGGGAAGATGGTTATCCTGGTGGATGACGAGGATCGTGAGAACGAAGGTGATCTCGTCATCGGTGCTGGGTTTGTAACGGCAGAGGACATTAACTTCATGGCTGCACAAGGCCGAGGTTTAATCTGCCTGACCTTGACTGAAGAGCGGTGCCAGCATCTTAAGCTGCCATTGATGGTGAACGACAACAACGCGCGCTACTCGACGAACTTTACAGTCTCGATCGAAGCTGCCGATGGCGTGAGTACCGGCATCTCTGCAGCCGACCGTGCTCACACTATCCGCACCGCGGTGAGTGAAAACTCGACTGGCGAGGATATTGTGAGCCCAGGACACGTTTTTCCCATTATGGCTCAGCCCGGGGGGGTGTTGACCCGTGCGGGGCATACCGAAGCCGGGGTCGATCTTGCCCGTCTAACGGGGATTGAGCCTGCCAGTGTGATCTGCGAAATTCTTAATCCGGATGGGACGATGGCGAGACTCCCCGATCTCCTCGAGTTTAGCCGTAGGCATGGCCTCAAGCTGGGTACGATTGCTGATCTGATTCGTTTCCGCATGCGCACAGAGCCGACGGTTTGGCGCGTATCAGAAAATATCGTCGATACGCGGCACGGTGAATTCCGCGCCGTCATTTACGAGGATGGCGAGCTCAAACAGGTCCACATGGCGCTGGTGCATGGCACTGTTGAGCCGGACACCCCTGCGGTCGTCAGGGTCCACACGCATCGCGGCGCTTTCGACATGCTGTCTGAGGCCCGCGAAGCGCAGAGCTGGAGTGTTGATGCGGCGCTTGCAAGAATTTCCTCAGAGTCCTGCGGTGTGTTGGTGCTTTTAACTTATTCGGAGGATGCGGCCCACCTGGATCGTCGGGTTCGCGGCGAGACCGCCAGCGATGGAAAGGAGCGGGAACTGCGCATGCTGGGCGCAGGTAGCCAGATTCTTTCAGATCTCGGCGCAGGCAAGGTGCGCGTTTTGGGAACACCGCTTCGGACGCATGCGCTGTCAGGTTTTGGGCTGGAGGTGCTTGAGTACCTGTCTGGCCCTGAGGAAAGTTGATGTGGCTTCGGTAAGCCGTCATCTGGCGCGCCGGTGCGCTGCCCAGGCGTTGTACCAGTGGATGGTGACTGGGCAGCCTACGACTGAGATCGAGCCTGGATTTATCAGTGATGACGCACTGAACGATTCGGATATCGCCTATTTCCGGCATCTGATCGGGGAAGTGCCTGAGCGACGCGAAGTTCTTGAAGAGCGACTCCACGCGCTAATTGACCGTCCGCTGAGTCAGTTGGACCCGGTGGAGCGGGCGATTATTCTTATCGGTGCCTACGAGATCCTGTTCCGTCCGGATATTCCGAACGGCGTTGCGATCAATGAAGCGGTCGACATGGCGCATCTTTTCGGCGCGAAGGATAGCTATAAATTCGTCAATGGCGTACTGGATCGTCTCGCCAGCGAACGGGGTAGTGTCCAACACTGAGCACTCCGATGGACGAGTTTGAGTTGATTGACCGCATCTTCCATCGGCCGGAGAACCTTAAGCCATGGGTAGAGATCGGCATCGGCGACGACGGCGCAGTTCTGCAGCCGTCTCCCGGAAAACAGAGTGTCGTGGTTATGGATACGTTGGTGAACGGAACTCATTTCCTGGATAGTCAGCCCGCTGACTCGGTCGGCCATCGCGCTCTAGCAGTAAATTTGAGCGATGTCGTTGCGATGGGCGCAAGCCCTCGTTGGGCAACACTGAGTCTTACGATTCCCGAATTTGACCGTGGTTGGCTGGATGGGTTCGCGAGGGGCTTTTTTCAATTGGCCCATGAGCACCAAGTAGCATTGGTGGGGGGTGATACCACGGCGGGGCCGCTGGCGGTGTCGGTTACAGTAGGTGGGGAAGTCGACCCGGGCCAGGTGTTACGACGAAGCGGGGCCTGGCCGGGCGATCTGATTTTCCTGAGCGGAAGAATTGGGGGCGCCGCAGCAGCCCTGTCATCGACACAAGCCTATGCGGACCCCGTGCTCCAAAAGGCTCTGTTGTATCCACAACCACCCGTTGCTCTTGGCCGAGCACTCGGTTCGCTTGCCCATAGCGCGATCGACCTGTCCGATGGGCTACTGGCAGATCTCGGTCATGTCTTGAAGGCAAGTGGAAACCGTGGAGCACAAATCCAGCCGGACCAGGTGCCATTGTTCGAGGTGTCGGTGGCTCTACTGGGCTCCTCCCGCGCGCTTGAACTCGCGCTGGGCGGAGGGGATGACTATGAACTCTGTTTCACCGCGCCCGAAGAACGGTATCAGGAGGTTAACGCCATCGGGAGTCAGTTAGGCCGTGATATTTTCTGTATCGGCCGGGTTACTGAAGAAGGCGGCTGCCAAGTCGAGGGAGGAAAGGTGAACCTTAAGGAACTTTCGACTGGATATCAGCATACCTGGCCGGCATGAGTGAAACGAAGATAACGCAACCCAGGGCAGGGCAGGTAATCTTGCTATTGGGTCAGGGCTTTGGATTGGGCCGCATTCCCTTTGCGCCCGGTACCTTTGGAACCCTTCCAGGTCTATTACTCGCTTGGTTCTGCTGGCAGACTCCAAACGGAATTTATCTTGCTGTTACAGCAGTCGTTTTGTTAACTGCTATCTGGATCGCCGGCCGTAGCGCACAAATGCTAGGTGTCGCCGACGACCCGCGGATCGTGATCGATGAAATAGCCGGTGTGCTAGTAGCTTTTGTTCTGGTGCCGCCGAGCGGCCTCGCACTGGTGATCGGGTTCTGTATTTTTCGGTTACTCGACATCGCCAAGCCCCCGCCGATCTCAACTGTGGATCGGCGGATCAAGGGGGGTGTCGGGATAGTGCTTGACGATGTGCTGGCCGGTATCGGCACGAACCTGATACTACAGCTGCTGTTTCGGGTTCTGCACCTCGGCGCGTAACTCGACCCGCGGCGCGTCTTTAACGGAACACCGGGTGCGTGTGTTAGCGCTGCAGATGTTCGAGCTTCCCCGAGACTTCCTTCCAGTCGTCGGCATCGTCAGGAGCCGGCTTCATCTCTGTAATGACGGGCCACTTCTGGGAAAGTTCGGCGTTCAGGGCGAGGAATTCCATCTGATCCTCAGGTATATCTTCCTCCGCATAGATTGCATTCACGGGACACTCCGGCTCACACAGGCTGCAGTCGATGCATTCTTCCGGATCGATAACCAGGAAATTTGGCCCTTCATGAAAACAATCAACGGGGCAGACCTCCACGCAGTCGGTGTACTTGCAGCGAATACATGAGTCGCTCACTATATAGGTCATCTATGTCCTCCAAGGATCGGTGACAGGGTGAACCAGCCGGGCCCATTTTAGGTAGTGTTAGTAGAAAGATAAACAATCAGGGAGCGTTTCGCGCCACGATTTTTCTAAACTCTTCAAAAATAAGTGGGTTTGCGGAAACCAGATTGCCGCTTTCAAGGAAATCTTGCCCACCTGAAACATCAGACACTAGACCGCCGGCTTCACGAATCAAAAGAGCCCCGGCCGCCATATCCCAAGGTTTGAGACCAAACTCCCAGAAGCCATCGAGTCGTCCCGCAGCGACATAGGCGAGGTCCAGCGCGGCCGCTCCAGCTCGGCGGATGCCTGAGGTTTTTGGTAGGAGGCTCTGAAAACTGCGCATCCACGGCTCGATGATTCCAAGATCCCGGAACGGAAAACCCGTACCCAGTAACGACGGGGCAAGTTTACGGGTCGTACTGACACGGATGCGCTTACCGTTCAGCTGTGCCCCTTCTCCGCGACTAGCGGTGAACATCTCATCATGCAGTGGATCGTAGACCACACCGTGTTCCAGAACTCCCGCCCGTTTGACCGCTACCGACACTGCGAACATCGGAAAGCCATGAAGGAAGTTGGTGGTCCCGTCCAGGGGGTCAATTATCCAGGTGTACTCTGACCCCTCTCGTTCACCGCTTTCTTCCGCAATAATGCCGTGATCGGGATAGGCACGAGTCAGAACATCGAGTACGGCCCGCTCGGCTTCAACATCAGCCTGACTGACGTAGTCGTTTCTGCCCTTGGAGGAGTACTCCAGTCGGTCCAGCTGATTGAAGTACATTAAAATGACACGTCCAGCTTCTCGGACGGATCGTACGGCAGTATGCAGCATGGGGTGCATGGTAAGAAAATGGCTCCGGGTTTGAGATGCGACAATCGCGTGAGTCAACCAGTGTCGTCACTGGTCCCTACTCATCCGCTGTGAACTTTATTGAAACCCGCTGCTAAGCAGGGATCGAAGGGTGTCTTGCGGATGCGGATTGTAGCGCAAGCGCAGCGAGGAGGGGTCTGCGCGCCATGAGGAGATGGGGAAAGGTATAAGCAATGAGCTTACGGATCATTATGGTAGAAACCACGCACCCAGGTAACATCGGGGCGACTGCGAGGGTTATGGCAAATATGGGGCTCTCGGAATTATGCTTGGTGAGTCCCCGTAGTTTTCCAGATCCCGTGGCCACCGCCCGAGCGGCAGGTGCTGACGACATCCTCGAGCAGGCGAAGAAATATGAAAGCCTGGAGAGTGCAGTGGCTGACTGTGGATGTGTTATCGGCGCTACCGCACGGCGACGCTCGCTGGCGTCGCCCCTGCTGGATAGTGAACAGGCGGCGGTACGACTGGTGAGAGAGTCTCAGACCACGACTTGCGCGCTGGTCTTTGGCCCTGAGGCTTCAGGTCTTTCTAACGCGCATCTAGATCTTTGTCATGCACACCTTCGGATTGACGTAGAGGAGGCATTTCCCTCCCTTAACGTCGCGACTGCAATTGCGGTTATGGCCTATGAATTTCGAAAACATTCGGAACATTCGGTTCCGCTCGTTACCCATCGACAGGCGAAAGAAGATACGTTAATGAAAATGGGGGAATTTGATCACTTGATCAAGCACTTTGAGCGGGTGCTGCACCAAACTGAGTTCCTTGCCGGACCGCGCATACGGTTAGTCCGGAAGTTGCGCCGATTGTTGCTGCATGGGGTCCAGTCCACTCAGGAGGTCAACATTCTAAGGGGAGTGTTGACCTCACTGGAGCGCGCACTAGAAACTCCTCCCAAGGATGAGTCGGACAACAAAAAGACGCCAACATGTTAAAATAGCGTTAGAAAAAGCGGCCCTTAAACGAATTCCAGAAATAGGTTAGTAAGGTATGGCGATCACCCTGACAGAATCTGCAGCCCAGCGGGTCTCAGATCATCTTAAGTCCAGAGGGCATGGAGAGGGTCTGCGCCTCGCGGTAAAGACAACCGGTTGCTCGGGACTCGCCTATGTCGTCGATTTCGCGGACAAGATTAGCGGTGATGATCAGGTGTTCACCAGTCGTGGGGTGAATGTTGTCGTTGACGGTGAGAGTATCAAGTACATCGACGGTACAGAAATCGACTTCGCATCGGATGGATTTTCTACGGCATTCCGTTTTAAGAACCCCAATGTGGTGGATGAATGCGGTTGCGGTGAAAGTTTCACCGTAAACTCTTCTTAGGTGCCGTCTCTGGCACCCCTCGCGCCCGACTCCGGGACGAGTGAGGTAGGTCTGTCCGGGCTTCCCGGGCGGGCAGCCGTCGCAACACTCGGTTGCAAGATCAACAGTGTTGAGTCGGCGGCCATGGCGCAGAATCTCGCAAGAGACCACTGGAAGATCGTGGGTTCGACCGAATACGCCGATCTTTATATTATCAACTCCTGCACGGTGACGGCAGAGGCTGACCGTCAGACCCGCCAGGCAGTTCGTCGTGCTCTGAGGCGAAA
>Ga0315336_1007202_pt1 | contig 10828 bp, 12 predicted proteins | sample ASW5metaG_FD_204512 | JGI IMG/M metagenome (GOLD analysis project Ga0315336, IMG submission 204512) | Ammonia-oxidizing marine archaeal communities from Monterey Bay, California, United States - ASW #5 | ecosystem: Environmental > Aquatic > Marine > Intertidal zone | place: USA: California... | reverse complement strand
TTCGGTCGGCTCGCCCGCAACGCCTCAGTCAACACACTGGCTTCGCCCACATAACGCGCGAGTTTGAACACCCTGAAGACACGTAGCAGTCTAAGCGCCCGGATCACGATCATCGCCTGGGAGCCCCCGAACGCCAGGCTCAGATACGTCGGCAGGATCGAAAGCAGGTCAACGACCCCGTAGAAGCTGCGGATATACAGCACCGGCCTGCGCACGCAGAAGACTCTGATGACATACTCGACGCTGAACAGGATCGTGAACCCCCACTCCACGCCGTACAGAATATGCCCGTAGTTTGCCCCGATCGATTCAACACTTTCCAGGAGCACCGCCGCCACGCTCAGGAGGATCGACCAAAGCAGGACAATGTCAAACGTTTTGCCCAGCGGTGTATCCGCCTCGAAGATGACTTCGTACATCCAGGTACGCCAGGTGTGTCCGGGTGGCGGTGGCATGAGTCGGGGAGTCTCCGGTTTGGCTGCGAATCAGAAATTGTGAGTTGTCCGAGCAAGCAACAGTATAGTCAATCACTCGGCGTGCAATGGGGGCGTTTGGGCCGCCGCATATCAGGTCAATACATCATCCAGCAGCTGACACAGGCAATGATAAAGAAGCTGGTGTGCTTCCTGGACCCGGGCGGTGCTGGGGTGATCGACGATCATTTCCACGGTCGATAAGCCCTTGGCTTTGCCGCCGTCTCTGCCAAGCAACGAGATGGTAGACAGCCCGAGCTTGCTCGCCTCCTGAATCGCCTGGACCACGTTGGCGGAGTTGCCCGACGTTGATATCGCCAACAGCACATCGCCGGCCTGACCGTAAGCCTGGACCTGGCGTGCGAAGACATGATCAAACCCGTAGTCGTTGCTGACGGCGGTGAGTATCCCTGAAGAATCACCGAGCGCAATAGCCGGGTAGCCCTTTCGTTCTTTGACGAATCGGCCGACAAATTCGGTGACGATATGCGTCGCATCCGCGGAGCTCCCCCCGTTGCCGCACACCAGCAGCTTGTTCCCACCCAGCAGGCAGTCGGCCAGAAGTGTAGCGGCCCGTTCCAACGCCTCGCCGTGCGAGCGGAGCTTGGTGAGATTACTCACCGCGTCTTCGATATTGGCTTCAAGGATATCCTTGGCTGTAACAGTTGGCATAGCGTTTTTCATCAATCGACGTTGTCGTCTATCGCCCGGCATATCGTTTGGTGGTCATCCTCGAAGCCGCATGCACCGTACGGATGATGCCAGGCTAATCAGGTGTTCACATCCTCCGCAGCCCTTTGGGTATCGGCGAGGCAAACATAAAGCGGGTGAAGGGACTCGAACCCTCAACATTCAGCTTGGGAAGCTGACACTCTACCATTGAGTTACACCCGCGGGGTGAGCTACGGATTATAGAGGCCAGTAGATATCCCCTCAAGGACTCCCGGCTCGGGGGCGTTTTGAGCCAAAGACCAAGCCAAGTTAATTTCTTAACCCGTCGGGCAGGCCGTTGGGGAAAACCAGTTGGATCACGTCTTCGATGTATTTCCGCCGGTTGGCGGGCTTGGGGTGTGTGCTGAATAGTTCGGGTGGCCCTCCGCCTCCTCCGGCCTCTTCCAGGACGTGCATAACTTGGATCATCGCTCGGGGGTCGTACCCAGCAGCGGCGGTCAGGCTCACACCCCACTTGTCGGACTCAAGCTCCGCGTCTCGGCCGTACTTCATATTGACCATCTGCCCGATCGCGGCAGCCATCTGTGCGCCTGCTTGTGAATCGCTCGCCACGCCGGCGGCCCCGGCCAACCCCTGTGTGAGTTTCTGCTGGGCCAGACGCTGTGCGCCGTGGCGCTCAAGGATATGACCGATCTCATGGCCCAGCACGCCGGCGAGTTGTCCGTCGGTCTCCAACCGTTCATACAACGCATTGGTAATAAATACCTGCCCGCCCGGTAGCGCGAACGCGTTGACCAGTTGTTTGTCTTCCAATAGATGGAACTCAAAGCGGAACGGGTTTTCCCCATTGTTGCTTGCGATCATGTCTTCCAGGGCTTGCAACAGTTCCCCGCCGATCTCATCCACACGCCTCTGCCCCTGCTGGTCACCCGCCAACCCGCCGTGCTGCTGCATCATCTGGGGCGCCGCATGCAGGCCCAACGCGATTTCCTGATCCGTGCTGATCGCGACACGCTGGGTGGTGCCCGTGACAGGGTTCACCTGGCCCATCGAGTAGAAAGAAAGAAGCGAGAACAACGCGATCGCCAACGCGACAAACAACCGAACCGGGATGCCCTTGCGTTGATTCCGGCCCCTGCGGTCTCGTTGTGGGCGTCTGCTGAATATAGTTTTTCGTCTCATGTTACAGGTCAACCCTGAGTTGTTATGAGGGGTCTGCGGGTGCACTCGAAGCGGTTTGTTCTCCCGACTCCGGTGGCGGTCGGGATTCATGCCGAGGCGCATTGGTCAGATAGTGTGCAAAGAAAAACTCGTGGGCCAGCACCACGATCACCAGCACCACGCCCATCACGAGAAGACTATAGAACGGCGTTGTCGGTGCGGTTGCCCCGATAAACACCGAGAAGCAGGCGTACCCCAGATACGCCAGCCAGTCGATCGGCAGCAGGTAATCAAGCAGGACCAACACGATCGACGCGGTGAACAGACCGATCAGCACTGGAGGCTGATTCAGCATCAGCATGATTTCGGACACGGTGTGCTCCTGAATAATCCGGCAATTCAAGCTAGTGTCATTTGAATCGACAGCCGGAAATCCGAGGGGGAGGTTAGGAAGCCAGTACCGATAGGCATATTGATTGTTTTACACCCACACACTGACAAACAACGCGTCTTCTGTGTTCTTGCCCACCAGCTTCCCGATCGACTGGCTGACGAACTTCACCTCATACTCCGGGTGGTTGTCCAGCCACTCATTTATCTGGGAGTCCAGGTGATTGATCGCGTCGAGCCGCAGCTTGGTCACGAACGTCTTGACGTGGATCGCCCCGGCCCCTGTGACGTTGGGCGTGCGTTGCCAGTGATCGACGTGCGGTTTACGCGTGTCAAAGGTCCGGATCTTGTTTGACCCGACGACGCTGGATCCTGGGGATGCTTCGTCCAACTCAAGTGGGGCCAACTCTTCGGCGTCGTGGTCCGTGCCGTCGTTCGAGTCGGCCGCGTTCACGTCGATCGGGATCGCGTTGGCCAAGAGTTGTTCTTCACTGACATTGTCGGATGGATTCGTTGGGTCGGACACCTTGAACTCCCTAAAGATGAAAGAGGTGAGAGGGTGGGTCCAGAAAACACACTAAACGACCTTATTAATGTATCCGCCCGTCCCCGGCGGGACAAGGTTTTATTCGCGGTGTTACACTTGAGATCGCCCTAAACCCGCTCTGAACCGCCTTCAGCCGATAATCCTTGCACGCCAGGACTTGGTGGCCACTTCACCGATCTCGAGCCTGCCTTGGAAATGTTGCATCCGGATATCCAGGACCACCAGGCCGACCCGCCATAGATGGATCACTGCGACCCCCTGATCGACCCGTCTGACATGCCCGCGACCGCCTGAGATCGGCCCCTGATAATCCAGATACACCGACCGATGTGGATCGATCACGGTCAGGTCAAGCCGCCCCAGGCTCCGCCATGTCCCGCTGGGATGATTGACCCGGGCGGTCCACAGCCCGGCCTCGGGGTCTGCCCCGTGTTCAGGCGTCCCGATCAGCCAGTCGTAATGACAGCCATCGGGAGTCGTATGCAGCAGCAGGGCGGTTGGGACGCGGAGCATGGTGTCTATATAAAGAGGACGGGAAACAGGGCTTGCCTTGTCAGTGTAGCCCCGGGGTCTTATCTTGCACAGGGTCAGCTGATCCTGACGATGTATGCCGATCAGGCCGTAACTATAAGGGAACCACCATGGCGATCCTGCAATCACAATCACACCGGGCCACGCTCACCTCAGTCCTGCTTGGGGCAATCCTCTGCTTGCCGCTGCTGCTCACCGGCTGCCAGAAGACCGCCGCCAACCTCCGCGAGGACGGGCGACTCGCGCTGAACCGGGGCCACACCGACACTGCGCTTGATCTTACTCTGCAGGCGGTCGAAATTGATCCCGGCTCCCCGTGGACACAGTACCAGCTTGGCCTGGTCTACCTGGAATTGGATAAGCCGCTGGAAGCCCAGTACGCCCTGGAAAAAGCGCTGGCCCTTCGGCCAGACGATAAAGCTTTCACGCCCAAGACCCTGGACGCCCTGGCCGAGTCGCTCTACCGCCAGGACCGCATCCCCAACCTCCTGGAGTTCCTCGACAAGCAGGTCGAGACTTACGCCTCCACCCGCGACTACCTCCGCCAGGGTGAATACCTCGCCAAGTCAGGCGACCCCGACGCCGCACGGCTGGCTTACCGCAAGGCCGCCTACTTCGCGGATGTGGATGACCCCGAGCCGTACATCGCCATCGCCGACTTCTACACCTCTATCGGCGACCAGCCCAACGCGGTCACCTCACTGCACTACGCCAACTACGTGGACCCGGGCAACCGCGACGCCGCCGAACGACTCCGCCGTTTCGACATCGTCCCCGGCCCGACGATCTCTAAAGCACCGCCCAAGCCCGCGCTGCTGAATTAGATAACCATAAAAAAAGCCGCCCGTGCATGCCGGGCGGCGATCTTAGACTTCATCTTAATGTACCCAAGGCCGCGGTGAACATCGGCTCAGGTGTCATGCGCACTAGCGGGTAAGCCTTCTTCGGTGCAACCCACCAAACGCCGCCGCGGCCAACGCGATTAATCCCAGCCCCGCGGGTTCGGGTATTGTGTTGCCGCCATCACCGGCAGGCGTCCCGCCGGGTCCCGGATTCGTCGGGTTGCCTCCCGACCCGGGATTATCAACCGGATCATCATCACCCGGGTCCGGCAACGGATCGGTATCGACCGGCGGCTCGGGTGGCTCATATACAACGATTTCTCCAGCGGTGGCGATTCCATCGGTGACACCGTAGGAAACCTTTGTCAAGAAGTCACCCGCGGAGGTTGTTAAGAATTCTAGTGAGCCGGATGTGTCATCGGAGAATGTTAAAGTCGCCAGGTGCATACCTAGACCGATGTCACTGGACTTTATGTTGAACCAGGTTTGACTGATACCCGAACTATCGAATATCGCAGCAGCACTACCAAGGTCGCCAGCACCCAGCCCCGCGATGGTAAGTTCATCGCCATTTATATTGAAAAAGCTGTCACCGAGGCCGTTAGACCGTTTGTCGCCAAAAAACCCGGGGACCTGCAGCATTGAGCCGGAATTCAGCCTTGATAAGGCTACCGCCGCAGTCAGATCTGCGTCACTATCCACCGTAAACGTATTGATCACCCATCCCGGGACGGACGTGTCGTCCTGGAGGACGTTAATCGAAAGCAACGCATGAGCCTGAGTACAGGCCGTGGCACACACGACAGCAGTAAGCAGGTTACGTTTCATAGACATGGCGATACCCCTTCAGTGAAAGGACGGAATAAATATATACCCGGCAGGACATCGAGATTATGGCTCCCCTTGGAAATACGATGCCATCGTCTCATGATAAGGGGGCTTAGTCAATACCCGGCCGCAAAAAATCTGTCTTTGAGGCGGGGAATTGTGATGTCGGGGTAAAAAGCACCCCCGGCGGTCTGGCCGGGAGCGTTCGTAATCGAAGTTTTTAGAATTGTTTACGCGAAGTTTAGTGTCTCATCTTCAATAACCGCTTGTGTAAGTGCATAACTTACCTTGCCCTGGGTTGTCAGGGTTGCTATCGAAGTCCGGGTAGAGCGTAAGTGCATCAAAGAAATAACAAGTAGGCTGAGTTGATAGATGGCCCGTTAAGGCAGTCTGGAGGGCAGGTCCTCACGCGGATGGACCTCGTCAGACGGGGATAACTGCATGAACCGGGACAGTAAAGCCGGGGATTCAAGATGAGTCACTTCGTAAAGCACCAGATCGCCGATCCGTCGCTCAAACAGGTTTAGCCCTGACCCTATCAAGGAAGGCGGTTGGCCGTCCACCGCACGTGTGTGATCCACAAACACGATGACGGGTTGTTCGTTCACGGTTGCCAGCAACGCGATCGTGTCGGAACTAACCGCCGGCACATAGCTCAACCCAAGCGCCGCAACCGTTGTCGGTAAATTATCCAGCACCAAGGGCTGGCCCAATCGATCCCCAAACGTCTGTGCGAATTCTTCGTCGGTCTCACAACGCCATTGAGGGGCGAACCCATCATCTACCAGCTGCTGATATGCGGGTTCAAGCCCGAGCACCACATAACTTGTCCCCTGGTAAGCAGGTCGGCTAGGCGTCATCACCCATTTAACCGCCAGGACGGCCGCCGCGCCGATCACCACCATCGCCGCCAGGCGCCCGATCTGTCTCAGCCGATCCCCGTGCCCCGTCGCATGACCTTGCTTCCGGCGAGCCCTCTCCAGCAGCGCATCGATATCAGGGGCGGCACAGCAGCGCTTCAACGAGGTATCAATCTGTTTTTGTGCTTCAACATCGTGTTTGAGATCAGGATGCATTTTCAGGTCCTGTTCAAAAGCGGCACGCTGCGCCTCATCCAGCGTGTCATCTGAATAAGCGCTCAGCCTGTCCTCGGGATTCATTGGGTTGTGAAGATTCATGAAGCCACCTCCCCCGTCTTCACGCCCGACTTATAGTCATCCGTGAGCATCCGGCGGAGCATGCGGCGCGTCCGGTATACGTGACTCATCGCGGTGCCTTGCGGAATCTTTAACAGCTCGGATATCTCCTGGTAGTCCATCCCCTCGATCGTGCGCAACAACAGGCAGGCCCGGGCCACGTCACTGATCGATTTTAGCGCCGACATCAGCGCATCGTCGAAGTGTTGCTGATTTGAAAGGCATTCGCCTGCCGCACCGATCGGCCCTGGCGCGTCTGCTGCCTGGGGACCCGCCTGTGCTAATTCAGAACCACCTTCCCCGTCAAGACTCACTGCACGCCGCCTGTTCTGTTTCCTCCGCAGGTTCAAGGCCACGTGCCTCACGATCTGTCCCATCCAGGCGGTAAAATTCGTCCCCGCCTCAAACGTCTTGATCTTACTCAGGCCGATCACCGCGGCCTCCTGCACCGCGTCCTCTGCAAGATGTCGGTCGCCCAGCACGCCCAATGCGATCAGCCAAAGCACACGGCTCGATTCACGGAACCGCGCCGCAAACGCCTCGGCGTCCAGTGGGCCAGGCGGCATGTCGCCCGCCGCCCGATGCTGAAAATCCGTTTGGGTCATTCACTCATCCTGCACGTAGATAGATGTCTTAATCCGCCAGGTTGATTGCAACTGCGAAATAACACCCGTCAGGCCCGATTAACCCGCTGTCCGTTACAATGATTTTCACGCTCGTGATATTCCACCCCATGGGCCCGCGACCTTAGATTCTACATCCTCGACCCAGCAGCGCCGCCTAAGCCTATGACCGATCACCTCGATTCAACCCATTCCCAGGCCAAAGCCCAAGGCCCGCAAGATACCCAGTCGGGTACCACCCGCCGACCCCACTCGTTCTGGTTGCTGCCAACACTTCTGATCCTGCTGATCGTTGCGGGCACAGTCCTGTTATTGACGCCAAGCGCTACACCACAGGTACTTGACGCGGTGCCGGATCGAAACGTATCCGCAGGCGAACCTATCACGGTCAGCGAAGCTCTATTTACTGCGACCAGCGCCGTCTGTCTGACCGGCCTGACCGTCCGAGACACCGCCCGCGATTTTACGCCCTTCGGCCAGACGGTAATCGCCTTCCTGATCCAACTGGGCGCGCTGTGCATCATCACCTTCGGTACGATTCTCGCTTTACGGCTCAGCCAGAGCATGGACTCGCACGAGCCTTCCACTTGGCTTGATCAGGATCACGAACCACCACGCCGTCAGACATTCCGTTTGATCGGTTTCATCATCCTGACCACGATCATGATTGAGTTGATCGGCGCTGCCTTGATGTATCCGTTGTGGGCTGACCCCGCGGGTGCCGCGCATACCTCCATGCAGCGGGTTGGCATGAGCTTTTTCCATGCGATGAGCGCTTTCTGCAACGCCGGCTTCGACCTGACCGGGCACAGCCTGGTTAATCATCGGTTCGCGTTACTCACCCATGCGGTGGTCCTCCCGTTAATTGTGGTGGGGGGGCTTGGGTATCCGGTGCTGGCAAATTTGTTCAATATACTGCGTGCCCGTTTAAAGCAGCGGCTCCGCGATACATCCTGTGGTGTTGAATCTAAACTGAACACTCACACGAAAATGGTTTTAGCGACCACCGCTTGTCTTTATCTTCTGGGTGTTGTCACGATCGGTGCGGGGCAGTTAACACCGCACATGCATGAGTCGATGCAGTTGGGCGTCACCGCGCACGCCGACAGCCCGGAGCCGCTCACGATGACAAGCTTCGGCGGTGTGCTCGCCGACGCCAGCTTCATGTCCATCACTTCGCGCACCGCTGGCTTCAACGCGATGCCTGTCGATGAATTGCAACCCGCCGGCCGCTTCAGCGTGATGATGCTCATGCTCGCTGGCGGCTCCCCCGGCTCCGCGGCGGGGGGTGTGAAGACCATCTTCATCGCGTTGCTGGTTCTTTCGACGATCGCCACGATACGCAAGCGGACACAAGCCCAGTCGTTCGGCTGCGTCCTTGCCGGTCCATTGATCCGTGGCGCCTTGGCCCTTGGGATCTGCTACCTGTTACTCGTCGTCGTCTCGACCCTGCTGCTTTGTCTCAGCGAACCGTTCACTTTCCAGTCTCTGCTGTTCGAGGCGGTCAGTGCTTCGACCAACACCGGCCTGTCGCTGGGTGTCACACAGGACCTGACCGGCTTCGGCAGGGGGGTTGTGCTTCTGACGATGTTCCTGGGCCGTGTCGGCCCGCTTATGCTGCTGGGTCGTCTGATCTACACCCAGTCTGAGGCCGTCAGCGCGGGGGCCGGTGGGGCGGACTTGCGTAGACCGGGTGCAATTTGGCGATCAGGCACTGGCTGAGCGATCCCGCCAACAATCATAACTCATTAATTAGCAATATAATAGACCGAGCATTGGCTCACATCGACCCGGAAGGGTTCGCCCGGGCAGCCCTGTCTGGATACCATGTCGCTTTGCGGGGATCGGGCTGTAGCCCCTTCCGATAGAACCAAGCCGACACCTTCGGGTGGCCGGATCAACCTGGGCTCGAAGACGCGTTCATGAATATCGTCATCTGCGGTGCGGGCGAGATCGGTAGCCATTGTGCCGAGGTCCTCGCCGCCCAGGGCCACAACATCACCGTGATCGACCGGCAGGCCGAGAAACTCTCGACCCTGGACGACACGCTGGACGTCCGTAACCTCATTGGCAACGGGGCTCACGCCGATGTCCTGCTTGAGGCCGGCTGCGCCAAGGCCGATCTTGTCATCACCGCTATGGATAATGACGAGATCAACCTGCTCTCGGGTTCGATCGCCAAGGCTCTGGGGGCGGAAAAAGTGATCGCCCGTGTTCACCACTCGGCCTACTTCGAGAAGCGTGGGCTGGACTACGCACGCCACCTGGGCATCGATCACCTGGTCTGCCCCGAATTCTCAACCGCTTTAGCAATCGCTTCCACGCTGCGCAGCCCAGGCTCCCTGGCGATCGAGCAGTTCGCTCACGGCCAGCTGGAGATGCAGCAGTTCCCCGTCTCCGAATCCGCCAAAGCGGTCGGGACACAACTGGCATCGTTGAAGCTCCCCGCGTCATCCAGGCTTGCCGTGGTCGAACGGCAGGGTGAGCCTTTCCTGCCTACCGCGCAGACCGTGATCGAGAAGGGCGACATCGTCACCCTGATCGGTGAGAGTGTCGGCTTCGACAAGGCGCGGAAGCTATTCGACACCGAGACCGGGCGCACACTCAAGGTCATGATCCTCGGCGGTACATCGCAATGCGTGTGGGTCTGCCGGGCGCTTCGGGACCGCGGATTCTCCATCCGGGTTTTTGTGACCGAAGAAGAACGCGCCAAGGTGCTGGCTGAAAAGCTGGAGTGGTGCACGATCCTTAACACCGACGCCGTCAACACCGATGCGCTTAAGGACGAGCGTGTAGACCAGGCGGACGCCTTCCTGGCGTTGACCGATGACGAAGAACGGAACATCCTCGCCGCGGCGCGTGCGAAAACCATGGGCGTCAAGAGCGCGGTCGCGTTGCTGGTCAGGCCGACCTACCAGCACCTTTTAAGCCACATCGGGATCGACCGATCCTTCAGTCCGCGCAGCACGGGCGTCAACGAGATCCACCGGCTGCTTGAGGTCGGGCCCGTGAGGCATATGGCCACGCTGGCCAAGGAGATCGCCGAGGTGTTTGAGATCACCGTGTCGATCGGAGCCAAGAAGATCGTGAACACCCCGTTGAAAGAGATCACGCTGCCGGAAAATACGATGCTCGCCGCCATCCAGCGCGACGACAAAATCTTCGTGCCCGGCGGAGATAGCGAGATCGCGCCCGGCGACGTGGTTATCGCGATTGCTCCGGAAAGCGCCCGTAAATCCTTGCGTAAGTTGTTTAAGTAGATAGAACGGTTGCATAGAACCGCAAGCAAACCGGCTTACTCTTTTCCACGAACTCCCGCACCATGAATTACCGTTACGTCATCCGCGAACTGGGCCTGGTCATGATCGTGCTATGCCTGTGCATGGTCGCGGTGATGGGGTTTGCGGCCTGGCAATGGTCGGGGGGCAATGAAGATGAACGGCTGGCCGTGCTCGCGCTGATTGTCAGCGCCGCAGTCGGCGCGGTTATGGGGCTGTTCTGCTGGTTGTTCGGCAACCGCAGCGGTAAGGATTACCTGGGCCGACGGGAGGCCCTGCTCCTGGTC
>Ga0315336_1007201_pt1 | contig 10828 bp, 10 predicted proteins | sample ASW5metaG_FD_204512 | JGI IMG/M metagenome (GOLD analysis project Ga0315336, IMG submission 204512) | Ammonia-oxidizing marine archaeal communities from Monterey Bay, California, United States - ASW #5 | ecosystem: Environmental > Aquatic > Marine > Intertidal zone | place: USA: California... | reverse complement strand
GGACGTCTCAATCGGCATCAATTGGTATTTGAATCCCGCCGTGCGCCTGTCGGCCAACTATATCTATACTGATCGCGAGGACCTGGGCGAAGTCCAGTTCGTCGGCGGCCGAGCACAGGTTGCCTTCTAGTAATAGAGTGCACTAACGACAAGGTCATCGGATAACCGAAATCTCGGAGGTACGGGGCTGCGTCTTGCGATCGCACGCCGTTGCCCGCAGGCGTAGTGAATGAATCCGCAAGTACGGGCGCCACGCGTACGCCATCTTGCCCGGACTTTTCATTTTACGAACAGCAAGCTATGGTCTTTCGAAAACACGGTCGATTGTGAGAGCGAGACCACAGACTTCATCGGACAGGAATGACTCAAGATACTGACAGCATTGGGGTCGTAAACACAGAAATTGTCCGTCTGGATTTGCCAGAGGGTGGTTTCAAATTGGACGACGGCGGGTGTCTCTCTGAAATTGATGTTGCTTACGAGACTTATGGGACCCTGTCCGAGGCCAAGGACAATGTCGTTTATATCTGCCACGCCCTTACGGGAAATGCGCATGCGGCAGGCCGGCACGAACCCCCAGACCCCGATGAGCCTGATGCCTGGTGGAATGAAATGGTGGGCCCTGGAAAAGGAATCGACACCAATCACTACTTCGTGATTTGTGCAAACATCCTTGGCGGTTGCAAAGGCACTACGGGCCCATCGTCCATCGCCCCTGAAACAGATTCTCCTTACGGATCCACGTTCCCAAACGTTTCAGCGGGCGACATCGTCAACGCACATGTTTTGTTGCTGAAGCAGTTGGGCATCGAGCGCGTGGCAGCGGCGGTTGGAGGATCATTTGGCGGCATGCAGGTCATTGAATGGGTCATTCGCTTTCCAGACACCATCGATCACGGGATCGTAATCGCTGCGGCAGTCTGTCTTTCTGCACAAGGCATCGCTTTTGACATTGTGGGAAGAGCCGCGATAACAAGTGACCCAGATTGGAAAGGTGGCGATTACTATGACAGCGGCAGCGCGCCAACTCAAGGCTTGGCGCTGGCGCGGAGGGTAGGGCACATTACGTATCTCTCGAGAGAAATCATGGCGGATAAGTTTGGGCGTGAGAAATGGCGTGCCGGGCAATCCGATTCCGTTCCCGATTCTCGCATCGACAAATTTCATGTCGAAACGTATCTTGAACACCAGGGGGAGAAGTTCTCACGGCGCTTCGATGCGAACTCGTACCTGCACATCACGCGTGCGATGGACGAATACGATGTTGCCTCACAATACGGTGATCTCAAGACCGCGTTCGAACGCGTACGGTCGAAAGTCCTCATCGTGGCGGTGAGCTCCGATTGGCTTTTTCCTCCGGAGCAATCTGAAGAACTGGCCAACGCGTTGCTCACCGCCGGTACGCGTGTCTCCTATTGCCTGCTAAATGCGCCGCACGGGCATGATGCATTTTTGGTGGATGTCGAATACCTCTCGGAAGTAATCAGGGCATTTCTTCCGTGGGTAGGCCCCAGGCCGGATTCGAGGCGCATCGGGTTGAAAGGCGGTGAGGAGAATGTTGATAGGGTGAAGCGCAGAGACCTCCACAAGATCAGTCAATTAATTGAACCAGGAAGTCGCGTATTGGATCTGGGGTGCGGCAATGGGGAATTGTTGACGCGTTTGGCGGAAACTTCAGGTGTACAGGGAGTCGGTGTCGACATCGATATACACCATGTGATTCGCGTCATAGAGCGGGGGCATGACATATTTCAAGCAGACATCGACAGTGGGCTTTCAATGATTCCCGATGGCGCGTACGACTATGCGATCTTGAGTGAAACGCTCCAGGCAGTAAGAAAGCCCCATCTTGTGCTCAACGAGATGCTGAGAGTTGCGGATCAGGGGATAGTAAGCTTCCCGAACCTTGGATATTGGCGCAACCGGCTGAGGTTGTCGATGTTCGGGCGTATGCCAACGACCAGTCTTGACGCCAAGCCATGGTATGAGACAGACAACATTCACCCCTTTACATACAGGGACTTCATTGGGCTCTGCAGACAAGACAATATCAAGATTCTGGACACCGTTTGCTTGACCAGTGGGTTATTGGGGCGGATATTTGTTGCGACAGGACTCAGCAATCTTGGTGCAGACTTAGTCTTGATCAGGGTAGCCAAGGAGTAATTAGGCTTTGACACCTACGACAAATGAATGCTGAGAGAAAAATGGAAGCCCTTCTTGCGCGCGTGGCAGAAGACCTTGCAAAAGGTTGGGACTTTCCCGGTAGTGGCGTTAGCGAAAAGAGCGCCAGTCTCGCGTGTCAGGATGTCGTAAAGGATGTCTTGAAAAACCTCGTTGCAATCGTTGTGCCCGGCTGTCATGGAGACAAGCCCGTCAGTCCCGAGTACAGATTGGCGCATGTGAGTGGAGCGCTTTCGCAAGCGATCGAAATCCTTGCCACCCAAATCCTCGCGGCATTCCAGTATAGTTGCGAGAACGGTGACTGTGTTCCGGATGTGGCGTGCGAATCGTGCATCCATGGCGCCGAACGTGTCGTGCAGGATTTCTTGACAGCACTTCCCGGAATCCAGGACCTCATCAAGACCGACATTGCTGCAGCCTACGAGGGTGATCCGGCGGCGCGATCGACAATGGAAGTCGTGCAGAGCTACCCGGGGCTTTACGCGATCATCGTCCATCGCATCGCACATTTTTTGCGTTCAAAGGATGTGCCGTTGATTCCTCGAATCATGGCGGAATCGGCGCATTCACAGACGGGGATTGATATTCATCCGGGTGCGGCTATTGGAGCCGGCTTTTTTATCGATCATGGTACCGGCGTGGTCATTGGGGAAACGTGCGTCATCGGAAATCATGTCAAGATCTACCAGGGGGTCACATTGGGAGCCCTGAGCTTCCAGAAAGACGAAACAGGACGTCTTGTGAAGGGCATCAAGCGGCATCCGAACGTTGAAGATCATGTTGTCATTTATGCGGGAGCAACGATCCTTGGGGGCGACACGACGATTGGGGAAGCTTCCGTAATTGGCGGCAATGTCTGGCTGACCCACTCCGTACCGCCGCATTCAACCGTCTATAACCAGCAGCCCAAACCAAAAATTCGGACGTCAACCGCGTCCTGATCCGTGCCACCGGCGCAGGGTCCTGGATGTCTTGACTTTGGCGCCCAATCGCTGTACATAATGCGGGTTTTCCCGCTTATAGGAATGGGAAGCAGAACGGCCGGGGAGGATTCCAGGTACCCGTGCAGCGCCGACGCGGCACGGGAGCGGTGCTTTCTCGCGCAAAGCCGCGCAGTAGTTGACCTTGCCCGATGGTGTAATGGTAGCACACGGCCCTTTGGAGGCCTGAGTCTAGGTTCGAGTCCTAGTCGGGCAACCAGTGGTGCTTACGGCAATTCTCCGATCGTGCGCGATTGATGTAGTTAACGTGATATGTTGGGAATGACGTGAGGGTTTTTTCAGGTAATTCAAATCTCAAGCTCGCGGAAAGCATCGCCGCTTACCTGCGAATTACACTTGGTGAAGTCGAGATCAATCGATTTCCGGATGGCGAGATTTTCGTGAAGATACGCGAAAACATTCGTGGGCGAGATGTCTTTATTGTGCAGTCGATTTGTTACCCGCCTAATGAACATCTGATGGAGCTGCTGATCATGATCGATGCCATGCGCCGCGCTTCGGCGAATCGGATCACGGCCGTTCTTCCGTTTTACGGGTATGCGCGTCAGGACCGCAAAGATCAGCCACGTGTGCCGATCACTGCGAAACTAGTTGCCAACCTGCTTGTCGCTGCGGGTGCTAACCGATTACTGACGATGGATCTGCACGCGCAACAAATCCAAGGTTTCTTTGACATCCCGGTCGACCATCTCTATGCGCTGCCGATCATGACAAAATATCTCACTGATAAACACTTGAAAAACCCCGTAATCGTCTCCCCGGACACCGGCGCCGTGAGGGCCTGTTATGCATATTCCCAGATGCTGGGATGCGGGTTGGCGATTGTCGCAAAACAGCGTAAAGGTCCTTCGGAAGTTGAGGTCTTGTCAGTGGTCGGCGATGTTGAGGGATGTAACGCAATTATGGTGGATGATATGACCACAACCGGAGGAACGTTGTGTTCGGGGGCTGCCGCATTGAAAGACAATGGGGCCGAAGATGTCATCGCAATGGTGAGTCATGCGACCATAACGCCAAAGGCTATGTCGCTCATTAACGATTCTTGTATTAGCGAACTCGTGGTCACAGATACGGTGCCGGTCAAGGGGTCCAGTGACATGCCGCTGACGGTTCTGTCCGTGGCGGATCTCTTAGGAGAAGCAATTCTAAGGATACATGAGGATCAGTCTGTGACATCATTGTTTCGGATGTAATGATTGTGGAGATGGTATCCGTGGTGACGGCATACACGGAGGCGCGGGGATACCCGCCAGGGAAGCAGGAGAGAAAAATGGAAAGCGTTATAGAGGCGACGGGGCGCAAAATTTCAGGATCGGCAGGGGCACGCCGATTGCGCCGAAGCGGACAGCTGCCGGGCGTTGTCAACACGGAAGAAGGTGAATCACACCTTATCCAAATGGACAAGCACGGGTTTACGATGATGTTGCATCATCATGCGAGTGAGAATGTCATTATTGATTTGTCAATTGATGGTGGGAGTGCGACCAAGGTTCTCGTCAAACACGTGCAACATGACACGCTTTCAGGCGACCTCTTGCACGTTGACCTGATGGAAATATCGATGACCCGCAAGATGAAGATCATGGTCCCGTTGCAACTGGTGGGTGAGTCAAAGGGTGTGGAAGCAGGTGGCGTCCTCGAACATCTGTTGCGCGAAATCGAAGTGGAATGCTTGCCAACAGACCTGGTAGAATTTTTTGAAATCGAAGTCGCCGAGCTCGAAATCGGGGACTCGGTTCTCGTTGGTGAACTCAACCTTGGCGCGAAATTTACAGTGCTGACGGCAGACGACGTGGCGATCACACACGTTGCTGCGCCGAGAGTCGAAGAAGAACCCGAGGTCGCAGAAGGCGAAGAACCGGCCGAAGGCGAGGAAGTGGAAGCGGGAGCGGAACCCGAAGTCATTGGAAAGGAAGGCGAGGAGGAGAGCAAGGAATAGGTTGGTAGTCAGTTATTGGCTGTTCTGCGGGCATACGCGGCATCGGGTGTAAAGGCGGTGCAAGTGGTCACAATTACCTTCAGGACTCAGAAAACACTGGCTAGCCACCCAACAACCAAGAGCTTATAACCAATGGCTGCGGCCGAAGGCCGCACTGACACCTGGAACGATTCCCGGACGACATTCGAATCGTCAGCATCATTCATAAGTATTGAAGTATGGAGAGAACATCGAAGATGCCTGGTTAGTCGTTGGACTGGGGAATCCGGGAAAGCGTTATGCGGCTACGCCCCACAATGCAGGATTTGCGGTGGCCGATCTGCTGGGGGAACGATTGGGATGCCGGTTGAAGCGATCATGGCGTTTTCGGGCGAAACTTGGACGCGGCTGCATTGAGGGAGCCCGGCTATTGCTCGTCAAGCCATTGACATTTATGAACATAAGCGGCGAAGCGGTTGCTCCGATAATGCGCTACTATCGCATAGAGGAGCACAGATTGATTGTGGTTGTGGATGATGCCGACCTTCCGCTTGGCGCTGTACGTGTGAAAGCAAAGGGAGGAAGTGGTGGTCATCGTGGATTGGATTCGGTCATCATGCATTTGGGTGGTCAAGAATTCATTCGGATCAGACTAGGAATTGGACGGGACCGTCGGGGTGCAGATCTTGTGAACCATGTGCTGTCGCCGCTGGAGGGTGAGGACCGCAAGCTGTTTTTGGCAGGTGTAAATCTGGCTGAGGACGCGGTATTGAGCTGCGTTTTTAAAGGGATAGACAGGACGATGAACACCTTTAATAGTCGACGGGCCTCGAGTGGACACTTGACGACGCTGGAAGGAACGGAATAATGGGGCAACTAAGTGGTGAAATAAAGGGGAGGACCATTGGGCGTGTATAAGATGATGTTCATATTTTTGCCGGATTTGGGCGAAGAGGCTGGGGAAAAGGTCCTTGACGCCATTCGTGAAGAGATCTCAAAGCTTGACGGTAAGGTGCTGCGAACGGAATACCTTGGAAGGAGGACGTTTGCCCGTCCGCTGAAAAAGCAGGAGGAAGGGCACTATGTGCGTCTGTATGTTGAATTGGGGCCGGAAGCCATAGACGCGCTGCTTGCCAGATTCAAACTTAATTCTGACATTTTCCGCGTTCAAATTCTTCGCTCTCCCGCCGGAAGCGAGTTGCCTCCTGAAGAGACTGACAGTGCTGAACCTCGAGAAAGCGTGGTAGATGAAAAACCTGCCGAGGTAGGTTCAGATGGCTAGCTTCAACAAGGTTATACTGATGGGGAATCTTACGAGAGACCCCGAAGTTCGATACATACCCAGCGGTACGGCAGTATGCGAGTTTGGACTGGCGGTCAGCGAGAAATTCAAGAATCAGGCGGGGGACGAGGTTGAACAGGTATGCTTTGCTGATATCATTGTCTGGGGAAGACAGGGAGAAACGTGCGGGGAGTACCTCTCTAAAGGAAGACAGGCAATGATCGAAGGGCGTTTACAATTCGATCAGTGGAAAACGAAGGAAGGTGAATCGCGCAGCAAGTTGCGAGTTCGCGCGGATCGCGTCCAGTTTCTTGGGAGTCCAAGATCGGATGTCGCAGTTCACGATGGCGGGGGAGATCAGATCAGCGCCGGTACATCGCGCGAGAGAATGAATGGTGAGGCGGTACCGGCAAACGAAGGAGCGGGCGATGCGAAGCCCTCCGGACTAGAGGAAGACGAGGATAATCTGCCCTTCTGAAAGGGCCTAAGGAGGAAACGCCATATGGCAAGGCGTGGTAGCCCAAATCGATCAAAAGGACCGCGACGTATGCGCAGGAATGAGCCTGTGACGCGAAGGCGTTCCAAATATCTTGATGAAGTGAAGACAATTGACACGAATGACGCGGAGTTCCTGAGACAATTCGTCACGGAACACGGCAAAATTATTCCTGCCCGTCTTACCGGAGCATCGGCAAAGGAGCAGCGGCAAATCAAGCAGGGAATTCGACGTGTTCGAGTGATCGGTCTACTTGGTTAGTTGCAAAAAGACGAGTTTACGGCTGTTAAACAGGCGGGCTTCGTCAGGTGTGGAATCGAGCAAGATGTCGCATTCCATGCTGACGTTGCGTCGACTTTGAATGTGGGTCTCGCTTGTTGAAGCTATGCCGTGCTTCGCATTGCGGGTCACGAAACGTAGACGTCGAAATTTGAGGTGAATAACGATGACAATTGAAGTGCTTTTGATGAGCGACATGAAGGATCTCGGCGCTGAGGGTGAAACGGTTACTGTGGCCGATGGTTATGCGAGAAACTTTCTTCTACCCAAAAATCTTGCAGCACCCGTTGCGGAGGCGACACGACGCCGACTTGCAAAGCAGCAGCAGGAGCGTGTGGAAAAGGTCGAGGCCGAACTTAAAGCGGCGCGTGCAATGGCGGAGCGTCTTGCCGGCATTTCCTGCACGATACCGGCCAGAGCCGCTTCAGATGAGCAATTGTACGGGTCCGTGACGGCTACAGAGATCACGAACTCACTGGCCAATCAAGGCATCGAAGTGGATCGAAGTGACATCTTGCTCGAGGCTCCGATAAAAGAACTAGGTATTTTTGGAGTTCCCATCAGGCTTCATTCGGAAGTCGAAGCCACCTTAAAGGTATGGGTGGTCGAGGAATAGACAGATGGCATCGGAACCTGTTTCTGCCGCGCCTTCAATCAGAAGCGAGCGACTCCCGCCATATAGCGACGAAGCCGAAAGGGGCGTGCTGGGTTCCGTCTTGCTCGATGCCAACCGGGTTGTTGACGTATGCATCACGTCCCAGATTGAGCCCAATTCGTTTCACGTGCCCGCTCACCGCATCATCTATGATGTCGTGCGGGACATGCATTCAGAATCGAAGGTCATCGATGTGTTGACATTAACCGAGCGCTTGGACGCGCTTGGTAAACTGGATGCTGTCGGCGGTTCAACGGTTTTGGACCAATTGATTGATTCCACGCCAACCGCGGCCCACGCAGAATACTATATCGACATCGTGCGCCAAAAGCACCTGCTGCGGCACATCATCGAATCGGCGCGATTTTCCGAGCAGCAATGCTACGAGACAAGTGACAGCGCCGATGAAATTCTGAGCCGTTGTGAACAGACGTTTCTTGACATTTCGGAACGTCAACATGGTAACGCGCTGCCATGGCCCGACGCGATCAAGGAAACGATGCAGCAGATCGAGTCGATTCTTGATTCTGGTCGTGGACTGCGAGGGCTATCGTCGGGTTTTTTGAATATTGACAGAATACTGCAGGGACTGCGTCCCAGCGAAATGATCGTCATTGCGGCAAGGCCTTCGATGGGCAAAACGTCGCTGGCCATGAACATTGCCGAGAACATAGCGCTTGGGAGAAATGATCCTGACAAGCAAGGACATGCGGTGGGAATCTTCAGCCTTGAAATGTCTTACGAAACTCTGGTGATGCGAATGTTGTGCTCGCACGCACAGGTTCGGAGTTTCGATCTCGCGCGCGGTCAGATTGCTGCAGGGCCTGCGCATGTAAAGCTGACGACGGCGGCTTCCGTACTTCGCAAGGCGCCCATTTTTCTGGATGACACGGGCGGTCTCGACATTCTCGAGTTGCGGGCCAGGGCGCGGAGAATGCGAAAACGTCAGGGCGTTGAGCTCATTATCGTGGACTATCTGCAGTTACTAAATTCCCGGGAATTCGCTCGCCAGGGTCGCCAGATCGAAACGGCGCAAGTATCAAGTAATTTGAAGGCAATGGCTAAGGAGTTAAGGGTTCCTGTCATTGTTTTGAGTCAATTGAGTCGTGCTCCGGATCAGCGCGATAAGCTGGGCAAGCCAAAGCTGTCGGATTTGCGTGATTCGGGGGCGATCGAACAAGACGCAGACGTCGTATTCATGCTGCGTCGCCCATGCAAGTATGACGAAGACCCGGAGCGAGACGACGACACGCTTGCGATGCTTGACATCGCAAAGCATCGAAATGGTCCAACAGGAAGTCTGAGGTTGAATTTCGAAGAAGATTACACGCGTTTCACTGACCGTGCAGATCAGGGTGTCGACGGAGGCGACATTGTCGAGCAGATTGTTGGGGAAATGGGGGGCGTCCCCGAATGAGGTCATGTGTTGCGGTCTGCCTCATGCTTATCTTGACGGGTAATGCGGGTGCTCAAGACCTAGCAGGGCCAATCGTCCAGGAAGTCATTATCACCAACGTAGGGCCGGGGCGCATCGATGAAAGTTTCGTCCTCATCCATGCTTCCGTGAAAACGAACGCGCCCTGGGACCCTCGTCAGACGTCGCGCGACGTGAAATCACTCCTCGATTCCGGGCGCTTTGCAAACGTAGAAGCGCTTTATGAACCCATTGGTGATCGTGTCCGCATCGTATACGCCTTGGAAAATAAATATCGTCTGGCTGATTTTCCTGAAATCGAGGGAACGGAGGCGGTGGGGGAGCGAAAACTCATAAAGTTACTTGAGCTTGGGAAGGGCGATGTTGTCGATGATCAGGTGATGGGCAACGCTGCCAGGCGAATGCTCAGGGAATACCAGAAGGAGTTCTATCCGGACGCAAAAATTACGTGGTCCATTGAGCCCGTCGATCGCGATTACGGCACCGCGGCGGTAACGGTTTATGTGGACGAGGGCTCAAAAGCCCGTGTGAAAAAAATACGATTTTCAGGAAATGAAAGCATTGACGACGATGACCTGAAGGCCCTTGTGTCTCCTCGAAGGTTCATCAAACCGTGGACGTGGTTCAAAAAACTTCCGATTGATCCTATTTTATTTGAAGAGCAGCGCCGCGCAATCCGAAATCGTTATCTCGATGGAGGTTATCTAAACGCAACCATCGATGGCCCAGATGTGAATCGCGACAACAGCGGGCGTGTGGAGCTTCAGTTTCGCATTGACGAGGGACTACAATACCGCGTTGGTGCATTGTCGGTCGGCGGTACGGGCGTTGATATCTTTCCCCGCAAGGACCTGTTGTCGCTCGTTAAATTGCGCGAAGGCGATGTCGCTTCTGCTAAATTAATTGCGAGCGACACACAACGGCTTCGAGATTTTTTTGGTGCGCGTGGATACGTTCGAACGCGTGTCCGCCCGTCACTCAATCCTCATCCGGATTCGGGTGTTGTCGACATCCACTATGACGTTGTTGAGGGAGATCTCGTCACTATCCAGAACATCGAAATACGCGGCAACGTGCGAACACGGGACAAGGTCATTCGGAGGGAACTACTCGTCTATCCCGGTGACATCTATAATGAGGTAAAAGTTCGGCAAAGCGAACGGGTGCTCAAAAATCTAGGATTTTTCGAATCCGTTAGAAGCGATGCAATTGATACGCGTGTCCCGGATGAGAAGGATCTCGTTTTTTCGGTGGAGGAAAAGCGTACTGGTCAGTTCATGGTCGGTGCTGGATTCTCAAGCGTTGACAACTTAATTGGCTTCGTTGAATTGTCTCAGGGAAATTTCGACTTGAAGGGTTGGCCGTTTACCGGTGGCGGTCAAAAATTCAAAATCCGAGCCCAGGTCGGGTCAGAGCGCGAACAGATTGAATTGTCATTCGTGGAGCCTTGGTTCCTTGATCGCAAACTTTCGTTGGGGTGGGATTTTTTCCTGACGGAACTCGATTTTTCGGACTACGATGAGAGCCGGGTCGGAACTGCAATTTCGCTGGGTAAGTCGCTTCCCGGTCCCAACCGTG
>Ga0315336_1007200_pt1 | contig 10834 bp, 13 predicted proteins | sample ASW5metaG_FD_204512 | JGI IMG/M metagenome (GOLD analysis project Ga0315336, IMG submission 204512) | Ammonia-oxidizing marine archaeal communities from Monterey Bay, California, United States - ASW #5 | ecosystem: Environmental > Aquatic > Marine > Intertidal zone | place: USA: California... | reverse complement strand
TATTTGGGGTGATCAATCCTGGGGACGTTTCTGGGGCTGGGATCCCAAAGAGAATGGCGCGTTACTCATCGTGATGTGGTTATTAGTTTTGGTTCATGGTCGCCTCTCAGGTCATTTGAAGGAGCTAAGCTTCTCAGTTGCGATGGCTTTGACGCCTATCACCGTTGCCGTTGCATGGTTTGGCGTGAACCTGCTTCAGGTTGGCTTGCATAGTTACGGATTTGATGATGGAACGGCTATGAAACTTCTATGGTTCTGTGTTGTAGAAACGGTATTCGCAATCGGAGTGGGTCTGATTATTCACTTCAGAAGCAAGTCATCGATGACCTCGGCCAAAGCTTCAAGTTGATAGGTCTTCGGTTCGTGGAATCCGCATTTTCTTGCCATAATCCTAATGGAGGAAAGTGTTAAAGTATGAGTTTTCGCGTGTTTTCCTTCCTGTCCACGATCATTGTTTTCACGGCGCTGCTCTTTCAAGGTTGTGGTCTGATGAAGAAACCCATGGCTGGTCAAGGCATTCTGGTAGGAGAAGTAAGCGATAGGAGTGCTCTTATTCAGGTCCGACTAACAGTCGGCGAATCCTTGGTTGATGGAGATCTTGAAGGGGTGGCAGGTGTTGTTGAATTTATCCTGAAAAACGCGACAGATGGTTCAGAAGTAAATCGAGCTACCGTTAACGCGTCTGCTTACCGGGATTTTATTGCCCGTGTTTTTTTTCGAAAAACTTTCTTCAGGGACCCAATATGAAGTCAGTACGCGCATAGGGGCAGATGAGAATCATTTGGTTGATGGCCCTACAGCTTCTTTCAAAACACATCCGGGCAAGGAAAGGTCGGACCCTGTACGATTCGTGGTGGTAACGGGCATGAACTACGCAAAATTCCATGGCGAAATTCATTTGATGCTTAACGCCACAGAATTAGCAGCTCCTTATGCAGGCGCTGATAAGCACCTTGGTTATCCAGGACTGGAAACCATTTTGAAAATGAGACCAGACTTTTTTGTGGGGACAGGGGACAATGTTTACTACGATACACCCAAAGAGCCACGCGCAGAAACGATCAGAGAAATGAGGCAAAAGTGGCACGAACAATTTGTTCAACCACGCTACCACGATTTGTTCGCGAAAGTGCCCACTTATTGGGAAGTCGACGACCATGATTACCGGATAGATGATAGGGATAATTCTGGAGATTATCGTCCTTCACCCGCTGAGGCGCGACGGATGTTTCTTGAGCAGTTTCCAGTCGCTCCGATGGAAGCCAGGGATGCCAAAACCTATCGAACGCACCGGGTGAGTAAGGAGCTGCACTATGGTTTGTTGAAAACCGTATGTATCGAAGCCACAATGCGATGGAGGATGGTTCTACAAAAACCATATGGGGTGCGGAGCAAAAGGCATGGCTTAAGAAAACGCTTTTGAAAAGTGATGTTACTTTTAAGCTCTTGATTTCGCCTACTCCGATGATCGGACCGGATTCACTACATAAGACTGATAATCACGCTGATATCGGAGGATTCCAATACGAGCGGAATGAGTTTTTTGAATGGCTGAAACAATCAGGTGTAGGTTCCAGCAATTTCTATATTATTTGTGGAGACCGGCACTGGCAGTATCACTCGATATCTCCGGAAGGTATCCAAGAATTTGCAAGTGGCGCATTGACTGACACCAATTCTCGTTTGGGAGTAAACCCTGGCGATCCAAACTCCACCGACCCGCGAGGTCTGATCAATCAGGTTTACACTCAAAATCCGCATTCTGGAGGATTTCTTATGGTAAAGGTTTCTCCCGGCTCCGGAAATAATATGGCAACGCTTACTTATGATTTTCACGATGAAAAGGGCGTGAAGCTCTACTCCCAATTCAAACAGTAAATCACAGTGTTCAGGAATTTTAAGTCGCTATCGTTTGTTCTGTTTTCTTTGTTTGTTCAACCTGGGCATGGTGAAGTGCCGGAAAATTTGAATGTGCTTTTTATCGCAATCGACGACTTGAATACGCGATTAGGTTGTTACGGTTTTGATCATATTTCTTCCCCTCACATAGATAGACTGGCTGGGCAGGGCGTGCGCTTCGATAGGGCCTATTGCCAGTATCCTTCCTGTGGCCCAAGTCGAACATCTGTGCTGACCGGTTTACGGCCCCAGACGACGGGTATGATCAATAATAGGATGTTTTTCCGCGAACTTGTTCCAGATGTCGTCACCTTGCCTCAACTGTTTAAGAAAAACGGTTATCATACCGCTCGAGTCGGGAAGGTGTTTCATCAACGAGTGCCCATGGATATCGGTACAAGCGGCGCGGACGATCCGGCATCGTGGCATGAAGTGGTAAATCCTCGCGGAAGGGATAGAGACGAGGAAGATTTGCTAACCATTTATACGCCGCAACTTGGTTTGCCTGATTCCATGAGCTATCTCAAAGCCGATGGCATAGATACCGAACAAACCGATGGAAAAGTTGCTGATGAAGCGATTCGGCTTTTGGAAAAACACAAGGATAGGCCCTTCTTTATCGCGGCTGGTTTTTATCGTCCCCACCTTCCATATATAGCGCCATCAGGATACTTTGATATTTATGATTTGGATGATACGCCATTGACCAAGCTTCCAGGAAATTATCGCGATCGAGTTCCGGCTGCCGCGTTAAGTTCAACCCCAGACTGGCCGAATTTTGGAACCACCGAAAAAGAAGCGCGAGAATGCATCCTGGCCTACGATGCTTGTGTGTCTTTTGTAGACCAGCAAGTGGGGCGATTGCTCGACGCCGTGGATCGTCTAGGTTTACGAGAGAATACGATCGTGGTGTTATGGGGGGACCATGGATACCATCTTGGAGAGCACGGACTCTGGCGAAAGAACAGTTTATATGAAGAGTCTGCTCGTGCTCCTTTGATATTTCGCGTTCCAGGCATAGAACCAGCGGTAAAAGGTTCTCCTGCCATCGTCGAGTTTGTGGATCTTTATCCGACGATTGCTGATCTCGCAGGTATTACTCCTCCGGTTGAGCTCGATGGCGTTAGTCTAAAACCTTTATTGGAAACTCCGGAAGCTACCTGGGATCGACCCGCTTTTACGCAGACTTTGTTTGTGGATGTACCCGGCTACAGTGTCCGCACAGATCGGTGGCGCTATGTAGAGTGGGGGAACTCTGGTGATAAAGGTGTCGAACTGTATGATCAATTGGATGATCCGAAAGAAATGAACAACCTGGCGGGATCCATGGTTCATGGAGCTACTATAAAGCAATTGAAACATCTGATGAATCGGAACTGGCAAACCAAACAAGAACTCTAATCATATCTCACCATGAGTGCAGAAGAAAAAATAAAAGAACTGGGGTTGGAACTTCCACCACGACCTCCCAAGGGTGGAGTTTACAAGTCGGTGGTAATCCTCAATGGCTTAGCCTATTTTTCGGGGCATGGACCTTACAAAAGCGATGGGTCGATGTATTTGGGACGAATTGGTGATCAAGTGGATCAGGCGTTTGGTTATGAGGCTGCGCGACAAACCGGCCTGGCAATCCTTTCCACGCTTCAGGGAGAGCTGGGTTCTCTGAATCGAATCAAGCGAGTGGTTAAACTACTTGGCCTGGTAAACAGCGCTCCAGACTTCTATAACCATCCTGCCGTTATTAATGGCTGCAGTGAGCTTTTCGCTGAGGTTTTCGGCGATGATGCAGGCGTGGGAACTCGTAGTGCGTTCGGAGTCGCGGCATTGCCTGGGAATATTGCTGTGGAGATCGAGGGGATCTTTGAGATTGGGTAGGTTTGATGGGTTCATAGTTCAACGGTTAAAGATGTAGGAGCTGTTTCAACTGCGATCCGTGTATCAAAGACTTCCATTCGCAGCTAAAGCAGCTCCCACCTCCAAAACTCAAGTCTTTTACTTCATTGGAAAAATTGAACCCTGGAACATTTCATAGTCTCAGTTGCTCATCGAACCGAAACATTTTGGGTTTAGAGCCATTGAACCGTGAACCGTGAACCGTTGAACCGTTGAACCATGTTGATTCCGGTTCAGCTTGACTCTGATGATGGTTTAAGCCCTTTCTCTACCGCTTTTTATTAATCCATGATTGCCGAAATTTCATTGCCCGAAACCGAATTACTGGCGCCTGCTGGTTGTTTTCCCTCCTTACAGGCTGGAATCGCTTCTGGTGCAGATGCGGTTTATTTTGGACTAGCCCAATTAAATATGCGGGCACGTGCCCGACGGTCATTTGGATTGGAGGACTTGCCGGAGATTATGAACCGCTGTCGAGCCGGTGGAGTAAAAGCCTGCCTGACATTGAATACGCTGCTTTACGATCACGACCTGAAATTGGTTTATAAGCTTCTTGAAGTGGCTGCTGAAAATAAGGTCGATGCGGTTATCGCTTCAGATATGGCCTGCATCATGCGGGCCCGTGAGTTGGGGTTGGAGGTTCACCTTTCTACTCAATTATCGGTTTCAAATTTCGAGTCGTTCAAATTCTACACCCAGTTCTGTGATCGAATAGTTTTGGCCCGTGAGCTGACTCTGAAAATGATCCGCAAACTTTACGAACAGGTTGTTGCCGCAGATCTTCGAGGACCGAGTGGTCGCCCGGCTGAAATCGAAGCCTTTGCTCATGGCGCACTTTGCGTCGCTGTGTCTGGACGTTGTGGCATGTCTCTTCATACCGATAACGCATCAGCTAACCGTGGTGCGTGTATTCAAAATTGTCGCAAGGAATACGATGTGGTCGACAAAGAGACGGGTAAGAAACTGACCATCGATAACAACTTCGTTATGTCGCCCAATGACATTTCGACCATCGAGTTTCTGGATCAATTACTTCAATCAGGTATCAAGGTATTGAAGATCGAAGGCCGAGGTCGTTCACCTGAGTATGTGCATACCGTTATTAGCTCCTATCGTAAAGCGATTGATGCTGTTCATGCGGGAACTTCTTATTCTGCTGAGTTTGTGGCCGTGCTGTTGGACGATCTGAAATCGGTCTACAATCGCGGGCTTTCAGAAGGTTACTACCTGGGGCGTGACCAAGGTTGGTCAGCAAGCTACGGATCCAAGGCATCCAAGCAAAAGGTCCAGGTTGGTAGAGTAAGCCATTTCTACAATAAGCTCAACGTAGCAGAAATAACTTCAAGTGGAAAGGTCGCGGTCGGCGACGAATTCGTCATTATTGGAGAAACCACGGGTGTTGTTGAGGGTGAAGTAGGCGAGATCCACCTGGAGGATGGGAAGGTAGAATCTGTTAAACCGAAAGATGTATTTTCAATTCGGGTACCTAAAAAGGTTCGCAAAAACGACAAGGTCTATTTGATGGTCCCGGTAGCTAGCTAAGCTAGTAAAATCGATAGGTATTAGCCATGCTCCGCATAATCCACAAACAGCCTGAGTGTATTGGATGTGATCTATGTTGCGATGTAGCCCCTAACTATTGGTTTATGAATGATGAGGGTTTGGCCGAACTTCATTCCATAACTAAAATCGTCGGAACACTTCAATTTGGCGAAGGCTGGGAAGAAGATCGCATTGCTTTGAAAGAAGCCGTAGAAAACTGTCCGGTTCACATTATTCGCATTGAAGAATGAAGTAGTCAGCTTATTAACTACTGCTAACAATTTTTCATCATGCCAGAAGTTCCAACCCATCTTTTAGGATTATTTATTTTCATAACCATTACCGTATGGTTTTTGTTTCGATTTGCGTTGATACGGGGTGTTGAGGTTCTAGGTGAACGTAAACCTGGCAGGGCCATCATGCTGTCCTTCCTCTTGGGCTTATGGCTGATGGGTACGGCGATGATGGCGGAAAAAGGTACCTTGCAGGATTTTAATCAATTTCCGCCCATGATTTTGGTTTTAGTGTTTATGGCACTGATACTTACTTTCGTGTTAGCATTTTCAAGAATTGGCTTGTTGGTGATCGAGGGAGCAGGGCTTGTTTGGTTAGTTGGGTTTCAAGGCTTTCGAATCTTGGTAGAGTATTTCTTACACCAGATGTATCTCGAAGGAATTGTCCCTGTCCAAATGACTTATTCAGGTCAAAATTTTGATATTATTGTTGGAATAAGTGCAGTGATAATGGCGATTCAAATCAAAGGTAAAAGGGTGGGTCCGAAGGCGATCCTGATTTGGAATATTCTGGGACTCGCATTGTTAATTAATATTGTTGTTGTGGCAGTACTGTCCATGCCAACGCCCTTAAGATGCTTTCATAATGAACCAGCTAATACCTTTGTTACCTATCTGCCATTCGTGTGGTTACCTGTGTTTCATGTCCAAGCCGCTTTGTTTGGTCATCTGCTTGTTTTCCGAGCGCTGAAGCGCGGGGTAACAGTTACTTAAGCATGCCGCAGAAAAGTTATACCTTACTCGAGCAAGATGGTGAAGCTCGACGCGGAGTGTTTCACTCCTTTCATGGGGAGGTTCAAACACCATTCTTCATGCCTATTGCTACGGTCGGCGCGATCAAGGGAGGTGTCGAAGCGATGGAGGTGCGCGACCTTGGCTTTGAGTTAATTCTCTCCAATACTTATCACTTGCATGTGCGCCCCGGAGAAAAACAAATACAAACCTTTGGTGGCCTGGCTAAGTTTATGGGATGGGATGGTCCGATACTTACTGATTCCGGTGGTTTTCAAGCATGGTCGTTGGCTAAAATGAATCAAATCACTGAAGACGGCATCACGTTCCGTTCTCATGTGGATGGTAATAAAATTTCACTTACGCCCGAGGGAGTCATCGATATTCAGCATGCGCTTGGAATTGATGTGGCTATGGCATTGGACGAGTGCACAGACTATCCTTGCACACATGAAGTGGCCAAGGCATCGATGCAGCGTAGTATGCGATGGGCGGACCGGTGCAAGAAGCGTTGGCTTGATACGGGCGCTAACGAGTCGATGCATTTATTTGGAATAGGGCAGGGGTCGTTCTACGAAGATCTAAGAACTGAATCGGCAAAAGCTTTGGCTGACCTCGATTTACCTGGATATGCGATTGGTGGAGTAGTGGTTGATTTTACGCGCACCCCAGAGGCTATTGTACCATCGATTCCTCATCTTCCTAAAGATCGCCCGCGTTACTTGATGGGTGTTGGAACGCCGCTTGATATTCTAAATGCGGTGGAGCTCGGAATTGATATGTTCGATTGTGTTTTGCCAACCCGAAACGGTCGCCATGGGAAAGTGTTTACAGCCTTTGGAGAGGTCAATTTAACCGCTCCCAAGTGGAAAGATTCTGAGTTGCCAATTGATGAAGAGAACGATCACCCCGTTAGTCGGAACTACAGTCGCGGTTATTTACGTCACCTCTTTCATGTAAAGGAATCATTGAGTGGACGTTTGGCTACCTTGCATAATCTCTCGTTCTACGGTAATCTCATGGATGGCATACGTGCCAGTATCGATGAAGGGCGTTTTGCTTCGTTCAAAAAAGATTTCACGGAGAAGTATACATCGGGAGCGAGCTAAAATGAATACGGCTGATTTTGATTTCGACTTACCTTCAGAATTGATCGCTAAAAACCCGGTTGTGCCGCGCGATCACTCACGAATGTTGGTTTTGAATCGCCTAGATCAATCACTGGAACACAACCGTTTTTTTGATCTTCCAGGAAAACTTAAAGAGGGAGATGTTCTTGTTCTGAATGATACGAAGGTGGTTCCGGCTCGCTTGTTTGGAACCATCCCTGAGATTGGAACGGGTTCCGTTGAGGTGTTACTTTTAAACGAACTCGTGGAAGGTAATCAGTGTGTTCTGACCAAGCCTGGTAAGAAATTCCAAGCAGGCAGGATTATTGTATTTGATGATCAATTACAAGCTATTGTCGAAGGTATTGAAGAGGATGGGTGTCGTTTGCTAAATTTCAATTGTTCTCCAGCAGAATTACAACTTCACCTGGATCGCATCGGGCATGCGCCGATTCCTCCCTACATAAAACATTCCACTGCCACTCGGGAACAGTATCAAACGGTCTATGCAAATGATCCTGGGAGTAGCGCGGCTCCTACGGCAGGCTTGCATTTTACACCGGAGGTGTTTACCAAGTTGGAAGAAAAGGGAATCTCCGTCGAAAAGGTCACTTTACATGTGGGTCGAGGAACCTTTCAAGATGTGAAAGTAGACAAGCTCGAAGACCACACCATGCACTCCGAACATTTTGAACTCCCAGTCGATGTTGCCGAACGTCTCAACCTGGCAAATCAGGAAGGTAGGCGAATTATTGCTGTTGGGACAACATCCGTTAGAGTACTTGAGAATTGTTCCTCAGAGGAAGGCGTTTTGAAACCGCAAGTTTCGGATACCAATATCTTTATCTATCCTGGTTATTCCTGGAAATTCGTGAATGCCTTGTTAACCAATTTTCATTTGCCCCAAAGCACCCTTATTATGCTCGTCAGCAGTTTCGCTGGAAAGGATTTCGTAATGAAAGCCTATGCCGAAGCTATTCAGGAAAAATACCGATTCTTCTCCTTTGGGGATTGTATGCTAATTCAATAATATCCTTAATTTGCCACTTATGAACATCGACATATTTGATAACCCAAAACCGGATCGCGACTTTGTTATAAAGCATGTAGCAGAAGAATTTACCTCTGTTTGCCCCGTTACTGGCCATCCGGATTTTGGTAAGATCGTTCTCACCTATATTGCAGATGCCCAGTGCATTGAATTAAAGACCTACAAGGAATACCTCCAGGGTTACAGAAACGAAGGCATCTACTATGAAGCCGTGACTAACAAAATCTTGGATGACTTGGTAGGCCTGTGCTCTCCGCGTTGGATGAAGGTCGAAACCATCTGGACCGGGCGTGGTGGTATTCATTCCGCTATTACGGCTGAACACACAAAAGAAGGGTAGGAGACGATGGGACAGGAATACTGTCGCCATTGTTACGAATTAGAATCGGATTTCAAAATGTAGGAGCAAATTTATTCACGACTCGTGTGTTATAGAAGTTCCGGGTCGCGAATAAATTTGCTCCTACATTTTGAGTCAGTAACTCATCGATTCTTGTTCGAGGATACAATGATCGCATCGTTCACTCCGTCGAAAGTAAGTCGATGGTTGGCTTACTTCGCGCATCTTCTTCATCGACCTGGTACAGTTTATGTAGCTGGTAGCCAGCGCGGTAGCAGAATCGAGCTTCTTTCACTTTGGAGTTTATCAAACCCAGGATTTCTGGATCGGAGCGCTTTGACCATTCTGGATGCAGCCAGACTGGTCTCTCTCCGTATTGTGAGCCGATTTCGTTTTCCCACAGATCGATAGCATCCATAGAGTCCACGATGACTTTAAATTCGTGGGCTTGCTCAATGCATGAAACGATCGGTTTTTCCCATACCTTTGGGCTAACGGTAATCCAGTCGAATTGGCCTTGAATCGGAAATGCCCCCGAAGTTTCCAGGTTGATCTGGAGCCCAGCCTGGTGAAGGGCGTTGGTGAGTGCTGTCAAATTATGGATGCAAGGTTCGCCACCGGTAATGATAACTAGTTCTGGCTTATGAACGAGTGCTTCGTCCACCAAAGTTTGGATGGAGCGCTTGTCTATAACATCAGGAATTTGGTCGGTGTGCCAGGTCCCGGCGGAATCGCACCAGGGGCAATGGACAGGACAGCCGAAAAGGCGGATAAAGAAAGCCGGCTTTCCCATGTGACATCCTTCTCCTTGCCAGGTGAAAAAGGTTTCGTAGGTAGGAAGTGGTTTCACGGGCAATAGCGGGCGGAGTTTCTTGAATCCTCTAAAACCTCGACAGCAATCAATGAAACTCGATCTCCATGATGTTCACGCAATAAAGGAGCGATTGTCTCAAGAGCGTGCTTGGCAATACCTTCCGCCGAACAACTTTCAACTTCGTAGCCTTTAAACATGTCCGGGTTTTTCTGAATCAGCTCCACGGTTTTCGCATCACTTGCGTTGTAGACATAGGCATGGTCCAACTTCTCCTCGATCCAGGCTCGGATAAACTTTAGTTTTCCAAAATCGACGACGAAGCCTCTCTCATCCAACGCTTTGCATCCAAAGGTAAAAACGAATGACCAGTTGTGGCCGTGGATTAGGCTACACTGTCCTCCGTGCTGGTGCTGACGGTGCGCAAAAGCAATATCATTATACGTTTTTGAACAGGTAAACATATTACAATTTCCAGTCGTTTGAGATCATTGCTTCTAATGCAGGAGCCTGATCACTGTAATGGGTGGGGTCCTCAACATTCGCCAGATGGAAGGCTTCTCGCCGTTCGATGCAGGTGCCGCATTTTCCGCAGTGAAGGGCTTCTCCTTCATAGCAGGACCAGGTCTTTTCAAAGGGAACATTTAACTCGAAACCGCGTTTAACGATATCCGTCTTGGTAAATTTGACAAAGGGCCTGTTCAGGTAGATTTCCTGCCAATCGGCCAGGCGAATAGCTTTATCCAATGCTTCGGCAAACTCCTCTCTACAATCCGGGTAAATGGCATGGTCCCCGGAATGAGCGGCGTAGGAAACGCAGTCCGCTTTTTGTGAAACAGCCCAACCTGCAGCCAAAGAAAGCAGAATCATGTTTCGGTTGGGCACGACCGTGGATTTCATGTTGTCCTCCTCGTAATGCCCGTGAGGAATATCGATGCTCGCATCTGTCAGGCTGGAGCCTCCGAGGAGTTGGCATACGGAAGTCAGATCGACCTCTCGATGTGTTACGCCTAAGTTTTCTGTGATCTCATGAGCGCATTCCAGTTCCTTTGAATGGCGTTGTCCGTAATTCACCGAGAGCGTCGACAGTTCGGCGCCGGTGGCATGGAGATGGTAAAGGAGAACAGTGGAATCGAGCCCTCCCGAATAAACGAGTACGGTTTT
>Ga0315336_1007198_pt1 | contig 10836 bp, 7 predicted proteins | sample ASW5metaG_FD_204512 | JGI IMG/M metagenome (GOLD analysis project Ga0315336, IMG submission 204512) | Ammonia-oxidizing marine archaeal communities from Monterey Bay, California, United States - ASW #5 | ecosystem: Environmental > Aquatic > Marine > Intertidal zone | place: USA: California... | reverse complement strand
AATGCGACTTCCTTTGTTTTTCTTGGCGTTCTTGCTAGTGCTGACTGTCAACGCCCAGGATCAAAAGTACCCCCTACGCGGCATGAGTGTGGAAGGCGAGAAGGTCTTCGCAGAAGAACGCATCCTATCGCTTGCCGGCCTCGAGCTGGGTCAGCTAGTCAATCAAGGCGATTTTCGAACAGCCCTACTTCGAATCGGTGAGGCGGGTGTCTTCGACTCGCTAGAGTTTCGCTACGAGCCCGAGGGCGACGGTTATGCGGTCACTTTCGTCGTCGTCGAGGTTCCCCAGCTCTACCGGGTTCGTGTTGCCGGTTTCGATGAACCTGAAGAGGCGATCATCGCCTTGCTCGACGAAAAACTCCCTCTCTTCGGCGAACTAGTTCCGCCGACCGGCCTCATAGTCCGACAGATCGGCGATGTCTTGCAGGCCCACTGGAAGGCCGCCGGCAACGACTCGAAAGTTGTCGGAGAGCTCACGCCCATCGGCGCCGACCAGTTCGAAATGCTCTTCCAGCCCGAGACACGGCTCGAAGCCATCGCTTTCGTTAAATTTGAGAACAGCGAAGCCGTCGATCTTCTCGACCTTCAGCGAATGTTTAACCCCATCGCTATCGGAGAACCCTACTCCGAGTCGCGCATCAAAGAGTTGCTGCACTACAACGTGCGGCCCTTGTTCGAAGAAAAGGGCCACATGGGTGTCACGTTTTGCCCCTGTACGAGCGAGCCGGACAAGGCAACACTGGGGCTCGCGATTACGGTCCAAGTCGACGACGGTCCTGAGTACACGTTCGGCGAAATCGAGGTTCTCGACCCAGGCCCGTATTCGCCCGAGCAGATCGAGGAGGAGTTTACCTTTCACAAAGGCGGCAAGGTCAACATGACGCTCGTCAACCGGGCGCGCTCCGAGCTCGATAAGGCGCTGCAGACCCAGGGCTACCTGAAAGCCAACTCCGAGCTAGAGACGCCCATCGATCACGAGGCACTGACTGTCGGCCTCCAGCTCAGGGTCGACGCCGGCGCCCAATACTCTTTCAGTCGACTATTTGTCGAGGGACTCGACATCTTGAGCGAACCCGTGATTCGCAAGCGTTGGGGCTTGAAGCTTGGCGACCCCTTCAACCCGACCTATCCTGGATACTTTCTGGATCGTATCCGCGAAGAGCAGATGTTCGACCGCCTCGCTGGGACGAAATCGAGCCGCAAGATCGACGAGCTTCACAAAACGGTCGACGTCACCCTCGAGTTTCTCGGCACGAAACAAGAAAAGAAGCGCAACGATAAGGTTGAGTCCACTAACCCGTTCTAGCGTATTGCAGGGCACGCACAGGGCTCCAACGCAGGGGCGTAACCTGTTGCGCCCTTCGATTTCGAGATCTCGAACCCTCAGCAGGTCGGAAAACGCCACGACCGTGGTCGAATTTACACGTCATCAATACTCAGGGGGCGGCATGCCGCGCCACCGCGACCAGATCGCCTTCGCACGATATGTTGCGGTCTGACTGGCGCCAACACTAGTCGCTTCGTTTGGGGCGTTTGTGATACTCTGAACCCCGTCCCGTCGCGTCGTGTGAACCCTTAAGGCTCGCCCGAATTTCGTATGAAACTGCGTCGATATCTCCCCCTGCTTCTTGCCTTAACGGCTGCTCAACTCGCCCTTTCGCAGACGATGATTCTGCCTGAGCGCTTGGTGACGATCGTTGTTCCGGAGGTGCTTGAACCTGAGCTGTTCAACGGTGAGGCCGGCTACTTCATCGACGTTCCTGAAAACGCGATTCGTGTGGAATTCGAACTCACCACGGCGCCCCGTGAGGCCAACATAAACCTCTATGTACGCTTCGGCCAGGACGTCGTACGCGATGCTGCCGACAACATCGTAGCGGACTACGAATCGCGAAACCCTGCTGGAGCCGAGAGCATCATCATCACTCCGGGGTCTATGCCCGCTCTGGTGGGCGGACGCTACTTCATCGCGGTCGAATCCGGCTTTCGGAACGCGCAAACGTTTGGTTTCTTGGAAGTCTTGATTGAGCTCTCGGCCGGAGTTTCAGGTCTCGACATCGTCGCTAGCAGTGATTTCGAGACCAATAGCTTGAAGGGTTGGACCAGAAATTACCCAGATCCCGACCCCCAGACCCCTGGCAGCACGACCGGCAGCCCAGATGCAGCCATCACACTGCGCCGCGGCATCCCAAATGGAAGCCGGTCATTGCAAATCACGACAGAGGGCAACGACTACTTCGTGTTGCCGACGGACTATCTGGGCGATTTGAGCCTACTAGGGCCAGATCTGCGAATGGAGTTTGACCTAGCCCACACCGGCGGGCGTCCGCGGGTGCCGATGGACGTGAGGGTCATCGGCGAATTTGCGACATTCTTTTGGGTTGGGCAGATTCCCCTACGGCCAGGGGGCGACCATTTCGTCGTTCAGTTCAGCGCCGACGCCTTCAACCGTATTAGCGGACCGTTGACGTTCGAAGAGGCCCTTCGAAACGTGCTGCGGATCGAGATTCGGGCAAACTTTGGGGTCGATGGCGCTGTTGTCGGCCTCGACAACGTCGTTCTCCTCGGGCGCGCGAGCCCCCCCCGGCCTCCTATCGTCTCGCCATTTGAGCGTTCGACCGACGGCTGGGAGGCCAATCTTCCCGACGCTCCCTTCCTGTTGCCGCGGATCTTTGGAATCACTTCGGGCGACCAAAGAACGAGAACCCGATCCGTCGGGGCGGGCGGCGCCTCGGGCGGGTTTCTCGAGCTGACCGATGTCGAGGACTTCGAGCGTGACTACGTCGTAGCCCCCCGCGAGTACCTCGGGGATTTGGGTGCTCTGGGCCCAACGGCGCGACTTGAGTTCGATCGTCGGCACCTTTCGCCAAGCGGCCCGACACGTGGTGTCGAGGTCCGAATTATCGGCTTCGGCGGCGCTTTCGCATGGCTCGGGCCGGTTCCGACCCGCGAGTGGATGCATTTCTCCGTGCCTTTAGATGGCAGTGAGTGGACCCAGATCGCAGGCGAACGGACGTTCGCCCAAGTGATGCGCGCAGTCCAACGGATCGAGATCAGCATGGATGAGCTGGCTGGCCCCGAAATTTCTGGGTTAGACAGCTTCGTGCTGGTTGTCCCGCCGCCTTTTGTCCCCGATCTCAGCGCAAACCCCCAGTTGTTGTCCTTTAACGCCGTGCAGGGCGAGGCCAGCCCCTTGCCTAAGTCGCTGCTGCTGACCTCGAACGGTCCGGTTCTCGAGTGGGTGGCGGCTCCTTCGGCCTCCGCGCCTTGGATCACTCTGCCGGCCAACTCTGGCACAACGCCGGGCGAGTTGATGGTCACCGTTGACGGCGCTGGTCTGCCGGCCGGGGTCTATACCGGCGCAATAGAGATCGCATGGGTAGGCTCGCCGAGAACGATCTCCATCCCTGTGACATTGAATCTAGTGTCGGCCTCCAGCCCGTTTATCAGCAGGGGAGGGATCGTCAACTCCGCCGACTTTACGCCCAACACCGACCCCGGTGGGGGGATCGTCGGAGGCATGTACGTCTCGATCTTCGGCGTGCGTATGGCGTTGGGAACGGTGCGTGCTTCAACGTTGCCGCTACCCACCGAACTCAATGGCACGATCGTCACGTTCGCAGGCATACGCGCAACGATCGTCTTTGTTTCCGACCAAGTTCTCGTTGTCGCCGCCCCGCAGGCGCTGACGCAGCCGGACTTTCTGGCCCAAGCAAACGAGTTCGTCGACGTAGTTGTGATTCGTAATGGCCAACTGAGTCCTCCAGAGCAGGTGCGGCTAGAGCCAATCCGTCCGAAGCTTTTCTCCCAGAGCCAAAGCGGCTCGGGCCCTGGGGCGATTCTCAACACGATCGGCGCGGGTCGGGTTCAGCTCAACACCTTTGAGAACCCGGCTCAGGCCAATCAGGCAATCTCGCTATTCGGCACAGGAATGGGGCCGTCACGCCCTGCGGTTCCCGACGGGGTTGGCGCCAGCGGCTTGAGCTCTCTTACCTCGGCGGTGCGTGTCGTTATCGGCGGCCGAGACGCTCAAGTCCTATATGCTGGCCTGAGCCCCGGCTCGCCACACCTTTACCAAGTCGACGCGTTGCTGCCACCGAATCCGTCCCAAGGTTGCGAAGTTTCAGTTGAGGTATTGGTCGAAGGTATCGCCAGCAACGAAGTCACGGCGGCGATCACCGAAAACGGCCAACCCTGCCAGTAACGTCGGGGGCATGCTCCGCCCTTGGCGGAATCTCGCTTGCTCGCTCGTGGGACTATGAAAATACCTGCGATGTCGTCAGCCGCCGACCTCACCTGGCCACAAGACCCCGGGCGCCTGTCCGCGTACGTCAAGATTCTGAGGAATCTTGCCGGCGATCTGCACTTCAATCGGCGTTTGACCGAATGCCTCGGCGTCATTCGCGAGCAGATGGAGTGTGAACACGCCGGCATATTCGTCCAAGAGCGCCGCCGCCTCGTCCTCCACTACGCCGACGGCTTCGCTCGCGACAGCATCGCACGGGCTGCGATACAAGGCGAAAACGCAGAAGCCGTGTTTGGGAGCGCGACCTCCGCGGCCCGCATCTTGGCCGCACATGAGGTCCCAATGAGCGCCGCCGGCGTCTCGGTTCTTGACAGCGCAAGGGAGGCGCTGACTCGCACTTTGGCTCTGAGGGGCCAATCAATCGGTGGGCTAGCGCTGTGGTCGAATCGAGCGGCTCACTTTACCTACCCCGATCTGGACTTCATCGATCATCTGGCAGAACCAATCGCGAACGCTGTGATCTCAGCGAGAGCCTTGCAGCGCATCTATCGCGACGCCGAGACCGATCAAGCCACAGGCCTGCCCAACCTCCGCGCGGCCTTTCGCCGCCTCGAGTCCGAGCTTGTTCGGGCGTCGAGACGTTCTGACTCTCTGGCCGTTCTGTTTATTGACATGGACGGCCTCAAACCGGTGAACGACTCCTACGGCCATAGCGCCGGCGATCAATTGTTGCTCGAGACGTCTCGTCGTCTCGGCAGCCGTTTGCGGAGCTACGACCAGTTGGCCCGTGTAGGAGGCGACGAGTTCCTTGCGATCCTTGTGGGTATCTCCGGCGACGGTATCGAGAGAAAAATCGATGAGCTCAAAGCAGCCGTCTCAAGCTCATCGATCGAGGTCGAGCCAGGCGGTTGGGTCAAACCCGCGGTAAGCATCGGTGGGGCTATTTACCCAGAAGACGGCGAAACCGCCGAAGAGCTGATCTCGGCTAGTGATCGCCGCATGTACGAAGACAAGCGAGGCCGCGTTCGCGAACCGCCGCTCTACGGTCAGCGCTAAGCCAGACCGAGGCCGTTGCCTACTCGGGGCATGCGGCTAGCGCGAGATCAACTTCGGTCATGATGTTCGACAACTGAACTTCGTTAACCACTATGTGCCTCAGCAGCCTCTCCGCGGCACGCGTCCTGGTCAGAGCGCTATCCCTTAGGTCTGGGGCCGACTCGCCGATCGGTGTAGCGCTCCAGCCAGGGTGCGCCTTCTCCAAGAGCACATCGAATGGGTACCCTTCAATTCCTTCCAGGGTGAACCCATTCTCGGACTTCGTGCACTTTACGCTCATATGGCCGAGGATAGCAGTTTGTCGTCCTGAATCTTCGTTCCCGGCCCAATCCTTATTGTCCGTTTCAAGTCGTCGAGCGCTAGCCTAGCTTGTGCGGATTCCGATTCGGGCAGGTTCTTAGCGAGCAGCGGTCGGGAATTGTCTTCGTTCCCTCGACCATCAACGCACCGCAACGGCGCCCTTCGGTCTCGTACGAGCATGTGCCTCCGGTCGGTTTCGAAGTCAGCGTGAACTTGCACGCGGGCCGGTTCGTGCAGCGCCATATCGGGCCGAACAGTCCGTGCGCCGGTTCGAAGTTCTCGTTCCCGCACTCAGGGCAGGCAGCCTTGACCGGCTTCAATTCGTCGAATGGACAATCTTTGTCTTTGGTAGCCATAGCGTTCCCTCTGGAATCGCGACGTCTCAGTGAAACGGAACTCGACGCCTCAGAAAGATATTCACTGACCCTGCATCGACATCAGAGATTCTTGGCCAGGTTCTCAACCGTCTCGAGGAAACGGTCAAGATCGTCATGTCGGTAGAGGTCTCCGCGCAGAACGACTGCCTCGATACGCTCCAAGTTCGCAATGTCCTGGGTCGGATCGGCGGACAACAACACCAGGTCAGCTACCTTGCCTGAGGCAACACCGCCGTGGGAATCGAGAATCCCCAGGAACTCCGCCGGGCCGCTCGTAGCGCACTGTAAAGCTTCGAGCGGGGTCAGGCCGGCTTTCACCAGCATCCCCAGCTCGTCGTGCAAATCGAAACCCGGCGCCGCGTCGAATGCGCCCGTGTCGCTTCCTGCGAGCACCCGGACCCCGGCCCGATACATCGCATGGACGATGGCAAGCTCTTGCTCAGCGTAGCGCTGTCGATCCACGATCGAAACCTCAGGCTTGATCAGCTTGCGTTCTCGATCCCAAGGCCCGTGCAGCGAGTAAGGCGCGTAACGGCGGCGCGGCCAGCGATCTCGTGAATCGTCGGTTGCGTATACGATCTTGCCCAGCACCGTGGCCGTCGGCGTGACCCATGTCCCGTTTTCTCTCAGAACTTTGAACAGCTCTCGCATCTCAGAGGTGACCTGCTCAGCCGGCGGACGGACCGACTCCGGGTTGAAGAAGTCCTCCCACGAACCGGCGATCCCGACCATGTGTTCGATGCTCTCCTGCCCGGAATCAGAGACCTGTTTCGCCGTCAGAGCCCGCGGAACGTGTCCGACCACGGGCAGGCCCACAGCCTTCGCTTCACTCACGATCGACGGATACACCGAAAGCGGTAGGCTGTCGTGCACCTTGATGAAATCCGCGCCGACCTGCTTCATGCGCCGAACCGCTTCTTGGGCCTCGGTTTCGTTTGAGATCCATACGTGGGTCGTATGGCCGGCAACCCAAGGACCGCTAAACGCCTGCCAGGCATAGAAGATCCGAGGCCCCACGGCGCCCTCGCTGATCTCCCGTCGCCAACGCGGCAAAAACTCAGGGTAGCCCCCAAGGTCGCGGACTCCGGTGACGCCATTCGCCAGCAGCATACGAAACCCAAGGTCGCGCCCGGCGTCGCCCCAGGCGGACAGGTGCGTATGCATATCCCACAACCCAGGAATGACGTAGAGTCCGCTGGCGTCGACAACCTCAGCAGACTTCGGAACCGACAAGGCGCCGGCCGCCCCAACCGCCGTGATTCGTTCGCCCTCGATCAACAGATCCTGTGCGGGGTCACGTGATCCGTCGCTCACATTGATTACGGTGACGTTCCGGATCAGTACCGGACGACGTGAGACTCCGCGCGGGATCGCGTTGCTTTTTAGGCTCCACGATCGCTGCATGATCGGAATTTTCGGCGGCGTAGTGCACGCCGCAAGCAGGGCGATGAGCAGCGTGAATGCAGAGAACAGGCGCAACCTACGAGCCATGGATTCATTAAACACCGAATCCTGGAGAACTCGGTCTCGAAGGCGTTCGGCAAGCGGTGATTGATAACGATTGGTCTTCTAGTTGCCGTGACCGCCAAATTGTTTGGAGGATCAGCCAGAGCGCTTGAGCCCACAGGGCGAAGTAATCAACGGCCCCAGGCGCGAGCCCGGGGAAATAGAACGCCTGGCACGCTGGAGGCATCCAACGACGTACTGATCGGGTTCCCCATGGCTTGCGCCGCGGTGTTGCGGCGTTGGGATATTGCGGCCGAAGTGTGGGATAAAGGCCCTCGATTTCCATTTCACACAGGTGTCGTGACTTGGGTCCAGATTCGAACCGTTTCCGGGCTTCTGGACGCTCCTCAGAGCCGGAAGATTCGGCGTAGCAGCGTGATTTCACGGCAGGAAAGCAGGGAATGGGTGCTAAGCCAAATGTCATCAGTTTCTTAGCGCTGTTGCCATCGCGGAGTTCCTGTCGCAGGTTCTTGAGCAGGCAGACCGCCAAAGATAAGTTCGGGAAGAGGCAGGAACCCGGAGCTTGCTCCGTACCGAAACAGGCCGCTACCGTCTAGCGCGTGAACTCACGTGTGCGAGTCCAGTGCTTTGCAGGTTACAAAGCGGACGAGAGACCCGTGCGATTCGAGCTCAGCGGCAACGACTACGTCGTCGAAGAGATCGTCGATCGCTGGTATGGCCCCTCCAGAAGCTTCTTCAAGGTCATAGCCGATGACGGGAATCTCTATATTCTTAGCCATCCGTTCGCTTCGAAGGATGATCACTGGGAGCTCGAGTCGTTTCGAGAAGTTCGCCGGGCCTGACCTCGGGCGATCGACACGTGGGACGGGCTGCCCGGCCAAAGGGGAATGCCCACGTCCCTGAGGAGGGCGCCCCGCAAGTGGTGCAGAGCAGGAAAGACTCTGTAGTGCAGCGCCCGTCTTCAGTCTCCGGCGGCGACTTGGAGCGCGGCTTCTGCCTCGGCAAGGGTTCGCGACCGGCCCTCCAGCGTGAAATACACGACGGGGATGAAGACTAAAGTGATGAGAGTGGAGGTGACGAGCCCGCCGATGACGACGCGCGCCATTGGCGCTTGGAGTTCCCCGCCTTCGCCCAAACCGAGAGCCATCGGAAGCAGCCCCAGGACTGTCGTTACCGTGGTCATCAGGATGGGGCGCAATCGACGCTTGCCGGCGGTGACGACGGCCTCGCGCACGGGAGTTTGGTCTCTCCGTATCAGCTGGTTGGTGTAGTCAATCAGGACGATGGCGTTGTTCACCACGATTCCGACCAGGACAATCACTCCGAGGAACCCTTGCATGTTGAAAGTCGTCTCGGTCATCAGCAACGTCAACACGACCCCAACCGCGGCAAGCGGGATGGAGAACAGGATGATGAACGGGTCGCGCAGGGATTCGAACTGCGCCGCCATCACCATGTAGACGAGGGCCAACGCCAAGAACGCGGCAAAGGTCATCTCTCGAAAGGCTTCCTGCTGCTCTTCCCATTCGCCGCCAAAAACGAACTCGTAGCCTTGGGGGAGGGGAATCTCACGGAGCCGCTCTCGCAAGTCGCCGACGACACCGCCCAAATCGCGATCGGCAATGACGCCTCGTACCATGACAGTGCGCTCTTGGTCCCGCCGATTGATCTCGACCGGTCCTTCTTGGCGGCGCATCTGGATCAGGCTTTCCGCCGGGATCGTTTCTCCGCTGGGCGTGCGGATCGGCACTTTGCCCACCTGATCAAGCGAGAGCCGATCCTGCTCGCGCAGGCGAACGATGATGTCGTACTCTCGGCCGTCTTGACGAAATACTGACGCCCTCGTGCCGCCGATCGCGGTCTCGAGCGCGTCAGCCACCGAAGAGTACTCCAGGCCCATGCTGGTCGCCTTCTTGCGGTCCACTCGGACCAGCATCTCGGGTGTGCCAGGCCGGCGGCTTACGTCCGCCGAAGTCACTCCGTCTACCGCCAGCATCTGTTCTCGCGCGCGCTCTGCGAGATCGAGGGTAATCGTGGGATCGTGCCCGCGGATTCGCAAGGAAAGACGGTCGTCGTCTCCGTCTCCCTTTCCCGAAACCGAGCCGCCGTAGATGCGGGTGCGGACGATCGTGCCCGGCTGGACCTCGATGATTGAGCGGACCTGCGCCGCCACATCAGCCGCGGAGCGATCCCGCAACGAGCGGTCGACCAGGTCGATCCTCATTCGGCCGCTGTTCGTTCCGCGGAAGTAATAGGCCGAATTCGACCCAGCCTCGGTCATGATGTACTCGGCCTCGGGCACGGCTTCGCTGACCCGGCCACGCATCCGTTGGAGACGGGCGTCGGTTACCTCGACTCGAGTGCCGGGCTCGAGCGTGATGTCGATCATGATCGTCCCTTCGTCGACCTGCGGCTGCAGCTCTACTCCAATCAAAGGGATCAGATACATCGAGCCGGCGAACAGAGCCACCGCCGCGAGGGCGATGACCGCTCGATGGCCTAGGCTCCAGTCGATCAGCCGTCCGTAGGACTCCGCGACGGGGCCGAGCTTTTTGCCGGACTCGGTGCGGGTGTTGCTCGCTCGAAGGTATCGCGAGCACAGCGCCGGCACGACCGTGATGGCAACCAGCAACGAGCACAGCAGCGAGAAGCTCACGACGTACGCGAGCTGCTGGAATTGGCGACCGGACGCGCCTTGCATAAACACGACCGGTACGAAGACCGCGATCGTTGTCAGGGTCGACGCAGTGATCGCCATGGCTACTTCACCACTGCCCCTGACCGCCGCGTCGATCCTCGACTCACCCTGCTGCCGACGACGATAGACGTTCTCAAGAACGACGATCGAGTTGTCGACTAACATGCCAACACCTAGCGCCAGTCCGCCAAAGCTGACGATGTTGAGCGTGAAGCCGTTGAAGTACATCAGCGCAAACGCGGAGATAACCGAGACCGGAATCGCAACACCGATGATCATCGTGGCTGAGAGACTGCGCAGAAACAGCACCAAAATGACGACCGCCAGCAAACCGCCTACAAGCGTTGCCATCTCAACGTTGCGAATCGAAGAACGGATGAATGATGCTCCGTCCCACGTCGATTCCATGTGAACGCCTGGGTGATCAAGATGGATGAGCTCGATCTCGTCTGCCACCGCGTCGGAGACATCAACCGTGTTTGCGCCCGACTGCTTGTAGATGAACATGCGCACCGCGGGCTTGCCGTTCACGGTGGTGATGTAGCGCAGCTCCTCGTGGGAATCGCTTACGGTCGCGATGTCACGCATGTAGACCGGAACGCCGTTACGGGTCGCGACCCCGACATCGAGAATCTCGTCGAGGCCATGGAACTCGCCTTCGGCCCGCAGTAGGACTTCGTAGCGGCCCTCGT
>Ga0315336_1007196_pt1 | contig 10847 bp, 4 predicted proteins | sample ASW5metaG_FD_204512 | JGI IMG/M metagenome (GOLD analysis project Ga0315336, IMG submission 204512) | Ammonia-oxidizing marine archaeal communities from Monterey Bay, California, United States - ASW #5 | ecosystem: Environmental > Aquatic > Marine > Intertidal zone | place: USA: California... | reverse complement strand
GATGGCGCTACGGAGTCGTTTTTGGTGTCGAGGTAGATTTCGAAACCGTCCGACTGCCAGTTGCAGCAAAAGTTAGAGCCGCCCGCAGAAACGCTATTGTCGATGCAGACCTCAGCGAGGTAGAGGGCGGCAGAATCGAACACCATGTAGAGCCCGGCAGAGTGGTCGCTCCCGTCCGTGGTGTCGTTGCGGAAGTTCGTCGCGGTACCTGCGAGGGAGAAATTTCCGACTTTGTCTGCGTCGAAAACCATGTGATCCCCGAACGAACCACCCGCCGGACCAAATCCGGTTGGGAAGATTCCATAATCCGAGGTGACGTCATCATTGAAGTCGGCCATAGGCCAATCGGCCAGGCTGCCATCGACCGTGATCGACGAGTCGGGAACTACCGGCACCAAGATTGTGTGGCCGGCCCGATTCACCACCTGAGCAGAAGCCGAAGAGCACCAGGCAAAAAGCGTCACCGCTCCACAGACAGCCACCCAACGCGAAAGACTTGCCCTAAGCATCATAAAACCCTCCCAGAAACCAGAAAAAAAAAAGGATACCCGTTACAACCAACTATGGTAACCCAACTACAGTAACCCGAAGAACCCAACATACGGTAGCCCGTAAGACCCAGATACGGTAGCCCGTAAGACAACCAACTATTCTTAGACAACAAACAATGGTAACCCGTTGGAAAGCTATTTAAGCGGCGCGGACGGGCTGAGTCAACGGAAAAATGGAAGCGTTTAGGAAAAAGCCAAGTTATGCCGGTTGTTCTGGAATCCTGTGTGCAGATTTCTTGGCGGTGGGCAGGGACGACCCTAACTTTACCCGTAACTGTTGGAGTGTTAGCGACCTGGCGTCTGCCCGAGAAGTGCTTCGTTGGGAGAACCGAGCGTTCGCCCTCCCGCCTGGGTCGGCCTCACTTCGTCAAGGCTCGAGGAGCAAAACGGAGGCGATATCGGGAATACCGTCGAGTATTTGCGACCCAGAGCTGGGCGACAGCGATGGGCAAAAGGGGGCCGGTTGTCGTAGAACGTGACTTTTTCAACGGGCTACTAGTCCACGGTAATCCTCAGCTTCCCGCGGCCAGCCTCCCCCGAGAACCCTACGGCGCTTTCCACGAGCTGGATGACGTGTGTGCCCCGTTCCGGTGATGCGGTGCCTACCTTGAAGCTGGTGGTCCCGATCGCACCCCCCGTGCCGATCGTGGTGTAGAGGTCGGGAAATTTCTCCTGGTGCTCCAGGCCGACAACGAGGAGGACGCCCGTCGTCCCTTGCCCTCCGACATTGGCGCCGATGGAGAATTCCCCCATCCCGAAACGCACGTCCTGATTGCCGCCGGCGAAGGAAACAAGCCCGGAACCGCCGCCACCCTTGACGAGGAACGCGCCGCTACCGGCCTGAAAGACCCCTACACCATTGACGCCGGGGGAGTCGATGCTCGGCGAGAAGCTGGGGTTGGCCAGATACTCGCGAACGCGCCCCACGAGCTCGTGTCGATGATCCGGGTCCACCTCGAGCTGGACGAGCAGTTTCATGGCCTGCTCCTCGATTTCGGCCGACGTATACTTGCCCAGCCTCGGGGCTTCCGGGCTCACCGACGCTTGATACGGCAACTCGCAGGCAGCCAGACCCAATATCACGATCGCGAGGACTCCACCTTTCCTTCTCATGCCACTCATCTCCTCCAAGCTGGTCCACCGAATTTCATCTTCATCCGTGCGGATTGTGGACGAACCCGGCGCCTTCCATCAACAGGAATCCGTCCAGCCTTGTGGTGCGGGCGCCCGCCTGCAAGCGAGAGGCCTGGTTACCAAGAAAGCAGGCGACGCCTGCACCACAAGGGTCAACTCCCCGTGCCGTTCGCCAGCTCCGCGATAACGCTCTCGAGTCCCGCGACGACGCGGGCGAGGCGATCGTAGTCGACCTTTGCAGGAGTGTCCTGCATGGAGTGGTAGTGCGGGTAGCGGAAGGGCGCCGTGTCCGTGACCATGAGCGCCGGGTAGCCTTCCTTCCAGAAGCTCCAGTGGTCGGACCAGCCGACTCCGGGGACCCATCCAGCAATGGCGCCTCCCTCCGACGGGAAGTCTACCTGGTCCCGGAAAATGCCGATCACCTTGCGGATGAGACTCCGCGATCCGAAGTTGCCGACGAACCCGATGAAATTCCCTGTCGACGGGTAGAAGGAGCTGAAGGGGAAGGGATACTGCTGACTGCCGTCGACGTCGGAGTAGTATCCCATCGTCTCGAGGCTCATCATCGCGACGACATTCTCGCCGCGCTCGCGGCAGCGCTTGGCGTAGACCCGGCTCCCCATGAGGTCGGTCTGGAAGTACGGAGGCTCCTCATTGACGAACGCGACGAAGCGAAGCGTTCGCGACGGCGCAGTCCGGGCGAAGCTGTGCGCCAACTCGAGGACTGCCGCCACGCCGGTGCCGTTGTCGTTGGCCCCCGGGTTGCTGCCGGCCGTGTCGTAGTGCGCGCCGATCACCACGATCTCCTCGCGGCGGTTCTTACCGGGGATCTCGACTTCGAGGTTGTGGCAGGTCTCGCCGTCCGCCTCGAAGGACTGCCTCGAAACCTCGTATCCCGGCGACGCGAACGCCTTGTTGATGTACGCCGCCGCCTGGCGCAGGCCTTCGGGATGCGAGACACAGCGAGCGCCAATCTCGCCGGCCAGCTTCTCGACGTGGGCTCGCAAGCGGTCGCGCAGCTCGGTTTCGCGAACGGAGAGCGGCTCGAGGGGACCGCTGTAGCTCGTCCCTGGCATGGACGTCATCAAAAGACAGCTCCCCAGGCAGAGAAAGAGGAAAAAAAGGAGAACGGCACCGACGCGAAGCAAGCTGGCCTTGAGAGGTCGTCGTGGCTTCCTGGGCATGCGACGCCTATCCTGCCGTACGCGCCCACGAGAGACAAGCTGGAATAGAGAATTGCGAATTGAGAATAGACGAGAGGAACAGAGAAACGATTCCTCATTATTGTCTCATGTCACCACGGCCTACAGCCATGGACCCTACTAGACTCTGCCGTTCGGGCGTTCTTCCCGTCCCCATCCCCCTACCCGCTGGAGTGTCAACGCTCCAGCTCCAGGTACGCGAACAGATCCCCCAACTCTCCCGGCGTCAGCACGTGGAGCAGATCGCCGGGCATGATGGACTCGGCCAGCTCGCGCTGAAACTCGATCTCGTCTTGCGTCACCCCGAACGTCTTGCCGTCCTCGCTGAAATAACTGGCGCCACCGCCCCCCTTGGTCCTGGGCAAACCCACCAGGGTGCGACCGTCCTTCATGAGGACCATCCACGGCGTGTACTGCGGGGCCATGTCCTTGCTAGGTTCGAGGATGGTTTCCAGCAGCCAGCGGCGCCGGTCCTCCTTCGTGGTCGCAAGACGCCGGCTGATGTGGGTCAAGTCGGGGCCCACGGCGCCGCCGCGTCCGTCCACCTGGTGGCACCGCGAGCAGAGTCCCACCTTCGACCCGAAGAAGACCCGCTCGCCGCTGACCGGGTCGCCGTTCCGAGCCACCAATTTCAGCCAGGCATCGGCGTCCTGCGCTGGCGGTCGAGCGCCCGGCGATCCATCGAGCACTCTGTGGACCGCCGGCTCCTCATCCGGGTTCGCGCGGGCCAAAGCGCGCAGCGACTCCACCTGCTCCGGTTTCAGCTTCAGCGCGATCAGCGACCGCAGGGCTTCTTGTCGCACAGCACGATTTCCATCGCGAGCCAGCTCTACCAGCTGCCCAGCGTGAGCTTCACCTGCCGGCGCGAGACCAGCGACCGCGGCGGCACGCTCATCTGACGAGCGCTCGCCATCGGCGGCAATCGTCCCGAGCCATTTGTCGCGCGCAGCGTCCGGATGTCGCGCCAGCGTGCGGATCGCCTCCAGACGAATCTCGGCGTCCTCGTGGTCGAGCAGTATCACGAGGTGCGCCACTTTCAGCTCCGCGAAAGCCGGGTCGATCAACCGCAGCGACAAACGCCGTGCCTCCTTCGGCGTCCCGTCGCCGACGATCTGCTCGAGCAGGACGCCGGGAGGGGGCCGGTCGGCCGGCTCCTTGCCATCCAGCCGGTCGAGCGCCGCCGTGACGGCGAGAAAAATCCGGAAGTCGAGGCCCTCCCCGCGCATCAGACCCTGGAGCGCGGGCCGGTACCGCGCGAGCTTGTCATCCGCAATCCATTTGACGGCCGCGTAGCGGACCTGTCGGTCGTCGAGCTCGAGAAAGCGCTCCAGTTGTGCTCTGGGGTCCGTTGCCCCGGCGCTCGGAGCGCGGCGCATCGCCAGGAGGGCGCCGAGCGGCCGTGTGCTGACAAACTTTTCGAATGCAGGTCGGGCCGTTTGCCTCGCCAAGGCCCCGACCGCAGCGTGGAACAGCAACGGATCGGTGGTTGGCTGGGCTTCCAGGGCTGTCATCAATTGCCGCTCGTGCCGTTCTGCATCCAGGTAAAGAATCGCCTCGGCCCGCACGGCAGCGGGAACGTCCTTCGCCACCCACGGAATCGGGTCCGCGCCTCCGGACAGGAGGCGCCGTGCCGCTAGAACACGGAGCGCGATTTCAGGATCCTGCCGGGCGACGGCCGCGTAGTCGGCGTCGCGGTCTTCGACCATCAGGAGTGCCTGCAGGGCCGCGGCTCGCACGCGCGAGTCTGTGCTCTTTCGCAGTTTCTCACGCAGGTATGTTTTTCCGGAAGCGCTCGAGGCCAGCTGCCGCGCTGCTTCTTCGCGAATCCGACGGTCCCGCTCGAGCAGTGCCTTCCTGGGATCGCCTGCCAGATTCTTTCGAGCAGGGAACGCCCGCGGCCGGAGGCGCCAGATACGGCCCCGTTGATTCAGCTCGTAGCTTTCGGATGCCCAGTCGCTGACGAAGACGGAGCCGTCCGGCGCAACGGCAAGACCGACCGGCCGGAAGTCATCACCGCCCTCGAACAAAACGTGCCGCGAGCTCTCCACCAGCCCGGCCCCCGGCCGCTCGCTGATCGGGTAGTGCTCGATGCGACTGTCGGACCACGTGGCAACCAGAAGGTCTCCCCGATACTCCTCCGGAAGCGCGTCCGACTCGTACGCGACGACCGCACACGGTGCTTCCCCGGTGCCGGCCACCATCGGTATCGTGCCAGGAATGTCGCCCGTCCAGGTTACCAGCGGGTGCAGTCCCGTTCGACCGTACCGATACTCGTATCCGTAGTTGCCATCCTCGACGACCTGGATCAAGCGGCAAGGAGGGGAATCGCCGGGATCATTGTCGGTACCGAAGACGCGGCCGAACGCGTCGACGCACATACCGAACGGGTTCCACCATCCGGTACTGACCCGCCGCAGGCGGTTCCCGTCGGCACGCACATGGTACGTGCTCCCACCTTCCCCGCCGCCACTGAACTTGATGTCGCCCGTGCCAACCAGGGTGTAGGAGTGACCGAGGTTCTCGCCAAGGCCGAAGCTCAAGTCGCCGGCGAAGTCGAAGGCCAGCCCCGAAAGCCCGTTGTGTGGATACGTCCCTGTCGTGTCCAGCCGGACGATCAACGTGATCTCATCGGCCTTCTCATCTCCATCGGTATCGCGCAGGCGATGGATGTCGTTGCGCGTGGCAACGTAGAGCGATCCGTCACGGTGGCACTCGATGTCCATCACGTGGGTGAATCCTTCCTGGAAAATCGTCCGCTTGTCGGGGCGGCCGTCATCGTCAGAATCCTCGAAGATGAGGATGCGGTCGGCAGGCGGTCCGTCGTAATCTTTCGGCCGAAAATGCGTGTGGCTCTCCGCCACGAAGACCCGACCTCGGTCATCGACCGCAATGCCGGTGGGCGTGACGATCTGAGGGTGTTGCGCAAACAGTTCGATCGCGAGACGTCGATCGGTCGTCCTCGGAAAGCCCTCGGTGTCGCCGGAGGCCGACACCACGCCTGACCCGAGCAGTAAAGCGACGAGAGCGACCCCATGGACCGCGGTCCAGACCTTGTCGAGACCGTGCCCATAGTTGCCACGACCCGTGAGCCCGATCAAGGTAGCGCGGTAAGTTTTTTTTGACGCCAAGCAACGTCTCCAGGTTCAGTGTTCAGTGTTCAGTGTTCACGGGTCAGAACTGAGCACCATACTTCAGAATCAGAGCCACCAGAACTCAGAAACAGCTTCCTCTTGCTGCCTTTCCCGAACCTGAACACTGAACACCGAACACTTTTATTATAGCCAGCCGAAAATTTCCCTAGCATACTTTGACCTATGGAAGGTGGCTCGAAGCTAGGGGTTGCTTTGCTTCTGGGGCTCTTGCTTCCAGCTGCCGGCGGGTTACAGGCTGCCTGCGAAGCCGAGGTCCGGAGATTCATTCCACCTGTCGTGCTTCCCGTGACCGCGCCCCAGGGTATCGCTCTGGATGCGCTGGACGGCACCCTCTGGATCTGCTCGGGTCTCGGCTTTACCGTGCTCCACGTCGGAAGGGACCTCCGCGTCCTCGGGAGCTTTGAGGCGCCGTTCGCCGAGCTCGCGGTGAACGAAGTGGGGGGGGTGGGGGGGATCGCGTACAACCCGAATTTCGATACTCTCTTTCTCTCGCAGCCGATCCGGGAGGAAATCTGGGAAGTCGAAAAGGACGGTTCGCCTACTGGGGTGGTGATACCCCTTTCCTTCCAAGGCTCGGTCTTGCAGCCTTTCGCCAAAGGCCTCGCGTTTCAGCCGTCCGGAGACGGAGAAACCGGAACCTTGTGGGTCGTGGAGAGCGTCCTGGCCGCCATTTACAGGGTGGCGCTCGATGGGGAGGTCCTGGACTGGTTTTGCGTGCCCAAGGACCCGGACGGGTGTCTGGGAGGCGGACTCGCAGCGCGGGTGAACGATGTCGGAATCCTGGCGGGAAACGGGGGGCCCGACATCCTCGAGGTGACGGGAGGCTCACGGTACCGCGATCGTTTGCATAGGGTGACCCTGGATGGAGAGTTCACGGGGTTGACCGTGTCGCTTGCCGAGCTCGGCGGCCCCATTGGTGGTTTCGTCAGGGGAACCGCGCGGCATCCAACGAGCGGTGAAGAACGAGAGGTGCTCTTCGTGACCGTGGAAGGGAGCGCCGAGCTGCATGCCGTCGAAGTATCGACTCCAGAAATCCTGCACATCGCGGATGTCGAGTGCCGGACGATCGGCGGCACCGTGAATGTCCAGTGGAGGAACTTCGACGCTTACGAACGCATCGAGATTCTGCGAGATGGAGCGCTCCTCGCCACGCTATCCGGGAGTGCCATGTCTTTCGATGATCTCGCGCCTCCCGACGGCATCCATCACTATGAGGTGGTCGCGGTCCTCGGGAGTTGCGAGAGTCGTGGTACCTGCATCGGGGTCACCGGCGCGGGGCAGGTGTTGCGCGATGTGCCCTTTGACGGGCAGCAGGCGGTCGACATCACGGAAGACGCGGGCGAGAACCTCTGGATCACCGATTCGGAGAATCAGCTCTTCGTCTACGGGAAGGACCTGGAGCTGATCGATGCACTTCTGGGTCCTTTCCAGGAACCGGACGACGAGACAACTGGCATTGCCTACAACCCTGTCGACGACACCCTCTTCGTTTACAACGCGACCACGGGTGAGGTCGTCGAGATCGACCTCGCGGGGGAAGTCCTCAGCGCGCCGTTCGCAAGCGGCGTGCCCAGCTCCGCCGATGGGGAAGCCGTGGTTACCGCGATGCTCTTCGATCCGGCCAGCGCCGGTGGAGCCGGATCCTTTTGGTATCTGGAGCTGAAGAGCGGCGTCATTCAGGAGCGCAATCGTCAAGGGCAGCTCCTGGGCTCGTGCGTTCACCCCGACCATGCAGCGGAAGAGCCGCCGGCAGGAGGCTTCGTTTTTGCCAAGATCTGGGGAATGTCAGCCGTTCCCGGCTCGGCGTTCCAGATCCTCGAGGTGTCTGGAGGGAAGACCCGGGACCTGCGCGCGACGCGGTTCCTGCGTCTCGATACGGACGACTGTGAGCCGACGGGCGAGGAGATTACCACCGAAGGTGTCGTCGTCGTGAGCGGGGCCCCCTACGTGAGCCTGCACCGATCGCTTCACGACGGGAAACCGGTGCTTTACGTCCTGGACGTCAGGTCGTACCGCTCGCGCATTTTCGAGGTGGAAGTCCGTCCGCCGCCGGTGCCTCACCCGATGGATCTGGAGTGCCACCAACCGGCCCAGGAAAGAAACGTCCAGCTCAGTTTCAGGAATCCAGGCAACCTCGACGCGGTCGAAGTCGAGAGGGACGGGCTGCTGGTCGCTACGCTACCAGGCACGGCCACGTCCTTCGAGGACGTTGACGTCCCCTCGGGTCTTCACACGTACTCCGTGGCGGGCAGGCGAGGAGCCGTCAAGAGCGATGAGAGAGAGTGCTCGCTGCTGGTGGGAACCGGGTCGGTTGCCGTGCGAGAGTTTAGCTCTGCCATCACCTTTCTCCATCAGGTGGTGCTGGATCCGGTTGATGGAACGTACCTGGCCGCATCGAACAACAACAGGTTCTCCGATTTTATCTACCGCTTCGATGAGAGCTTCCAGCTGCGCGAGAGTCTTGTGTCGCCATTCCCTCGTCCGATGCAATTAGGGACCCTTGCCGTCCGCGATGCGGGTGGATCCAGTGAGGTCTACTGCTTGGGGTGGAACCCCGGAGCCGCAGGAGGGCTGGCGGATTTGCCGGTCAACGTCCTCGACGGTACGGGCGCCGCTCTCCGCCATTTCATCATCATGCCTCCGCCAGGTCCCGGCGGTTTCGTCAGCTTTCCGTCCGGTATGGCCTGGGACGCGGCCACGGACACCTTCTGGTACCTCGCGAGGAACGCAAGCGTCGTGGTGAACATGTCGCTCGACGGGACGACATTGGAAGTGTTTGACGACCCTGCGCCGATCAACCAGGATCAGGTGTCGAGCTTCGGCATCGCCATTGACCCAGCGAGAAACGCGCTTTACCTCCCGAGCGCCGGGCCTCTCGACCACGAGGTGACCAAGATCGTCGAGATGACCCGCGGCGGCGATCTGACCGGAGTGGAGATCCCCGTCGGCACGCTTTACTACGACGGCCTCAGGGGTTTCGCGCTGAATGCGGACGGGACCGGGGTGGTGGTCTCATCGAGCCGAGGAGGGGTTTTCGATCTCGTGACCTACCGCGCTTTCGATGATGTCGCGCCGCCGGGGGATGTCTCGTGTCTCCTCGACCCTTCGGGACTGGATGTTTCCTGGGAGAACGGTGAAGTGTACGACACGATCACCCTTTACCGCGACCAGGCACCGGCGGTCAGCTTGCCCGGCACAGCCACCTCGTGGCGCGACGCTCCCCTGGTTCCGGGAACCCGCTTCTACCGGGTCGTGGGCCACAGGGGCGCATTGGCGAGCGCGGGAGCGATCTGCGAGGTCCCACCCACCTTCATCCGGGGCGATGCTGACGACAGTGGAGACCTCGACCTAACCGATGCCATCGTTATCCTCATCTACCTCTTTCAAGGCGGAAAGGCGCCGCCCTGCCTCGACGCGGCCGACGTCGATGATACCGGGGACCTCGACCTTACCGATGGGATCTATCTGCTGGGCTATCTGTTCGTCGGCGGACGCGAGCCTCCCAGCCCCCTCGACGCGCCGGGTCCCGATCCGACGGCGGATGAGCTGAGTTGTTTTTAAAACATCTCCCGCGCCTTCTTCACTCCGGCGACCAGGAGGTCGATGTCTTCTCTCGTGTTGTAGATTGCGAGGGAGACACGCGTGGCCGCCGGGATGTCGAAAAAGTCCATCAACGGTTGCGCGCACAGGTGTCCTGCGCGCACCGCAATGTTTTCCCGATCCAGGATGGTGGCGAGGTCGTGAGGGTGAATCCCGTCGACAACAAAGGCAAGGACGCTCCTCGCTTCTCGTGGGCTGCCGAGGATTCGCAGACCCCCAACTTCCGAAAGCGACCCCTGGGCGTAAGCGAGAAGATCTCTCTCGTGTTCCTCGATGGCCTCGATCCCGATGGCGCTGACATAGTCGGTCGCTGCCCCGAGCCCCACAGCTCCTTCAGTGTTGGGAGTTCCGGCCTCGAACTTTTGGGGAATTCCGGCGTAGGTCGTCGTCTCGAAACTGACCGACTGGATCATATCGCCACCGCCCTGAAAGGGTGGCATCGACTCGAGGAGTGCGGCCTTGCCATAGAGGACGCCGATGCCTGTCGGGGCATAGAGCTTGTGCCCCGAGAAGGCGTAGAAATCGCAATCGAGATCTTTGACGTCGACCTTCACGTGGGGCAAAGCCTGGGCGCCGTCGACAAGGACGGGAATGCCGCGGCGGTGGGACATCTCGATGATCCGTCCGATAGGGTTGACCGTGCCGATGGCGTTGGAGACGTGGGCTACCGCGACTAGCCGCGTTCTGGGCGTCAAGAGCTTCTCGAGGGCATCCAAGAGGAGCTCACCTCTCGGGCTGATCGGGGCTATGAGGAGCGAGGCCTCAACGTCGGCACAGAGCCGTTGCCAGGGGACGATGTTGGAATGGTGCTCGGAGGCGGTGATCAAGACCTCATCCCCCGGTGACACGTGCGCCTTTCCGTAGGTGAACGCCACGGCGTTGATAGCTTCTGTGGCGCTCCGCACGAAGACGATCTCGCGGGCTTCTGCCGCGTGGATGAAGCGCTGCACCTTGGCGCGAGCGCCTTCGTAAGCGCGGGTGGCGCGCTCGCTGAGGTCGTGCACGCTGCGGTGGACCTTGGCGTTACTGTTCAAGTAAAAGCTGCTCACGGCATCGATCACCGCACGCGGCTTGTGGCTCGTTGACGCGCTGTCGAGATAGACGAGACGCTTCTCGTTCGGGCGTGCGGCAAGCGCCGGAAAGTCATCACGGATTATCAGGGTTTTCTCACTTTCCTGTTGTGGTGCAGGCGTCTCGCCTGCTTTCTT
>Ga0315336_1007195_pt1 | contig 10849 bp, 9 predicted proteins | sample ASW5metaG_FD_204512 | JGI IMG/M metagenome (GOLD analysis project Ga0315336, IMG submission 204512) | Ammonia-oxidizing marine archaeal communities from Monterey Bay, California, United States - ASW #5 | ecosystem: Environmental > Aquatic > Marine > Intertidal zone | place: USA: California... | reverse complement strand
CGGCCGTGGGTTCGCCAAACTTGCGATGAGCATGGCAATTCAACATTCCCTGAATGTCGGGCCGATTGCCATTCGTATAAAAGAGGATATCAAGTGAGTCGTGGTACTAATCTCAGGAGGTAGTGATGAGAGCTGTTGTTTCAACAATTGGAGCTGTTCTTTGTGTTTTTGCGATTTCCACCACTGCACTGTTTGCAGAAGATGATCTGAAAGAATTGAGAAAAACGATTGAAAGCATCAATGACAAAATTACCAAAGCAATCATAGAAGAGGACGTAGAAACTGTGTTTTCTTTCTACACCGACGATGTAATTTCTATGCCTAATTATGACGCCATGATTAAAGGAAAAGAGGCTTTAAGGAAGCATGATGAGGGAATGAGAAAAGCGGGCTTCAAAATTCATTCATTGAACGCCACGATTCTGGATCTCTGGGTCTGTGGTGATCTCGCATACGAAGTCGGAAAATTTGGAATTTCTTTGACGGTACCAGGAATTCCCCATCCCGTTGCGGACAGTGGAAAATACATGACAATATGGCGAAAACAATCTGACGGATCGTACAAAGTTAAAGCTGAAATATGGAACACGGATACGAATCCCTGGACCACGATGCATCAATAATTCCGATCAGACACGATTGAGGTGTTGATTGCAATATGCATTGACGGACTGTGCTCTAAGCAATCTTTCACAGGTCATACATGAGTCGCTTGTGCAGAACAGCACTTCAATGGTTCAACGCCGAAAGAGGCCGACAGTCGATCGGTCACCACGGATTTTGGTTTGTAGATATTCCGCGAACATCTTCCAGTAGTCTTCGTTCAAAACTTGGCAGGCGCTTCGGTGGAGCACATGGGAAGAAGAATCTCATGGATAAGAAACATGCCACTCCACAGATCTTTAAAGATCACATCCCCGCTCGACAGATGCGCGCGTTCCTCGGAAATGAAGCATGGAAACGCATTTTTACATTCACGATAGTTCGCAATCCCTGGGATCGTAAGTACTCAATGTACCACTATCGAGAAAAGACATGTCGCTTACCTGGAAAATGGGATTTTCGCGATTATGTCCTGGCGCTAGGAAGCGCCTGCCCCAACACCCATCTCTTCAAGCAACATGCCTACCGTTATGGAGCATCCGATTATGTCTTGGGAGAAAACGGCGAGCTTATCGTTGATTTCACAGCCCGATACGAAGACCGATCAAATGATCTAAGAATAATCGCATCACGTCTGAAGATTGATAGTTTGGGAGAACTCAACGTCCAGGCCGCAACTCCGCGTAATCGGCATTATTCTGAATTCTATGATGCGCAGACGACCGAAATTGTTCGAGGACTATACAAAAAAGACATAGAATTATTCGGCTACGAGTTTGACTATAAGACAATTCATTCCAACAAACATCAAACTTAACATTGAATCCTCTTGCGAAACGACAGTTGCCGATCCATCATCACATCACCGACCCCCTCTTCAGGAAAGCCGTTGATCTGCTTGACGCCGGCAACGTACAGGATCTGGCGCACCATCTCGACAGACACCCCGATTTGCTCGCGAGTTCTGCCATGTTTTCGGAGACTTCGTTTCCGCATGGGAATAGGCCCGACCAGTACTTCTACAGGCCTAAGCTACTTTGGTTTGTTGCTGAGAATCCTATCCGGAACAAGGCTTTGCCGGACAAAATCGACGACGTCGCTCAATGCATAATCAATAAGCAACGGATTCACTCGCCGGAAACGTTGCAGCATGATCTCGACTACACACTCGAGCTCGTAGTTTCCGGTTGCGTCGTCCGTGAAACAGGAAAACACGACGCCTTGATAAATCTCCTCATTCGAAACGGGGCCAGTGTTAATTGCGCTGACGTGGCTCTCGCCCACCGCGAATTGCAAGCCGTGCAGATCCTGCTGCGGCATGAGGCAAAAATGACGCTTGCCATCGCTGCCGGCATGGGGGATGTCAACGAACTTCACCGTTTGTTTGATCAGTCCGACGCCGAAACTCGACTCAAAGCGTTGGCGTCTGCTGCGATAAACGGACAGTCAGGGGCTTGCCAGTTTCTCGTAGACCACGACGTCAATCCGAGTCAGTTCAATCCCGACGGTTTCCTAGGGCATTGCACGCCATTGCACAATGCCATCAACAGCGGCGACCCTGAAACTGTGAGAGTCCTTCTGGGTGCCGGAGTCGACACGAAATTAAAGGACAAGATGTTTGATCGGAACGCGCTTGGTTGGGCACTGCACCTAGAATGCGATCAAATCGCTCATCTGATTGAAGAGGCGCGAGACTCGGAAGCATGAATAAGAGTTCGGCACGGGAAGGCGAAGGGGTGAGTCAGATCAGCTGAGGTTATTTCCTGTACACGACACTAGCTACTGCCTTCTGCCCGACGACTAACTCATACTCGTCGAACGTTTAGGTAAGGTCGAATCGATCGAGATTCATGACTTTGTCCCACGCGGCAACAAAATCGCGCACGAAAGCCTCCTGCGCATCGTCACATGCATAGACTTCCGCGATAGCCCGCAGTTGCGAGTTCGAGCCGAAAATGAGATCAACGGCGGTGCCGGTCCACTTGACCTCACCCGTCCCGTTACGTCCCGTGAACTCTCCGTCAGATGCGGCCTGCCACGCTGCGTCGATATTGAGCAGGTTCACGAAGAAATCATTGGTCAAGATCCCGGGCCGACCGGTGAAGACACCGAGCTGAGACTCACCGACGTTGGCGTTCAGGACGCGCATGCCGCCGACGAGCACCGTCATCTCGGGAGCAGTCAAAGTCAGCATGTGCGCCCGGTCTACGAGCAGCTCCTCAGCCGACCTCTGATGACCACTACCGACATAGTTTCGGAACCCATCCGCGTTTGGTTCGAGTACGGCAAACGATTCCACGTCGGTCTGCTCCTGCGACGCGTCTGTACGCCCCGGCGAGAAGGGAACCTCAATCTCGTGCCCGGCCTTCTTCGCCGCTTCCTCAATCGCTGCGCATCCACCGAGGACGATCAGGTCCGCGAGCGAGACCTTCTTCCCGTTGGATTGCGTTTCATTGAACTCGGCCTGGATCGCATTCAGGGCCTGTAGCACCTTCGCCAGTTCGACCGGCTGGTTGACTTCCCAATCTTTCTGAGGCGCCAGGCGAATGCGCGCCCCGTTCGCCCCACCACGCATGTCGGTGCCGCGAAACGTTGCTGCCGAGGCCCAAGCAGTCGAGACCAACTGGGAAACTGAAAGACCAGATGCGAGGATCTTGCCCTTGAGGTCATCAATGTCCTGCTCTCCGATTAGTTCGTGATCAATGTCGGGAACTGGGTCCTGCCACAGCTGGGGTTCAGGAACCTGCGAGCCCAGGCAACGCGAATGAGGCCCCATGTCGCGGTGCGTGAGCTTGTACCACGCTCTCGCGAAAGCATCGGCGAACTCCTCGGGATTCTCATGGAAGCGCTTCGAGATCGGCCCGTAGATCGGATCGTTCCTCAACGCGAGATCCGTAGTCAGCATCACGGGGGGGTGTGTCTTTGACGAATCGTGCGGGTCCGGCACGGCGCGAGCTCCATCTCCGTTCGCTGGAATCCATTGAGTTGCGCCGCCAGGGCTCTTCGTCTGCTCCCACTCGTAGCCGAAAAGGTTATCGAAGAAGCCGTTGTCCCACTTCGCCGGCTCGGTGGTCCAGGCGCCCTCCAGCCCGCTGGTGATCGTGTCACCGGCGTTGCCACTGCCAAAGCTGTTCTTCCAGCCCAGACCCTGCTCTTCGATAGTGGCGCCCTCGGGTTCAGCGCTGACGTACTGGTCAGCATCGGCGGCACCATGGGTTTTGCCGAAGGTGTGTCCTCCGGCAATGAGCGCCACCGTCTCTTCGTCATTCATCGCCATGCGACCGAATGTTTCGCGAATGTCTCTGCCTGCGGCAACCGGATCCGGGTTTCCGTTTGGGCCCTCCGGGTTCACGTAAATTAAGCCCATCTGGACCGCGCCGAGTGGTTTCTCGAGGTCCCTCTCGCCGGTGTAGCGTTCGTCGCCAAGCCATGTCGTCTCAGCCCCCCAGTAGATGTCTTCTTCTGGCTCCCAGACATCCTCACGCCCGCCGGAAAAACCAAGAGTCTTGAAGCCCATCGACTCCAGGGCACAGTTACCCGCGAAGATGATGAGGTCGGCCCACGATAGTTTTCGGCCGTACTTGTGTTTGACCGGCCATAGTAGTCGTCGTGCCTTGTCGAGATTTGCGTTGTCGGGCCAGCTGTTAAGGGGCGCAAAGCGGATCGTACCGGAAGCGCCTCCGCCGCGGCCATCGCCGATGCGGTACGTACCTGCGCTGTGCCACGTCATTCGTATAAAGAGCGGACCGTAGTGCCCATAGTCGGCAGGCCACCAGTCCTGCGACGTGGTCATAATGGCTTCGATATCGTCCCTCAGTTCATCCAGGTCAACTGTCTTGAACTCCTTGGCATAGTTAAAATCGTCGCCCATCGGATTCGACAGGGAAGAGTTCTGATGAAGGGTTTTCAGGTTTAACCGGTTCGGCCACCAGTGCTGGTTTGCCGTGTTCCCAACCGCCGTGTGTCTGTGAGCCCCACCAAGCACTGGGCATTTACTTTCACCGCTCATGGTCTCTCCTTCTATAGGTTCGATATCTATTAATCTTCAACGTGAAACCGCCTGCACCGACTGTCGTACACCTGACGCATGAAGGGCGCGCAACCAGGAACGCATGTCTTTAGATCGTCCACCCCCCACCTCGCTCCGCACACCGTCTTCATCCCCCCGATACGTACTGTTCTCCCCAGGCTTCGCCTCGCGGTTTTCGAAAATCGCCGGAGTTTGCGGACATGTTACTCGCACCGCCATCCATGAGGATGGTCTGCCCAACGATATAGCGTGCATCTTCTGACGCGAGAAATATTGCCACGCGTCCCACATCGGATGGGCGCCCTACGAAGCCGGCAGGAATATGGTAGGCCTCCTCCTCGAGGTCAATCTCACCCAGCACCTTGTAGTGATTATCTACGATAATCCAACCGGGTGCGATGCAGTTTACGGTAATACCTTTGGGGGCCAACTCGACAGAAAGTTCGCGCGTGTAAGCCACGATCGCGCCCTTAGTACCCGCGTAGATAGAGTGTTCATGCAGTGCGCGATATGCATGTATCGATGACAAATTGACTATTGCGCTTGGCTTGCTCTCGATTAACGCAGGCAGGCATTTTTGCGTGAGAAACATTGCCGCGCGCACATTTACATTATAGAGCGTATTCCACTGTACCGCCGTAATTTCCTCGATGGGTGCGTTTTGAGTGATGCCGGCGTTGTTGATCAAAACATCGAGACCTCCCAGGTATGCAATCGCGTCATCGGCGAGTTTCGGAATATCATCCAGGGTCTTAAAGTTTGCCTGCATGGCTTCTGCCTTGCCCCCGGCGGAACGGATCTCTTCCACAGCGGATTCTGCACCGTCGCCGCTGCTTGAATAGTGCAACACGACTGCTGCGCCCTCTTTTGCAAACTCGAGCGCAACACCCTGGCCAATCCCGGTACCCGCCCCGGTCACCAGAACCCGCTTGTCTTTCATTCTTTTACTCATTCTCCTCGCCTCTCATTACTCCGGTAACTCAACAGTGGCGGTTCGGTGATTGTTTGCAGTTCGTGACGCTTAGTCGCCTACACTTAGTCGTCCACACTTAATCGCCACACCGATCACCTCACACTTCCACAGTGCGCCCCTCACGTGCGCTTTGGAAGATTGCGTCAATTGCGCGCACGCTTGCCAATCCATTTTCCGCAGGTGGACCAATGGGTTCGTCATTCAAACTTTTCTCCGCGAAATACTCCAGGCCGCGTTGCCATATATGAACGGGGTCACACTCTATGCGTTCGGACTGAGGCTGAATCGCTGCGTCGTTGCCAATGTAGTACTTGGAACCAATGATCGTTCCTTCGCGATAGGTCTCCACCTGGGCATATCCCATTGGCACGTAAACGTGTCCGCGCTGGCCAAATACTTCGTAACTCTGCATATATACGCCAGGCTCGAGACGATAACTGCATTCAAACTGCGCAACACGCCCTTCGGGAAACTCCAAAGTTGCCACCACGCGTTCGTTTACGCCGGTCTCACCAATCTCAACGATGGCGCTGGCATGAGTCGGCTCTGCGTCGAAATAAAACCGCGCGAGATTCACACAGTAACACCCCGTATCACCCATGACCCCACCGCCGAGTTCGGGATCGAGGCGAATGTTTGTGGCAGCCGGCATCGTATTCGAATGCATCGCCGATATGCGCGTCAACTTTCCAATGCGGCCATCATCGATGAGTTTCTTAATGGCCTGTGATTGGGGATGGAATCTGTAGAAAACGGCCTCCATGAGCTGGACCCCATGTTCCTGGCATGCTCCCACCATTTTCATCGCTTCATCTGCGTTCAGCGCCAATTGCTTGTCGCATAGAACATGCTTCCCTTTGGCTGCGGCCTTAATCGTCCACTCCATATGTAGTGCGTTCGGCAGCGCAATATAAACCGCCTGCACATCGGAATCCTCAAGCAGCGCCTCGTAACTTCCGTAAGCACGTTCCGCCCCTAGGTCGGCAGCGAATTTTTGTGCGTTCTCATCCGTTCGACTACCAACAGCATACAGCACTCCGTTATTGGACAGTCGAATCCCGGGAGCAATGACATTGCGGGCCACTCCACCACAACCAATAATTCCCCATTTCAGCATAACGGACTCCGGGAATGACTCCGCCATCTGTCGGCGAGGCGGCACTCGCCTCCCCGAACGATCTCAGGCGGGGACGTAGCGAAGCTACGCGCCTCGTAAGCGTTACTGAGTCGTGATGGACACATCATGAGATTACGCGACAGCCGGAGCGACTTCAGCCTTGCGTTGTTCGAGAGACACGTAAGTTTCACTCTCGTTGTAGAGTTCCAGCACGCGATCGATTTGACTAAAGACTTTGTCAAAGGCGTCGGCGTAGCGATCCATCAGTTCCGCGCCGTTAGGGGGCACAATGCGACGCACGATGAACGAACTATCCAGGCCGGCAAACGTATTCGGAAATTGTTCCAAATCGTAGGACACGTTGCCACCAGAACCGTTCCATGGGCTCCCATTGCCGTAGCCAACCTTGTTTTGGAAAATTGGCTGTGCCGGCACGGGCACTTTCATCCAACGGAACATGTCTACATTCTCTGCCGCCAGTGCTTTCATCACTGCTGCTCGCAGTTTACCGGCTTCCACATCCATATTTAACGCTGCGGGATCCACGGATACCGAGTAGAGATAGTACGTGTGGGCCCTCTCCCCTGGATCCGGAGGCGGGTTCACACCTGCTATGCATTCAAGTCGGTCGCTCAGACGCCTGCCGTTGGCAACGCACCCGTCCAGGAATTCATCAAGATGTTTCAGTCGCACCCGTGCGAGCGCGGAACTGAGTTCACCCAGCTTATAATTCCAGCCAACACGTTCGGCCATATAGCTTCTTTCCGTTGACTTCATGTCGCCCGGTTCACCAACAAGCCGCAGCATGCGCGCGTGTTCATACGCGTCATACTCGTCTGTCGTCACCAATCCGCCCTCGCCCACGGTCAGCTGCTTCGTCGTGGTCATGGCGAAACCCGCCGCGTGGCCCAGCGCTCCGGCCTTACGGCCATTCTGGACCGTACCGAATGATTGTGCACAGTCCTCAATCACCTTGAGTCCGTGCTTCTCGGCAATGGCATTGATCGCAGCCATATCACAGCATTGCCCGTACAAATGCACCACCATGATTGCCGTCGTGTGCGACGTAATGCTCGCTTCAATCTTGGCCGGATCGATGAGATGGGTAACCGGATCAATATCCACGAAAACCGGAACGGCGTTGTGATGCATGACTGCCATTGCCGAAGCTTGAAAGGTGTGCGCCGGTACGATCACCTGGTCGCCGGCCTGCACTCCTGCTCCGGCAACCGCACAGTGCAACGCGGCGGTACCGGTATTGACCACAACGCAGTGCTTTGTCCCTACCCACTCCGCAAATTCCTCTTCGAGTGCGTCGGCCTGGGGCATGCCCAGAGGCAATGCGATGCTCAAATGCCCACTACGCAGTACGTCCGTAACCGTAGCAATTTCTTCATCAGTCGTTGGACGAAAGCGATCCCAATCATGCTCCAGCAACTTCCTGGCAACGCTGGGTTCTCCACCATCTAAAGCAAGTTTGTCAGTCATGATCCTCCTATCACAATTCCTTGGCCAAACCCCTGAAAGGTAAACAACAAAGTGAAATCCTGCAAGAGCAACCCCGAATATATTCTACCGTTCCCGCTGCGACCGTTAGATTGTGACTCTGCCCCCTACACTCCAATTTCACTTGCCTTCGCATTCTGTTTCGGGGTGGACGAGGCGTCCCGCCGAATTAAGAAGACAAATGCGCAGGCCTCTAACTCGGCGGGACGTCTCGTCCACCTCTGATTCTGACCTCATGCGAACGCGCAACCCGTCGGTACTCCGACTCCCAGCCTCCCCGATATTCTCAGGACTATCGCTTGTCTGTAATAGCTATGTAGTGGTATAGAACTGATTTCTTTTGCTCCAAACAAGAGCGGCTTAAGATACTGCGCTGCTATAGTCTCATAAAATGAGTGTATGCTGGAAACGCCCGTGAGAAACAGATTGAAACAAAAGCTTGATGCTGGTGACGTCGCGATCGGCGCCCAGGTTCGATTTGGCGTCCCAGCGATTTGCGAGTTGTTTGGCCATGCGGGCTTTGACTTCGTATCCATTGACAGCGAGCACGGGCCGCAGACTCCCACCGGAATACAGGCACAACTGCAAGGACTCGCCTCCTCCACCACCACGCCCATCATCCGCGTGCCAAATAGTGATCCCGATGTGATTCGCCTGTATCTCGACATGGGAGCGGGAGGGGTGCTTGTGCCATTCGTGAGCACTGCAGACGAAGCGCGTCGTGCTGCTGAAGCATGCCGCTATCCACCAAAAGGCACTCGTGGTTTTGGACCTGCAAGGGCGTCTGCTTACGGATTTGACAACGAATACTTCGATGAGGCCAACGATAACGTCTTCTGTTTTGTCCTTATCGAAACGGCCGAAGGAGTCGCCAATATTGATGAGATTCTGGCCGTCGAGGGCATCGATTCGTGCATGCTGGGCCCATTCGACCTTTCAATCTCCCTCGGCATCCCAAAACAATTTGATCATCCTCGTTTCAAGGAGGCTACAGACACGATATTTGCTGCCCTCCAAAAGGCAGGCCTGCCTCCTGGCATTGATCTTGATCCTACGTCCTGCACACCTGAAACGTTCGCCGAGCCAATTCGTGACGGTTACAAATTACTCCTGGTCGACGGCGATGAATGGATGTTGCATGCTGCATGCAAGAACGTCATCGAATGCTTCAAACAATCGGAAAACGCTTTGAAGGGCTGATCTATGCGTCGTGTGAAATCAATTTATATTTCGGAAACTTATTGTGACCCGTACTGGGTTGAGAACATTGTTGAACAAGTCGGCGACCGCCATGATTTCTCGGTGTTCGACCCTTCCAAACCTGTAGCACCCCAGTTTGCCGAAGTCGAAGTCGTCATCGATAGCGGTGGCCACGGAACACGTGAGATGATGGACGCCGCCAAGAAGTGCTCGCTCTGGCAGATCGTTTCAAACGGCGTCGATCACTGCGACACCGAATACATGCTGCATAAGGGCTTCATGATAACTTTCTGCCCGGGACCACAAAGTGCCACGGCCCTCTCAGAATGCGCAATGATGTTCATGCTCTTGCTCGCCCGCACCTACAACAAATGCCAGGACTATTTTCAGGCCCGCAAATTATACGCGCCTATGGTTGGCGATTTGGAAGACAAGACCGTTCTCATCTTGGGATTCGGCGCCAGTGGCCAGGCACTCGCCAGACGGGCCAAGACCTTTGGCATGACAGTTTGGGGCATCGACATTCGTCAGATCGATCAGAACATCATTGACGACATCAAGCCGGACTTTCTGGGGACAACCGACAAAGACCTGGATCGTCTGCTGCCGGAATGTGATTTTCTATCGCTACATCTTTACCTGAATGAGAAAACACACCATATCATCGACGCTCGCCGCATCGGACTTTTGAAAAAAACGGCCTGTTTCGTGAACGTAGCTCGTGGTGGCCTCGTGGACGAAGAGGCTTTGCACGATGCGCTCTTGAACGACCGGTTTTTTGGCGCAGGGATCGATGCCTACGATCCGGAACCCACGGACCCGACCCTACCAGTCTACCAGTTGCCCAACGTCTACGTGTCGCCGCATGTCGCCGGCGAAAGTGTTGGAACAGCGGTGAAGCGAAACGGATCCATGGTCGAAAACCTCGACCGGTTCGCAGAAGGACGAGAGATTCTAAATCGAATAGATGAACAATTACCTGTCTGAACGCCATCGGAATGCTTACGCATCCCGCTATTGAAATAGCGGCATCCGCAAGGACGCCGAAAATATTCTTACAACATCAAATTTCCGCACGGCATGGACAGCTGATACGGAGTAAACCGATGACAACCGAAACTGACGTTAATATCGATATCGAAAAGCATATTCATGAATTGCATGAAAACGGCTACACCGTCGTCGAAGGATTGTTGAACGAGGTCGAACTGAAGGAACTGCAAGACGAGATGGATAGGCAGATCGACCGTCAACTCAATAATCCCTACGACCCGGGCGACGGCCCGTCCCTTCCGGTTGACGATGAGATCGAAGCCTATTACCGCAAATCATACCCCACCTGTCCTGAGCAAGAATACGAGCGGATGATGCGGCTGATTCGCTACACGCGGCACCAGAACTACGACACGCCGTGGTCTGT
>Ga0315336_1007194_pt1 | contig 10854 bp, 2 predicted proteins | sample ASW5metaG_FD_204512 | JGI IMG/M metagenome (GOLD analysis project Ga0315336, IMG submission 204512) | Ammonia-oxidizing marine archaeal communities from Monterey Bay, California, United States - ASW #5 | ecosystem: Environmental > Aquatic > Marine > Intertidal zone | place: USA: California... | reverse complement strand
CGAAAGCACTTTGCGCAGGGTGATGGCCGCAGCGATCAGCACGATTCCGTTGCTCAGCCACATTGCCCATGCGGGGTCGACGATGCCGGATTTGGAGATATTCATCATTCCTAGGGCCAGCGGATAGTAGAGCAAGAGGATCGGCACAAAACAGACGAAGAAGCTGGTCAAGAACTGTCGCTGTTCTTTAATAATAGAAAAGGGCGCCCCAAGCAGCGCGAAGAACAGGCAGCTTGAGGAGAGCGCGAATCGGGTGTGCATGGCGGTCCGCAGCCCGGCCAAATCAATGCGAGAGGACTTCTTCTTCTGTTTGTACTTCTTCATGTCATTGTGTGACAGCCTGTCAAAGTCGCCGAGCAGCAGCGAAAAGGCTGTTTCGACGTCTCGCTGCTGGCGCAGGCCGTCGATTTCGCCGTTCAGTTCACTGACACTTCCGGCAATTTCGCGAATGCTTCGATGCCGTGGCTTAAGGCCGTTGCTCTTGTACGGCAACGGAAATGCCTGGACCTCCCGTTCGAAATCGATGCGCCGATCACTGGCGGCATCGATCTCTCCGCGAAGGAGGTGCAGAATGACCTGCTTATTGTCGAGGTCGAATTCAATCGTCGCTTCCTGAGCCGTCAGCGTGACGGGTGTGTGCCCGCGCGGCGTGTACTCAAACGTTGGCTCAATGAGCGTCTTTCCCTTGACCTCCATCACGCTGATGGAAAAACCCTGGCGCGTGTCGGACACGTGGTTTTGCGTGCGCAGCTTATCGAGAAAGATGTCCTCCATGAAAAGCGAGGCCTGCTGCTGGATCTTTTTTTCCGCCCAAGGGATCACCTGGTCGGTTAGCAGCAGCGAGCAAACGCTAATCGCCGCTCCCAGCAGAAAAGCGGGCCACAGCAGCGAGAACACGTTAATTCCCGCTGCTTTCGCGGCGGTTATTTCGTGGTCGCCCGCCATTCGCCCATAGACAACGCAGACAGTTAGCAGAAACGTTGCCGGTATTGTGAACGGCAACAGGCTCGGTACAAGAAATGGCAGAATCTGCAGAATCTGGTCCGGTCCCAGACCCATTTCGCGAACCTTCTGGAAGACCCCGACGAACACAAGCATGAACGTCAGTGCAGTCATCAGAAAGGCGAAGATTCGGATCAATTCAATCAGAAGGTAGCGTTGCAGTAGCCGCATTGTGCTTCTTGCGGAAATTCCTAACCAAGTGGGTTGCTGACGTTGTCTTCTCGGTCAACGGTTGCCGGCGCTGCACGAAACAGCATAGGTTGCTGCAAGGAGGAGCGATGGCTCTAAATGCCGTTTCGGTCACAACATGCGCAAATATTTCCGGCGGTCGTATAGGGAAAAGAGAGGCTCTGCGTCAAGATCAGTTGTACTGACCTTTAACGCCCGGGTGGCGCATGCCGCGTGCCGGAAGGTCCCGAAAGTGCGCCCGGATCGGGAGCGTAAGGTCCTTTGAACGCTACAGCCATTGGTCGACGCAAGCTGGTTGGCTTACGCGCTTCTGAATTCCAGCCGCGCGCATCCGGCCGCACCGATGAAGCCAGCGTTGCCTCCCAGCGAGGCGTAGTCAATCTGTGTGCTTTCGTACGGAACCGGAAAGGCACGGGTTCTCACCTCGTCGCGGATGCGCTGCAAGAACCGTCGGCCCAATTCGCTCTCGTTGCGGCCAAAGGTCATAGCGCCCGCGAAGAGCACGACGTCGGGATCGATCGTGTGCATGATCGTTGTCGTGCCGACGCCCAAATACATGGCTGTTTCCATAATCAACTCGTCGGCGAGCTGGTCGCCCGCTTCGGCTGCCTGCGCGATCGCCAGCGGTGTTAGGTTTTCACCCGTTTCCATTTTGCCCGATAAGAGAGATGTGCGACCCGCGTCCAGCGCCTCGTGACAGCGGAGCAACAGCGCCTTGGCACCAGCGTAGGCTTCCAAGGTGCCGTATTGCCCTGTACCGCATCGCCGGCCGTTTGTCATCTCGATAATGATGTGGCCGCATTCGGAACCATGGGAATGTTCCCCTTGAACAACCGTGTCGCCGATGATGATGCCGCAACCGATTCCCGTCCCCAACGTCCAGAGCACCATGCTGTGTGCTTTGCGTCCGGCACCGACCCAGTACTCGCCGTAAGCGGCTGCGTTGGCATCGTTCTGCAGCACGGTCGGCTTGTCGAAGTGTTTCCAGACGCGGCTGCGGATCGGCACGTTCACCCAGCCGGGCAGGTTTGGCGGATCCAAGAGCATGCCGGCGGGAATATCCATCGTCCCCGGTGTTCCCAGCCCAATCGCACGAATGTTCTCCATGGTAACCGGACCGTCGGCCACAGCTTGCTCGACGGCGCGAACGATATTCGCTAACCCCACATCGGGGCCCTTGTCTGCCTGTGTCGGCACGCTGACGCGCGAGTGTGGTTCGCCGCGGTCATCGACGACACCTGCCTTGATGTTCGTTCCACCAAGATCAACGCCGACATAAAACGGGCTGTGTCTATCTGTTTGGTCCATCTCTGCGTCTTGACTCTTGGGGCTCGCGCGGGCTGGACGAGTGACTCTGGGAGGTTGTCGTGCCCGAACCGCGTACTGCAAAGCACGATATTTTTGGGACGCGGTGCTTTCCGCCGATTGCGAAACTTGCCTTCAGTCAGTCGACGGATGTGCTGCAGCGACATCGATTCGGGTGGAATGCACGCTATCGGGAGAGCGGCGCCAGCGAAATCGTAGCGTAGGCGACTCCAGTTATACAGCCTCAATTGCACCTGCAGCCGCTAGAGTCATTTCAGAGGTGCTCTACAGCGTCTTACGCTGTTTCGTGCCGCGCCGACAACCGTCTGGTACTAGCAAGTGAGCACGCTTGACGGACGTCAAGCGAACGCAACGCGGTAGTCATGTTTCACCAAACTACCCTCTTCAGCCTTTTTCTCGCCTATTCGGCGAGCGACCATTTTTTTTTCAACAGACTACCGCGTCCGGACTTTATCTCGCCTACTCGGCGAGCGTCCGGACTTACTAGCCGGAACCAGGCACGGTAGTTCGTAAATCGCTTTAGTCCCCGGTGCCGACTTCGATGTTGAAGGCCGAATGCACGAGCCGCCGCTCGTGCCGATGGTGTGCCTGGAAGCTTTTCATCCACTCGCACAGATCCCCACTGACCTGGTCGGCAATTTGCGAAAAGGGGGCGCGCGCCACGATGCTGTTCCGCAAGCCACCCAGCTTGACATAGAGAGCGTGCTTTTCCTGCTTGAGCCGAACCACCTCCCCGGACCAGTTCGGATACTGCTCAAGCACCTCGGCAAGGTAACCCCCCACCTGTTGCAGCTCGATTTCTCGGGGGATTGTGTCCAGCAGCGCGTCGAGCACGGCCACCAACCATCGACACGTCTGCTCGTCGGCCGGTTCTTCTAGTAAGTCGCGCAAGTCACCCAGCAGAATGTACTCGAGCGCTGTGCACTCGCCGAGCAACTTACCAGCATGGCTGAGGATGTTCGAACCGCTCATTGCAGCATCTCCTATGCGAGAATCGGTCAGCCCTCCGAGACGTGCCAACGAAAAACAATCACCGAATACGAAAAGGTCCGGCGAACCCTGTCATCCACGTAGGTCTGACCACTCACAAATTGGTTCTCGCTGAGTCTTGTTGCCACTTCGAGCCTGATTCAAAAGGAGTCAATGTGCAAGATGCAGGTAAAAACTGCCCTAACGACCATTGCAACCAGGCTGGAACCGCAGCGACTCCATTACGGGAAGGCGCGGCTAACCCACCTTGGAAACAAGTCTTCCGCCCGGCGTACCGCCGGATGAACCGCCAGCACTCAATATGAAGAGATAATGATATGCACAAAGAAATACGCGCGATCAAGAGCAGCAAACTGCTCGGATCCGCGAACCAACATTGTACCGCTCTGTTTACGGTTCGTCAAAAAAAGTTTGCGGAACGATTCCGGTCGCCCGTGCGAGAGCGGCCGCATGCGAGCGCTGCGGGTGCGTCGCGTCCCGTTGGTCAAACGGCGAGTGTATTCCTGTGGGCGAATCACTCGCTGCACAAAGGCATGCGCGACACAGCACGATTACGCAACTCCACAAGAGTCAACAAGAAGGATTTCGCCGAATGACGATCGGAGGCCGTTGCTGCAGTGGCAATGTAAGCACCCAATCTCGCCGTGAAACGTGTGAATTACTCTTGTGGGCTGAGAGAGTGGCGTGTGCATCATGGCCTCATTTTGGCGTCTTCTGGGACCCGTCGAGGTTGCTCTGGACATCCGAGGGACAAGCCTGTGCCTGGATGAAGAGGTGATCGCTAGACTTTGGCCAATGCTGCGGCGGCCCGAATAATCGGCCCAGTCTTGTTTTACTGGGCATTTTCTTCAATTTTCCGGCTTGCTTTCACCTATCCCATCTGACAATCTCAAAGATTGTGAAAAAAGGAGATTTATTCGGTTGAAAATTGTTGTCGCAGTTGAGATGCTGATTGTTCATCACTTCTAGGGAAAAGTTGCCCGAGGAAGTTGGCTGTAAAGAAGTTGCAGCCTATGCGGGTCAGGTGCCAGAGCGGGCGTTCGGTGCTTTGCGCTGGTTTTCTAGAACAGGTGAACGACGGATTTCACGGCGACTCTGAATCGGTTTAGTTATTGGTATCCGTCGAGGGTGCAGTCAAATAAGGGTCGTTGACTGCCGGGCTCCCTTGGAACGAATCACTTGTTGATTGCTTTCGGTCAATGGGAGACGGCAGATGTTTCTGACATCCTGGCTGAGTACGATACTTCCGCGCGCGCATCGAACCAAGGAAATTGCGTCCCTGTGGTCGAAGCGTCGTCTGGCACGCCGACGGTCGCGGGAACAGCGCTGGGCCGCTGAGCGGTTGGAAGACCGCACACTCTTGACGGCCCTGGTGATTGAAAATGTCGTTGCAGGGCAAGGCATCGACATCACCAACGTCGATCTCGATACGAATGATGACGGCGATCTTGCCGATCCTGGCGATTTCGATTCGCTCGTCATTCAACGGTTGAACGTCACCGCCGATACCGGCCCAGCGGTGAACATCAACCTCCAGGATCTCACGGTAGCATCGCTGACGATTGAGACCGCAACGATTGCAGGTGGCGACGATGTCGGAATCTTCGTCTCCCTGGACAACGTCGCTTTGGGCGCACTGGTGATCGATACGGTTAGTGTCAGCGGTCTGACCGGCGGCGTTACACTCGACATCGATAATTCGGAATTGGGAACCGTCGCGGTTTACAATTCGACGATCAGCGGTAACCGCGACCCCGGGCTCGTGATTAACCTGGCGGGATCGACTACCGATGAATTGACGGTCTTCGAGTCGACCATCGACGGCGTGAGCATCTTCGGCACCGAAAGCGCGCCGACGAAAAGTGACGGCGACATCGTTGACGCCGTGACGACGACGTTCGACGTCAACGACGCGAGCAAATTCCCCGCCACGCCGTTCGATATCCGCATCGGCGATGAAGACATGCGGGTGACCGGCATCGGCGGTGCGGAGGGGAGAACGCTTACCGTCGTACGCGGCGTCAATGGAACGAACGCGGCGACCCACATCGACAACGTCGATGTCCTCCTCAAAACGACCATCAACGAAGCCACGATCGCCGAAAACAGCATCTTTGGCGAAGATGGCTCGGATGGTCTCTTGGTAAGCCTGTCGGGCTCGTCGGCCCCGAACTTTACTATTGCCAACAACGTCGAGATCGAAGGGATCACCTTGGATCTCGACGACTACGCGCCGTTGACGGCAGAGACCAGCTTTCTGATCGACAACAATGTTATTCAGAACAATGACACTGGCAGCGGCATCACGGTCGATACCGACAATAGCAACCTCGACATCACAATTCTCAACAACCAGATCCGCGCCAACGCGGGTGCCGGCATCGTATTCGACACGGCTGTTGGTCCGGGCAACCTTGAGGTCGGGCCGAATGTCAACATCACACAATTGCGCACGCCCCTTCCATCCCCGGCCATCAATATTCCCGGCAATCAAGATACGCCGGCAATCGCAATTAACCCGAACAACCCCAATGAGCTCTTTGCCGTGGCGAACAACAGCGGCGGGCTGGGGCTCTACGCGGCACGCAGTATCGACGGCGGAGCGACTTGGATTCCCGCGAACGGTGCCGATTTCCTAATTGCCGACGGCGCCGGTTCGCTTTCCGCCCGGGCGGCTGTAGGTGGTCAGCCAAGCGTAGCTTGGGATACGTTCGGCAATCTGTTCCTCGCCTATGTCGAAACCACCGGATCGGTCCGGGTCGCTCTGAGCGTCGACAGCGGAGCCACGTTCGCTCCCTTGGGTGGTGCATTGGGGACTGTCAGTACCTCCCGGCCGAAAATCGTCGCCGGATCGGGCAGTGTTGCACTTACCTACACCGATGGCGGCTTTGCTGGCGGTACCGTCGTTGCCGATGGGGCTGCGGTCGCTGGGCTGGGGGCCGTTGCTCCATTTGTCGGTCCCGTCGCAGTACCCGGATCGAGTCCCGCGAGCAACTTTGCCGATATCGCCATCGGGCCCGCCGGTGAGGTGATAGTGAGCTACCAGCACACGCCCGGTGGACCGAACGAAGGGCCGTCGGCGATCTTCGTCAGTACCGACGCGGACGGTCTCGGAGCGGGTCTTGGCTTCGCTGCACCAGTCATGGTAACGGCGACCAACGTCGGAGACGCGGAAGTGCTGCCGGTCCAGCCGGACAACCCGTCGAATGCGTCGGCGCAGCTGGCCTGGGATCGTAGTGGCGGTCCGAACAACGGCCGCGTTTACATGGTCTACACAGAAGAGTTCCCGAACGAAACAAACGACACCGACATTCTCGTCCGCTTTTCTGATGACGGTGGTGCGACCTGGACCGCTCCCGTCCGCGTCAACGACGATGCCGGCACCGGCGTGCAGTATCTGCCGAGCATTGCCGTCGATCAGTCGACCGGCAACCTTGCCGTTAGCTGGTACGATACCCGCAACGACCTGGCAGATGGTTCCGGCGGCGACACCAACACTGATTTTGACCCGATGACCGGGGACGCGATCGCGAATTCCGAGGCGCAGTTCTTCGCCGCCGTGAGCACCGACGGAGGCACAAGCTTTTCTCCCAACGTGGTTGTCGCAGAGGGAGTCACCAATCAGGCACGCGCATTCGGCCTGAGCCCGGGCGACGAAGACCTTGGGAACTACACCGGGCTGGCATTTTCCAACGGCGCGATCTTCCCCATCTGGGCCGACAATTCCAACAGCACCCATGACAATGCCGATCTCGAAACGGGTCTCGACATTTACACATCGCGGCTGGAGTTGGTGGGCGACACGCTCGGCGGGACGCGCGAGGGAAGCAGCTTGATGGCTGGTTTCCTCAGCGGCGAAGTCGAAGGCAACATGATTACCAATAACTCAGGTGCGGGCATCCACTTTTCGCCTAGCGTTGATGCGGCCGCGGCACTTCCGTTCGTCATCGACTTCGGCAATTCCTTCAAGAACAACACCATCAGCAGTAACAACGGGCCCGGTGTGCAGATCGATCTGGTCAACAACACCCGGTTTGCCGGCACGTTCACCGGAAATACGATTAGCGGCAACTCGGGACCGGGCATTGACCTGGTGGCCGATAACCAAGGACCAATCAACAGTCTCGATTTCGATCTGACAGTTGGGGGCCCGGGCGACACCGACGGAAACTTTCTCGCCACCAATGCCGATGCAGGTATATCGATCGACATGTTGGATGCCGCCACCGGCGCCTTCACGATCGAGAATAACACGATCATCGGCACGACCAGTAGCGGAACCAGCGGCACCAACCTCCTCGGCGACGGAATTAACGTCCAGTTACACGGAACGGACGAGGGCTTCGAAGCGACCAATGTGCTGCGGCGTTCGATTATCAGGAACAACAACATCGGTACCGACCCCACCGCGGCGGACGATGATGATACGCCGACACCTGGTGGACCGTTGACGATCACACCGACCGATGACGGGACGACGCTGGTCGACACGATTCTCGGTGGCGGTATCACTGTTGATAACATCGAATACACCGGGACGCCGACTGCGGGCGTCACCACCTTTTCCTCCGGCACCTTCACCGGCGGGTTCACGGCCGGCCTGGGGATCGAGAGCGGCATCATCCTCACCACCGGAAAAGCCGTCGACGCAGTAGCCCCCAACTCCTCGCCTGGAACGTCAACCGGTAACAATCTGCCTGGCGATGCCGAGCTGGACGCCATTGTCGCTCCCCTTACAACCAACGATGCGACCATCCTGGAGTTCGACTTCACCTCGGCCGGTGGCGATCTGTTCTTCAACTTTGCCTTTGCCTCCGAGGAATACAACGAGTGGGTCAATACGGCGTTCAACGACGTTTTTGCCTTTTTCCTCGATGGCGCCAACATCGCCTTGATTCCCGGCACCACCATCCCGGTCTCAATCGACACGGTGAATAACGGCGCGAACCCCCAGTTTTACAACGACAACGAAATCGTTCCCACGCCGTTCGCCATGGAGTACGACGGTTTCACCGACACGTTCACCGCCCAGGCATTGGGACTCGCACCCGGCACGCACCACATAAAACTGGCCATCGCCGACACCGGGGATTCCGCCTTAGACTCCGCTGTCTTCATCGAGGCGGGTAGCTTCTCTGATTCCATCGACGCACCCAACGTGGGCCGAGGTATTGGATTTCAGCTGCTGGAAGATTCAGTGATTCAAGATCTGCACATCGTCGACAACGTGATCGCCGACAGCAGCGACGACGGCATCCAGTTCTTGCGGGAAGATGACGGCCGCTTCGAGGTTGCCAATCCATTGGTCGGCCAGACACGGGCGGTCTCAATTGTCGGCAATCAGATCATCGGCAACCAGGATGGCATCGACATCCTTGCACGCAACGGCAGCCGCACCGTTGGCGGCTTCGAAATCCGCGATAACCTTATCGGCACCGACGCGGCCGGCACGGCGAATCTCGGCAACGTTGGCCGCGGAATTGCCCTGCGGGCCGAAGCGGATGCTCAATTCGTCGTCGACATCCTCAACACCGACATCCGGTTTAGCGGCGGCGACGGCATCGAGGCGAGCAGCCGGGCCAGTCTCGAGCCCGGAAGCATTTTTAGCACGGACAAACGGAACGTCAGCGGAACGTGGGTCGGCAACCGGGTCACCGACAGCGGAGGGCACGGCATCGAGCTAGCGGGCCGGCACGGAATTGTCTCGCAACTTCTGATTGGTTTGGATGGTGTCGATCCCGTCCACGGCTTCGATCGAGGGAACCTGATCGCGCGGAATGCGGAAGACGGAATTCAGATCGCCAGCAAGATGATCGATGGAAGCACGGACATCGCCGACATCGCCACAGGGCTCGTGACGATTCGAAATAATAAGATCGGTTCTAATTTGCATAGCGGAATCGACATCTCTGCACGCGACCACAACTCGTATATTGTGAATAACGTCATTGACCACAACGAAAAGAAAGGGATCGAGTATAAGTCGATTGGGCTCACTTCCACCGTTCGAGGGAATGTCGTCACGGAGAATTCCAGCGATGGAATTCAGATAAACACAGCTAACACCGTTGTCACTGACTCCGGCGTCATCCTGACAACTGCCGATAGTTTCACAGGTATCACGCTCTTGAGCAACTTTGTCGACTCCAATCGGGGACGGGGAATCGACATTCTCAATGAGGAAAGTGCCAACGCCAACATCAAAATTGGTGACGGAACGGAAGAGGGCCGAAACCGTTTCTTTTCAAACGACTTGGAAGGGATCTATGTCGTCAACACTGCGTCGGATGAGCAGGATCAGGATGCGGCAAGCACAGCGATTCTGGATGCAACCGGTGACCTTACCGCCGCACCGAATTTGGTGCTCCAGATTGAAAACAACGAAATCGAAGACAACGGGTTGAATAGCCCGTTCAGTGGCGCCGGGTTGGTGCTTCGCGTGGGAACATCGGGCACTATTAGCGAGTTCTCCGATTCAGAGAGTCGCGGCATTGATTTACTTGAATTCGGCACAGTCGATACCGCCATGGATTCGATCATCGCGGTGATCGACATCACTGTTACCGATCCCAGCGTGCTTCCGAGTCCGCCGAGTGAGTCGTTCATCATTCGGGTCGGTGGCGAGCTCATGCGCGTGCTGCCACCCGTTGACCAAGAAACGCTGGCAGCCCCCGTGTCGGCGGGACAAACTATCCGGCGCAGCGTGACACGAGGCATCGACGGAACGGTGGCGACTGCACACGCGCCTGGTTCGGTTGTCGAGAATGTTCTGGTGTTCGATGCAAACGGAGTGGGAGCGCTCACTGGCGACAACGCTGATGCGAACGGGCGTGTCAACGCGATCGTAACGGGGAATGTTTTCGAAGGCAACTTTGGCGAAGACGCGTTCATTGAATCTTTCGTGTCAACGGTGGATCCTATAACCACTCAGGGAACTTGGGACGCCACGACCTTCGTAATAGACAACATCCAGCGTGATCCGGTGGCGCGGCTGAATCTGGTCTTTTCCGGGAACACCGGGAATGGTCTCGATGTGACCCGGTCAGGGGCCTTCTACGAAAATCCAGAGCGTTTTTTCAAATCACGGACGGACGACGTTGACCCGATAACGGTCGCCGGTCCGTTTGATCTCAACCTCAATCCGAATGATCCGAATGAAGAGCGCGACCGCATGCGCAACGCGCAACGGACAGCACTACGCGACCCAAGATTGCCCGATCGGCTTCCGAACCGCTTGAGACCTGTGACTGCTCCGATCACGGGGGTCGTAACCACGGAAGATACGGTGCTGATCGCCAGTGCCGCAGGTGGTATTGAATCGATTAAGGTAGACGACAATTTCGGCCT
>Ga0315336_1007193_pt1 | contig 10855 bp, 4 predicted proteins | sample ASW5metaG_FD_204512 | JGI IMG/M metagenome (GOLD analysis project Ga0315336, IMG submission 204512) | Ammonia-oxidizing marine archaeal communities from Monterey Bay, California, United States - ASW #5 | ecosystem: Environmental > Aquatic > Marine > Intertidal zone | place: USA: California... | reverse complement strand
CAGCCGTTCAAACAACCGACCGCCGAGGTTGCCGCTGAGTAACCTAAGCCGGTGCGGCCGCAAGTTGCTACGAGTACGAGCCGGCCGAAATGATCCCGTCTGTTTCGCTCACACGACGCGATGCATTCGGTTTCGTTTATGGAGAAAAAGGTGAGTAGAGAAGGATTTTAGCTCGCTGCCGAACGCGACAAACCGACTGACATTTGAGGGAAGACCATGCGACTGACTCGAAGCACCGTGCCGGCTGGGCTGCGGAGGTTTGAAGGCTCCTCGTTGCTGCTCTTGTCGCTAACGATTTTGCTATCTTTGGCGGGCACGCCGGCGCAGGCTCAGTTGCCGCAGACACGACTGTATTCGGTGTCTCCGCTGGGCGCGAAGGTGGGAACGACACTCGACGTCAATGCTGCCAGCGGTGCTGATCTCGATGAACTGAGCCAAATCCACTTCAACCATCCGGGCATCACTGGAGTTCGAAAGACGAACGACGCCGGGGCGCCGGTCGGAAACACGTTTGTCGTTACGGTTGCGGCGGACGTGCCCCCCGGCCTGTTCGCGGTTCGCGTGAGCGGCCTATTCGGCCTGAGCAATCCGCGGACGTTTACCGTTGGCACGCGCGACGAGGCGGCCGAAACAGAAGCCAACAACACGCCCGAACAGGCCACGCCGCTCGAAGTCGGACGCGTCTACAATGGAGCCATCGGATCGGCCACCGATATCGATTTCTTCAAGTTCCCGGGCAAAGCCGGCCGGCGGATCATCATTGATTGCCGCGCCACCCGTATCGACTCCCGGCTCGAAGCGGCGCTCGAATTGTACGACAGCGCCGGCCGTCGGTTGGCCCATGCTCGCAACACGGCCCGCAGAGATCCGCTACTCGACGTCACGCTTCCCGCGGATGGCGAATACACGATTAAGTTGTTCGATTACGTCTACCGTGGTGGAGCCGACTACTTCTACCGGTTGACCGTGAACAGCGACGCATACGTCGATTTCATTCTGCCCCCCGCCGGCGCCGCCGGTTCAACGGGGCAGTACACCGTATATGGGCGTAATCTCCCCGGTGGCCAGCCGTCCGGCCAGTCCATCGACGGGCAACCGCTCGACAAGCTGGATGTTGAAATTACTCTGCCGGCGGATGCGACGCTCCAACAGTCGGTCGAGAACCTCTTACCCGCCGAAGCCGGAGTCGACGGGGCCACGTTCACGCTCGATACACCGAACGGCCCGTCGAACGCCGTGTTCGTTCATTTTTCGGATGCCCCCGTCGGTCTCGAAGCTGAGCCGAACAACGAACCGGGCGCCGCTCAGAAGATATCTATCCCTGGCGATGTTGCAGGACAGTTTCAAGCCAAGGGCGATGTCGACACCTTCGAATTCGAAGCCAAGGCGAAAGAGGTTTACTTTATCGAGGTCTTCGGCGAACGACATGGGTCGACGATCGACCCCTACGTTCTGCTCGAGCAGATCACGCGCGACGACAAGGGCAACGAGTCAAAAAAACAGATTACCGTCCTCGACGACAACGGAACGAACGCTTCCGCCAACTTGTTCGACACGCTGACCGATGACCCGGTGTACCGATTCGAAGCACCGGCCGACGGCTTATACCGCATCACAATGCACGACCGCTACTTCGAATCACGGGGTGACCCGCGGCTCGTCTACCGACTCTCGATTCGTAAACCGAAACCCGATTATCGGCTCGTCGCGTTCCCTTACGTTCCGGCTGACGGCGCTGCCAAGAAGGGCAGCGCAACGTGGGCCGTCGGGCTCAGAAAAGGCGGCAACAGGGCGGTCGACGTGCTCGCTCTCCGGCGAGACGGTTTCGCCGGTGCTATCCAACTCTCGGTCGAGGGGCTTCCAGAAGGCGTGACGTGCCCGGGAGCCGTCATGACGGCCGGTCAGAACGCGGCGACTCTTGTATTCACGGCTGCCGAAAACGCCGCCGAGTGGACCGGCACCGTTCAGATCGTGGGAACGGCCAAGCAAGGCGAAACAGAGCTCCGCCACGTTGCACGCTCGGGCACCATTCTATGGGATGGAATACCAGCCGTGTCACGTGTCTCGCGACAGTTTGGTTTATCGGTGATGAAGGAACAGGCACCGTATCAGCTCACCGCTGATGTTCAAAACGTCGAGGTCAACCAGGGCCGGCAGATACTCGTGCCGATCAAGCTCACCAAGCGAACCGGCTTCGACGCCGACGTCGCGCTGACGTTTCTCAGTGCCCCCAAGAACACCGACGTCGAAAACAAACCCATCAAAAAGGGCGCCGCCGACGGGCTGTACCGCGTGTTCGTCAAGAACAATGCCCCGGTCGGAACCTACACCATATTCCTGAACTCGCAGGGACAGGTCTCATACCGCCGGAACATCTTCCTGGTCGAACGCGCCAAAGCACAACAAACGGCGCTCACCAAGACGGCAACGGATACAGCCGAAATCGCTAAGAAATCGGCAGAGACTCTCACCGCGGCGACCAAGGCGGCCACCGACGCACAAGCGGCACTCAAGGCGGCTGCCGATGCGAAAGTCGCTGCCGAGAAGAAGGTGACCGATTCGGCCGCTGCCGCCAAAGCGGCTGTCGACGAGAAACCCAAAGCAATTGCTACCGCCGCTCAATCGGCAGACGCTGCTGCCAAAAAAGCGGCCGAGGCACTCGTCGCCGCCAACAAAGCGCTGACCGGTGATGGACCCACGATCGAAAAAAAGCTGGAAGACGCTCTGGCCGCATCGACGTCGATTGCCGCAGAACTCGCGGCAGCCCGAAAGTCATTGACTGATACGCAGTCGGCCGCCGATAAGAAAGTCGCCGATACGGCGACCGCGGCCAAGACGGCTCAGGCCGAACTGGCGGCCGCGACGGCAACCGTCACTAAATCCGACACTGCTGCCAAGGCAGCCGAAAAAGCGCGGGCCGACGCGGAAGCCAAGAAAAAAGCCGACGATGACGCCGCCAAGAAAACAGCCGATGCGAAAGCCGCCGGTGATAAAGCGGTTGCCGACGCGGAAGCGAAAACCAAAGCGGCCAACGTGAACGTCTTCTTCCCGTCGACGCCGATTGTTCTGACGATCAAGCCGGCCCCGGGAACACTGGCGGCCGCGGTTCCCGAGAGTGGAAACCTCAAACAGGGCGGCAAGCTCGACGTGAAGGTGACCCTCGAACGCAAGAACGGCTTCAAGGGGCCGGTCACGCTCGAACTGCCGCTGCCACCCGGCATCAAGGGAATATCAGCTGCCGGCGTTACCATTCCGGCTGATAAGAAGGAAGGCGTCATCTCCATTCAGGCCGCCGCCGATGCTCCGGAAGCGCAGCTTGCAAACATGGTCGTTCGCGGGTCGATGGAATTCAACGGCAAGGCGGCGATCGACGTACCAGTTGCGATCAAGGTGATCAAATAGGGCCGACGTTTCGTACTGCCCTCTTTTGAGTCGGACGACCGAATGAAGATGTCATCAGAAGATTTCAAGCTGACTAATCGAAACAAGAACATATACCGTCGAGGTTGGTTGATGCAAAAAGTAATCTGCAAAAGCGTCATCGCGATGTCCTGGGCTTGGCTGACGATGGGTACGGCATTCGTCGATATGGCGCTGGCCGACGACGAGAAACCAAAGGCCGAATCGAAGCCGATTGCTCCGGCCGAAGTCAATCTGGGTCGCCCTGTCGACTTCGAGCAGGATATCGTTCCGATCTTCGACAACAATTGTGTGGCCTGCCACAACGTGGCCGACAGCGAAAGCAAGTTCAACATCGAGGAAGTTCAGTCCATCATGACGGGCGGCAAGCGAGGCCCGTCCGTCGTCCCCAAAGAGCCGGAAAAAAGTCTCCTGTATCTGGTTGCATCGCGAGCCAAAGAACCCCACATGCCGCCCCTGCCCAATAACCAGGGGGCTGAGGCCCTCACGCCCGAAGAACTGGGTCTCTTGCGACAATGGATTCTCGAAGGCGCGACGGCCGGAATGGGTGGCGCCAGCGAATCGATTAGCTTCCGCCCGTTACCCGAAGACCTGCATCCCATCTACAGCGTCGCTCTATCGCCTTGGGGTCGTCTGGCTGCCGCCGGCCGGTCGAATCAGATCACAATTTATGATGTCGCCACCGGTGAAGAACTCTCGCGGCTCACCGATCCGCATCTGAATGATCTCAAGTTCGATGAACAACCGATGTATCCGGCGGGAGCCGCCCATCGCGACTTCGTGCAGTCGCTGGCCTTTAGCCCCGACGGGACCATGCTGGCCTCCGGTGGGTATCGTGTCGTCAAACTTTGGAAGCGCGACGCGAGCCATCAGACGCGCAAGGTTCAACTTCCGGCCGAAGCAACCGCAGTCGCCGTTCGTGCTGATGGACAACAGATCGCCGTTGCTGTCGCCGATAATACAATCCACCTGATTAACACCGCCGACTGTGTCACGGCGCACGTTCTTAGCGGCCACACTGCCCGAGTCAGCGGACTCGAATTTTGGCCCTCACTCGAAGAACAAGCCACGCTTGAGGCGGCCGCCAGGAACGCGGCCCGCAATAGTCACACCGCAACGAAGGCCGCTCAGAAGGCCGCCCTTGAAGCAGAAGCTTACCCGCAAGATGAAAAGAGAACCGCCGCCAAGACTGAGGCCGACAAAGCTGTACAAACAGCCGGAGCTGCTCTCAAAGCCGCACAAGATGCCCAGGCGGCCTTCGCGAAGAAGGCGGCAGAAGGCTCGATTCTCGTATCGGCGTCGCATGACAAATCGCTGCGCGTCTGGAACCCGGCAGACGGATCGCTTCGCACAAGGCTCGTCAGCCCGGCGGCCGTCAACGATGCCGCCTTCAGCGTCGACGCCGCCCGAATTGTTTCCGCGGATGCAGACAATACCGTCCGCGTGTGGGATACTGCCGGCCCATCGCCTGATGAGCCGGCTTTCGCCGTAAAACCGGGACAAGCAGAGCCCGCCGACAAACCGGTGCTCGAATTGAAGGGGCACGCGAAGCCGGCCACGAGCGTGGCGATCGTCCGACCGGCGGGCGCGCAACTCGTCACCGGAAGCGAGGACGGCACGGTACGCGTGTGGAATCTCGCCGATGGAAAAGAAATCCGAAAAATGGATCACGCCGGCCCTGTCACTTCGATCGCGGTTCGCCCCGACGGTCAGGCAATCGCCTCCGGCGGGACAAACAACATCGCCCGGCTCTGGCAATTCAGCGACGGCAAGCAACTCGCCGAAATGAAAGGCAGCCTTGGAACCCGCCGACATCTCGCGGAACTGACGGAATCGGAAACCGTCAGCAAGAACCATTTCACATTGGCGGACGCCGCGTTTAAGGCGGGCGAGGCCCAAAAGAAGGAACGCGATGAAGCACTGAAGAAAGCAACCGAGGCCAAGCCGGCGGCTGACAAAGCGGTCACAGACGCCACTGCCAAGCAAAAAGAAACGGCCGACAAGCTGACGGCGGCAAAGGCGGAGCTCGAAAAGAAGAAGGACGACGAAGCGGTCAAAAAGGCGGCTGCCGAAGCAGAGAAGGCGGCGACCGATGCGAACGCCGCCCTCAAATCCGCGATGACTGGGCAGGCCAACGCAGCGAAAGCCATCGAACGATCGCAAAAAGCGGCCACCGCGGCCAAAGCCAAAGTCGAACAGCTGACGGCCGCGAAAACGGCCGCCGATGAAAAGCAGAAACAAGCGACCGCAGCAAAGGACGAGGCGACCAAAACAGATGTGGCATCTGCCAAACCGATTCGAAACGTCGCATTTTCACCCGATGGCAAACTGCTCGCCACGGCGGGAGACGACGGCGTGACCCATGTGTGGAATGCGGCCAGCGGGAAGCCGCTCCGGGCGCATGCCGGCCACGAAGCAGCGGTTCACGCGGTCTCGTTCGGAACCGGCCACGCGTTCGTTTCCTGCGGTGCCGACAAGACGTTGTCGATCAACACGCCAAGCTATGAATGGAAGTTGGCAGGAACGCTCGGGCCCGCCGGAGAGGATCCTCTCGATCTGAGTGGTTCTCAATTTGTGAGCCGAATTCTCGCACTCGATTTCAGCGACGACGGTCAACTGCTGGCAACCGGTGGCGGTGACCCATCGCGAAGCGGTGAATTGATCATCTGGAATATCGAGAGCATGTCACTCGTCAGAGAGATCGCCGAAGCCCACAGCGACACGGTGCTGGGCCTGGAGTTTTCCCGAGACCGAACGTATCTCGTTTCGAGCGCCGCCGACAAGTTTGTCAAAGTGTTCGAGGTTGAAACCGGCAAGCACGTCCGCTCGTTTGAAGGACACACGCATCACGTGCTCGACGTCAGTTGGAAAGCCGACGGCAGTTCGATTGCCAGCGCCGGAGCCGACAACGCCATCAAAGTTTGGAACGTCGAGACGGGCGAACAACGACGCACAATCGGCGGTTACGGTAAACAGGTCACATCGATCCAGTACATGGGCGTGGGCGACAACATCGTTTCTGCGGGCGGCGACAAGACGGTGAGAATGCACACCACGTCCAATGGGAAGAACTACCGCAACTTCGCCGGTGGAACCGACTTCATGTACGCCTCGGCGGCCTCGCGGGACGAGACTGTTGTTGTTGCCGGCGGCGAAGACGGCGTCCTGCGCATCTGGAACGGTGCCGACGCGAAGGTTCTCTATTCGTTCAACCCGCCGCAGTAGTGGTAGTGCGAAGACCCTCTGACGGACGACGTGTTCCCAATTCATGCCGCGTGAAAACCGGCCACACTTGAGGTCTCGAACCACTTCTCGGCAACGATTCGATCATTGGTTGTTTGCGCGGCTGAGATCGTTCGCTGCAAGGGCAACGCCGCCGAGTCGCGCATGCCGCTCGGATCGTCGTAGCGATGGTTATGCTGGTGACCCCCTCCCGAACGTTGTGCCACAGCGTGAGTGAATGAATCGGGGTACACAGCGCGCCATTTCCAAACACGCTCTCAAAGCAATTCGCGGATCAATTCCCGGTTCTCGGCCAGATATTGTGGTCGACCGTTCGGATCGATCAGCTTGACGCTGTTCGCGTCGATCCCCAGTTGGTGGTACAGCGTATGGAACACGTGCTGCAGGTGAACGGGACGATCCTTGGGAAGTTCCGCCCGGCTGTCCGTCGAGCCGATCACCTGTCCGTGCCGCATGCCGCCGCCGGCCAGAAAAATCGACGCGGCCGCCGGCCAGTGATCGCGGCCGCCGCCCGGGTTGATACGCGGGGTGCGACCAAATTCGCCCGACATCATAATGATCGTGTCGTCGAGTCTGTCATGCGCGTCGAGGTCTTCAATCAACGCGGCCAATCCTTGACTTAGTGGAGGCAGTAAATCGCGCATGCGGCGGAAATTCGCACCATGCGAGTCCCAATGATAATGCCCGGCCCAGGTCAACGAGACGTACCGCACCCCTGCGTCGATCAATCGACGCGCCGTCAACAGGCGACCATTGTCAAAATGCTGGATGCCGTACCGGGCGACGTTCTGCGGATCTTCGGTCTTGATGTCGAGTGCTTCGGCCAATTTTCCCGAGGTCACAATCGAAACCGCGCGTCCTGAAAAGCTGTCTATGGCGGTCATCATCCCGCTACGGTCCGTATGACGGTTCAATCGATCCAAACCGCTCAATAGTGACGAACGTTCGCCAAGTCGTTTCAAACTGACATTGGGATTGAGAGTGAGATTGGTGCGCCCAATCTCGTCGGAACGATACGCCGAGTGCATCTGACCAAGGAATCCCGGGCTGGCCTTCCCGGCGTTTTCGCCAAGGCCGTAGGCAAAATCAACAAATGTGGGGGCCGTTCCGTCCGGCGTCGTTTGTGCCGGTCCGAAAAGCTTCGACATCACCGCACCAACGCTGGGTCGTCCGCCGATCGAACTCAGAGAAGCAGAGGTCCAGCCCGTATCAGACTGCACGTTGTCGTGATAGTTGCCCATTCCCGTAGTCGACCGAATGATCGTGTACTTGTCGGCAACCGTGGCAAGTTCAGGCATCAACTCACAGATTTCAATGCCCGGCACATTGGTGGCAATCGGGTTGAATTCGCCACGGTATTCCTTGGGCGCATTCGGCTTCAGGTCGAACATGTCGATGTGGGGCGGGCCGCCGGTCAGAAAGATGTTGATGATCGACATCCGCTTGGCGCGGCTTCCGACCTCTGGTGCCGCCTGCAACAAGTCGGGCAAAGCGCCGCCACCGACGGCAATTCCACCCACTTTCAAGAAGTCCCGGCGTGAAACCCCATCACACAGCCGTCGCCGTTTGCCGAAAAACGTCAACATGGCTTGCTCTCCTACCAGCCAAACGCCGATCAACCGATGCAAGGTCGAAACAAGCATCGGGAGGAAGCAGACAGACGTGATGCACCGTCGAATCGCACCTGTATTATTGACGACGCCTGCGAATAAATCAACGTTCGCTTATCTGATATTCGTCGTTTCGTGCGGGTCCGAAACTGTTGTCCTTTTGGCGTAGAATCGGGAGGTTATGGCACCCGTCCTGAAAACCGGTTGTGGGCCAAATCGACGCTGGACAACATTGAGGCTCTTGAGCCAATGGAGAGTTTCAGGACGAATTCTAAGGCATCTCCACGGACGTCGGTCGCCCCTTCGCTGACAGGCGAATTGGAACGCTGTAGGTGCAGCACGTCAGTTCCGAGATGAGGCGTGAGTTTCTGGCGCGCTCAACGGGTCTCGCTCAACGTACGGCAGTTTGTGAGACCGAGACCCTGCCGCGTAGGAAGTCAGAAACACGTCGTTTTTTGAAAATCCCGAAAAACGCACGAGGAGATGGGACAGCGGCGAGCGTGACGTTGCACAAGCCGAAGGCAACGGGTGCTTCCTGACGAGCTCATCCCTATCGAGACGGCCCATTGACGTCCACACATTCGTTGCCGAGATCTGATGACCGGACTTTTTTGCATTCGACGGTCTATGAATCTCGCCGTGATTGAGTAACATCTGTTGAGAAATGGTCGAGATCCCCTTCTCGTCCAGATTCGAAGTTTCTTCCATCGATTCGAGTGACTTTGAGAGTCGGCGAGTCATGTACAAGTTCGTGATTATGGGCGTTCAGGGATGTGGCAAAGGAACACAGGCCCGCATACTCGAGGAAACCCTCGATTTGGTGCACATCAGCGTGGGCGATATTTTTCGCTGGCACATACAAAACCACACCAAGCTGGGTGCCCAGGTAAAGCGGATCGTCGCCTCCGGGAATCTGGTTGGCGATGAGGTCGTAGAAGGGATCGTTCGTCGCAGGCTTGACGAGCACGACTGGAATTACGGATTCATACTGGACGGCTTCCCGCGCAGTGTTTCGCAGGCTCGGTTCTTCCTTGAGAGCTACGACATTGATGCCGTGATTCATATTCACGTGCCCGATGAGGTCGTACGCGAGCGCGTCTTGTCTCGTCGGCTGTGCAGCCAATGCGGCCTGGACTATAACTTGATATCGCATCGTCCGGCGGTGGAAAACGTGTGCGATGTCTGCGGAGGCCAGCTAAGTCCGCGTCCCGACGACACAACTGACGCACTATCGGATCGGCTGAAAGACTACCACGACAAGACCGAGCCGGTCTTGGACCTCTTCCGTCGCAAGGAATTGGTGCTCGATATCGACGGGACGCCTCCACCGGATGAGGTCCAAAGGGAAATTTGCTCGCGACTTGGAGTTTGAACGAATCTCCATTGGTGCACACAGATCACAAGTCAGTCAACGGATCGTTCTCTTAGGAATCACATGTGTCTCGTACAACTTCTTGGGGCCGAAGTTGTCGAAGTGAATTCGGTCGCGGCAACCAGATCGCCAACCAGAGAGTTGATGTCGATCCGCGCAAATTATCCTTCTCCCTTTTTCCAGCTGTGCAGATAATCGAGGTATTCGTCGGCGAAATCAACCTCCAATTCGACCCACAACGGCAGATGATCGCTCATCTGAAAGGTGCGCCATTCGTCATAGTACTTCTTCAGAGCGGCGACCGAAGACATCGCCTTTTTCTTTGACTTGATTCTAGCACGTGCTTTCTTGCGAGCCGTTTTTGAAGTTGCTGCCGCGAGGTCTGCCTCCGCGTCCCTCGTCTTTTCCTTAAGCCGTTTCTCCATGATTGGCCTATAGATGGCGAAGTCCTGTTCCCGATACACGACGTCAAAAAACTGAAGGACTCTATCCGGCAGCTTCGGATCGTGCCCGTTGACGTTTTGGGAGCGTGGAGGTTGCTCGATCAGTTTCAGTACGTTCCCCCGTGACCGAAACGAAATCTGATCGTAGAACTTGGTCTGATCCCTATTGCTGCCTCGCCGGTTTGATACGATTTCGAAGCCATTGTCTTTTAGAGCGTTGGAGCCAGCGCTGCCGTGTTCGATGATGTTAAAGTCACCGACCAGGATCTGATTGGCATCACTCTTCCTTGACTCTGCTGCCAGGTATTTGGCAACCGCCTTGATCTCGTCAACTCGTCGCCCGTATTTGGCATCTCCTTTTGAGTTGCTTCCATAATAGATGTGTACCGTGGTGAACATAAACTTGAACCACCCAGATTGAAATTCTGCTCCGAACGGCGTTCGCGAGAATTGTCGTTTTTGCTCGCCGTCGTCGCCAATCAGCTGTTTTTTCGGCAGCACGATTTCGCCCGCCACACCCTTGAACTGCACTTTGTTCGTGTCGTAGATGAACCCCAGTCTCTCCTTGTTGCCGCCTAGCCCGCTGTGCGTGACGTCTGTAACGACGAATTTGTACCGACCGCCAAGAATCCTCATCAACTTCCGCAGTGGACCTAAGTCGACATTGATCTCTTGAACGGCAATCACGTCGAACCAGGAGATGATTTCTGCCAGGTAGAAATATGCTTCCTCCTCCCGGGGTCCGTAGTCGAAACGGTCGTCATCAA
>Ga0315336_1007192_pt1 | contig 10855 bp, 9 predicted proteins | sample ASW5metaG_FD_204512 | JGI IMG/M metagenome (GOLD analysis project Ga0315336, IMG submission 204512) | Ammonia-oxidizing marine archaeal communities from Monterey Bay, California, United States - ASW #5 | ecosystem: Environmental > Aquatic > Marine > Intertidal zone | place: USA: California... | reverse complement strand
AACGCTACAACCAGCAGCGCCGGGAGTCCAGCAACACTGCCACATCCCCCACATCCCTTTGATCTCTCCTTAACAAAAGTGTCCCACTTTTGCTGGTCGCCAACAGTAGATGTGCTCTATCATCTCTGAGGAGTAGTCGTCACCATGGACCACCACGTCAATCTTTTGCTTCTGGATCCAGGCATCGCCGATGATTCAAGGGGCATCAGAGACCACTTCGTCCACATACCGACACCCAGCAACGGAAGCGGCGCTCTCTTCCATACTCAATACGGGAATTCGCATATTGGCTTGGACCGATTCGTCGGAGGTTATGCCGACCAAGAGATGGTCCCCAAAAGCGCTAGCCTGTTTGAGAAACTCTACATGCCAATAGTGGAATCGATCGGACACCATGTCTACGTATACTCTTGTCGATGTCCATCTTCCAAGGCATTCAGACGCCCCATTACGGTCCGAGAGTAAGCATACGCCGGACCGTCCGGAAATGGGAGTTTTGAGGGCATGATAGACAGGGCTGAGGTTCTTCATCAATGCGTTTGCAAGCTGGTGCCAACTGGGAGCCGTTGATCAAAATGTTGAGGGTCCATCTGAAGAAATTTATGGCCTGATCGATCTATGATATGGAATCGATGGCTCTTCATCACCTCAATTTCCCACCGCGCGCCAGTGCGAACACATCCTGACCCTGCCACATCTTAAATATTTCCCGCGGGGAGAGCATCCGCTCCAGCACGGGCCCGTTGACTATCGCGATTAGTCTATGGAATGACCTCCCAGATCTGGCGGTTACCTTCTACCGAGTTGCTATTAAATCGCCTGACAGACTCTTCAGTCTCGGGAGACAGCTTGTTGTAATTGGTACGCTGATTATTAAAGTAATCATCTAGGCTTTCCACTTCAATCTCAAATGCAATGGTATCCATTCGGTCTGTATAATCCGCGTAAATCTTGCCCGTTGTATTGCCATCTCTGGTCCAGGAAGCCCTAACTTCCTTAACAACTTCCAAGCACTCGGGCACCTTTCCTCTGGCACACTTCCAGACGATTCTCACCATGTACATCCCCGGTCTCCTCAGAACATATGTCCCCAGAGTGGATTTCTATACCCATGCGGCTTCTGGGGCAACGCGAACTATAAAGCTGCGTCCAAAGACCGTCAACGACCACACGGAGGGTAACCTTTAGTGTCTGTTGGCATGGTTTCTCGCCCACCTCCGCCAAGAACAGACATCAGCCGCCTGCTTTCGCTCTCGCCCCCATCGGACCATCAGCTTGGCTCTCCATCATGATTGAATGTAATGCGCTGGCGCTGTATATTATGAAATCGTGGTCGCATCCGTATCAATGATTCGGGCTAAACACGCTCGTTATGCCGGACAAGTCATTTGTCCATTGTTGAGTTCCCGGTTCGCCTTAGTAGAATGGCGCCGGGTCATCACCCCAAAGAACCCCAATCCTTTGGAGAAGATGCGGGAATCGACTGATGGCGCTAATTCTCCAGAAGGATAGAATTGAATGCAAGAACCTACAAGCGAGCCAAAAGAAGGACCGTTAAGTGACCTCAAGGTCCTTGATCTGGCCGGACCCATCGGCGTTTATTGTGGCAAGTTAATGGCTGACCTTGGAGCCGATGTTATCCGCATCGAGCCTCCAACCGGTGACTCGATGCGGGAGATTGGTCCCTTCTTTGATGACGACCCTAAACCGGAGAAAAGCCTCTACTGGTGGCACTTCAACACAAGTAAACGGGGCATCACTCTGGACCTGGAACAGCCTGAAGGACAGGACATCTTCAAGCGTCTGGTCAAATGGGCCGATATTGGAATTGAGAGCTTTTCGCCCGGATACCTCCAAAGCCTAGGCCTGGATTTCGATAGTCTTCACGCAGTCGATCCGGAGTTCATCCTCACATCGATCACTCCCTTCGGCCAAACAGGGCCACATAGCGGATTCAAGGGACCCGATATAGTTGGTCAAGCGATGAGCGGAGTGATGCAGACCGTGGGAATACCGGAAAGGCCTCCGTACCTGATCGGCAGTGAGATTGGCTATTGGACCGCCGCCACCTTCGCCGCCAACGCCTCTTTGTTGGCCGTGGCTTACCGTGATTTGAACGGGGGAGGGCAGCACGTGGACACCTCTATGCAGAGGGCCATGTCCCTAGGCGCCGGCAACTCCATGTCTACCTACGACACCCTGGGGCACGTGCTCAATCGAGGCGAGTTGTTCGCTCGCGGGAGGGGCGGGGTCCGCACCCTGTTCCGCTGTAAGGACGGATACGTCTTCTACATCGCTGCCGCTCCAGGCACCAGCATGGAAGCCACCAAAGAGTTGCTGACGGAGCACGATCTAGGGGAAGAGTTTGACAACATCTGGTTGGACCCCACTATCTTGAGGCAGGAAGGTAAGGAAAAAGCTCGTTTTGAGAAGTTGATTGAAGGGTTTTTCCTGAACTTCACCAGGATGGAATTGCTGGATATGGGATTCAATCGAGAACACCAGGTTTTCTCAGTGCCAGTGGGAACCCCGAAGGATATCGTGGAATCGCCCCAGATGGCCGCCCGCGGATTCATCATAGAGGTCGAGCATCCCGAACTTGGACAAACAGTCCGTTATCCCGGCGGGCCTTACAAGATGCCAGAGAGCCCTTGGCGTGTAAGCCGCCGGGCGCCTCTAATCGGGGAGCACAACGAAGAAGTATTTAAAGACATACTCGAAATGACTGGCGATGAGATTTCTGGTTTACGGGGAATCGGCGTCATCTGACCCCGGACCTATCGCAGTGGTAGAGATTGATTCAGATCGAAGGATGAACAGTTGAGCGCAAAATTGCCGTTAGAGGGGATCAGAGTTTTAGACTTGGGCTGGCGGGCAGTAGCCCCCGTCTGCGCTAGGATGTTGGGTTGGGGTGGAGCTGAGGTGATACGGATAGAATCTGCCTCACGCCACGACGGAGCGCGTCAGATGCCGCCTATCACTCCAGGCCGTGACGGCAGCCTGAACGCCAGTGAGTGGTTCAACAATTTCAATTGCAACAAGATGTCCGTATCCATCAACCTGGGACATCCTGAAGGTAAGGAGTTGGCGCGAAGACTGGCCGCCATGTGCGACGTTGTAGTTGAGAATTTCAGCGCCGGGACTATCGACCGGATGGGGTTGGGGTACGAAACTCTGCGGAAACTCAAACCCGACATCATCATGGTCAGCCATTCTCTGACCGGCCTCACCGGGCCCTGGAAGAACGTCAAAGGCCATGGACCCATGGCCGCAGCTATGGCAGGGATGAATTACCTCTCCGGGTATCCTGACTCGGAGCCCATCAGTCCCGGCCAGGCCTTTACCGACTACGTAGTGAACCCACACCACTCGGCTTTTGCCATCCTGGCTGCCCTGCATCATCGGCGGAAGACCGGGAAAGGCCAGTACATAGACCTTTCTCAATATGAATCGATCTCCCTAACTACCGGGAGTTCGTTCTTGGAGTACACCACTCTGGGCAACGTGAGAGAACGAACCGGGAACCGGTCATCATATGCCGCTCCACAAGGGGTTTTCCCGTGTCAGCACATACCTTTGGATGGCAAGATGGAAGACCGCTGGTGCGCCATATCCATCGGAAACGACGAGGAATGGAAGCTGCTTTGTCAGGAAATGGGCCGGGCCGACATGGTTGACGACCCTCGTTTCAACACCTTCCAGTCACGTAAAGAGAATGAGGACGAGGCCGAAGGGATAATCAGCGCCTGGACCACCGGTCAGATGGCGGAGGATGTCATGCTCCGGCTTCAGGGTGTCGGCGTCGCTGCGGGTGTAGTTCAGAACGGGAAAGACCTTCTGACGGCCGATCCTCAGATGGCGTTCAGCGGCCACTACCGGAAAGTCCAGCACGCTGAGACCGGCGAGAGCACTTACGATGGCCCACCCTTCTCTCTCTCCGAGTGCCCCTTAGAGGTGCGCCCCGGACCGCTGCTTGGAGAACACAATGACTACGTCTTTCAGCAGTTGCTTGGCCTTACCGAGGATGAAGTGAATCACGGTTACGTGGAAGGAATCATCGTGTAAGGCTTCCAACCATTTCCCTGTCGCCACCGTCGATATCGGTCCAGCAAGATAAGTTGCGTTGCCGGTCCAGCGCCGGTAGGGGAGCTACCTGGAGTTGGGTGTGAGCTGGGTCCGGCACCTGTGTGTGTTAGCCTCACGTTGGTCGAAGAAACTCGCCGATCGCGGAAGACGGTAGCTATTACAGTGCTCCCGGGCCATAAGCAAGTATCTTTCAGTCTATTTCCGCCTCCCTCTATCCAAGGCAAATGGACTCGCTCTGGGAATCTCCGGAACGATCGCCTAGTGTGATTCGCCTTGTTGTCTTGAAAGCAAACCGGCGACGGGTTTAATCATGCTTCGTACGAGGATAGATCCAGCAATATTGCTTGAATCAGCGAGGCCCGGCGTATCGAAAAAACAAACCGTAAAAAACGAGGAGGAGGAGGAAAGAATGAGTCAGGTCACGGGTGCCCGTTTGGTGGTGGATTCTCTGAAGCGCGAAGGTGTGAATACGGTTTACGTGCTTCCAGGCGACCCGGTGGGTCCGATAACGATTGCCTGCGCCAAGGATGGAATGAAAGTAATAGCCGTACGGCACGAACAAGCGGCGGCGATGGCAGCCCAAGCCCATTCATTCTTAACCGGTCGTATCGGCGTGTGTATCGCCGCTTCGGGAGTTGGCCAGACCAACACGTTGACGGGCATCGCAAATGCCTATGCTAACTGTTGGCCACTGTTGGTGATCGGCGGATCCTCAGAACTTCGCCGTCGAAACATGGGCGATTTTCAGGAACTTCCACAGGTGGAATACACCTCGCCGATAACCAAGTGGGCCTACGCTGCTGAGAGCATCCAGCGCATCCCCACGCTCATCAACATAGCCATCAACAAGGCCATCACCGGCCGTCCCGGTCCTGTCTATCTGGATCTACCTGCCGAGATGATATCCGGAACGGTGGAAGAAGAAGACGTGGTCATCCCGCCCCCAGTGCCAGAGCCGACCAGGCCCTTGGCTGATCCCCAGAAAGTCACCCAGGCGCTGGAGGTGTTGCAGAATGCGGAGCGGCCACTGCTCATCGTTGGAAAGGGCACCGCTTCCTCCAGGGCTGAGGAAGAGCTGCTCCGATTCGTCGAAGAAACCCGTATACCGTTCCTGACCTCTCCTATGGCGATGGGAATGCTGCCGCCGGATCATCCCATGAATGTCTCGGCCGCAAGGACCCAAGCACTTAAGGGAGCGGACACTATTTTGCTCGCCGGAGCCCGCTTCAACTGGATGTTCCACTTCGGTCAGCCGCCCAGGTTCGCTCCAGATTTTAAACTAGTGCAACTGGACATCGACCCCGGCGAAATCAGCATCAACAAGCCAGCCGACGTCGGATTGGTGGGAGACGCCAAGATGGTGATGGGGCAACTCGTAGAAGCCCTCGCAGACACGCCCGTGTCTTATGGGGAGAGCGAGTGGTTGACGGGATTGAAGGCCACGGCCGAAGAGAATGCCCAAAAGATCGAACCCATGCTGAACAGTGACGCAACGCCGCTAGGTTATTACCGAGTCCTGAAAGAGATACGCGATGTTCTTCCCAAAGATACGATTGTTATAGCTGACGGAGCCAGTACGGCGGACATCTCCCGCCAGGTGATACCCGTGTGGTACCCTCGGCACCGTATGGACGCCGGTGTAGCTGGCTGCATCGGAGTGGGAGTCCCCTTCGCCCTCGGCGCCAAGGTAGCCTTTCCGGACAAGCCGGTGGTCTGCCTCCAGGGGGACTGGTCGTTCGGATTTAACGGTATGGATATAGAAACCGCAGCACGATTCGAACTGCCGATCGTCTGGGTGGTGTTCCAGAACGCCAATATCGACAAGTGGGTAAGGACCAACGTGGAACAAGTAAAAAATCCCACAGATTTCAAACCCAGCCTACGCTTCGATGTCATGATGGAAGCTTTGGGCGGTCATGGTGAATTCGTGGAAACCCCTGAGGAGATTCGTCCCGCACTGGAGCGCGCCTTCAACTCGGGAAAAGCATCCTTGGTGAACGTTATTCTGGATCCGGCAGCCGGACGCCGCCAGCAGGAGTTCGCTTGGCTGGCCAGGGAAGGACGCATGGGGTATTAAGCGAGCGGCCTGGGCTATGAATTAGGCCGGGCCGAGTTGACTTTGAAGCCAGAGGATGTAGGTGTTGGTGTCATCCGTTAGACAGGTACTGTTGCCAGCGGGGATATCTAACGTTTCGACCGTCCAACGCCCGACCCCGCCTGCGCTACATCCGGCATCTGCTCCCTGGCGGTCTGCCACTTTAATCTTGACTTTAGATACTGCAGTAGATATATTATCCGAGGTCTTTTGCGTAATAGCTTCGGTGGCAGTGGGTGGGTTGTTTTGATCGACGTATACCGCTGAGCGATTCCCTGCGTTTTTTCGGTCCTTGTACGAAGTCAGGCACTAGACTCAATGGCAATGCGGAAGTTTTTATGAGAAATCCGATTGCATCCACATCTTAACTAAGAGGTTGTAACAATATGAGTCGATGGTTCATGGATAAGAAGGTGATTCTCTATACCGCTCTTATATTTGTTCTGGTGGTCGCAATAGCGTGCGGCTCCGCACCAGCAGAACCAGTGGTGATTGAGAAGGAAGTAATCAAAGAGGTTATCAAGGAAGTTCCGGTAATCAAAGAAGTTATCAAAGAGGTACCCAGGGACGTAATCGTAGAGAAAGAAGTAATCAGGGAAGTGGTTACAGAGAAGCTCATTGTAGCTACACCTGCCCCTGTGGCGCCCGTTAAGGCGGCGCCCGCCAGAGACAGCATCACTCTGGTTACCTCGGTGGAGCCGCCTACGCTGGGAGCGTGGGATCAATGCGGCGCCAACGTCATCGGTTTCGTCTGTACCGATGCTACGGTCGACCCGCTGACCTGGATCGATGGCGAATTCAGGGAACTGGTTGGTACTTCGGGCACGGAGAGTTGGGAACAGATATCTCCTGAGCGGTGGCGGTTCAAGCTTCGGGAAGGCGTCAAGTTTCACAATGGTGAACCCTGGAACTCAGCAGCGGCCAAGATTGGCATCGACATCAATGGCTCGGTAAAGGAATTGGAAGGATACAGTTTCCATGGCGAAGTCACTGGAGAAGTCGTGGATGCGATGACCATAGACGTTGTCTGCGCCAAGGCATGCCCAATATTCCCCAGGACGGCGGCATGGACTTCGTTCCAAGCGCCAAAGTGGTACGAATCTGCTTCAGAGGACGAGCGGCTACGCCGCACCGTCGGCTTTGGTCCCTACGTCATGAAGGACTGGGACCCCGGGATACACATAACCCTAGAAGCATATGAAGACTATCTGCCCAACGCCTCCTTTGAGATGAGGGCGCCAAGCATCAAGTATGCTACCCAGGTGTTCCGGAATGAGGAATTGGTCCGAGCCGCCATGGTCCAGACCGGGGAAGCCGACTGGGCTGCGGACATCGGGTTTGACCAAACCGACAACGTGCCGAAAATCAGGACTGGCCTGAACAACGAAATCTTCGCTCTTTTGGTTGACACCGTGTGGCATCCAGAATTGAAGAAGAAGAAAGTCCGGATGGCGCTGGCTCATGCCATCGACTGTAACGCGCTGACGGAGGCGCTCTACCAGAGTCTGGTTAAATGCTGGGGCAATACCTCAGCTCAAGGCACCGCCGGCATAACGCCGGAAAACTCCGCGCCCTACGAGTACGACCCGGCGTTGTCCCGTAAGTTGCTGGAAGAAGCCGGTTACGACGAGGCCAACGAGATAAAGGTCTTCACCCGAAATGGACGCGTGCAAAAGGATGTGGAGTACTACGAAGGCGTAGTAGGTTATTGGAAAAAGGTAGGGGTTAACGCCAGTTTACAAGTGGTCGAAAAAGGGATAAACAGCGACCTCAATCAGACTGGCTGCGGCCGTACTGAAGATCCCATCCGTTGCCATGAGTTCCCCCCAGCACCACGTTACAATGCCTCTCCTCACACCATGTCTACGGCTACATCCAATGAGATTCTGGACTATATACGCCAGGCCAGGTTGCGGTCCAGTTGCTACGCTACCAGAAGTAAGATATGTGATCAGGAATTGGAAAAGCTGATAGAAATCGCCGATCCGATGCCTCTGGGAGATGATCGGACCAGGGCACTTGAGGCCATCGCCAATAGGGTCCATGACGAATACTTCTACTTCCCGGCCTTTCAGGTCGCAGTGGTCTTCGCCTTGGCCGAGAACCTGGAGTGGGAGGCCCGTTACGACCCACGTGTGCGCGTAAACGCGATGAGCTTCACCGAGTAGTAACTCCGCGCACAACGTAAGCCAATCAAAGCACGCCCCGAGATTACTCGGGGCGTGCTTACTAACTCAGGATTCATTGCACTAGACTCCATCCGGTTTCGCACTTATCTCTTGGCCGGGGTCTTACTGCGACAATCACCGGTGTCAACGCCGGTGTCGGAACCTGGTCAGACTGGTAGTGGGCTGGGCCATCCGAGAGCGATTCACTCGCCAATAGTTTGCCAGGAAACCTATCTCTTAGAGACAAAAATGCGATTAGATGAACCGATATTCCAGCAAACAGCAACGGGGATGATCTGTGCGTAGGTATATTATCCGGCGTCTTGGCCATTCGGTCTTTATCGTCTTGGGTCTGATGGGACTCCTTTTCTTCGCTATCAATATTCTGGGTGACCCCGTTCAGCTACTGTTGGACGACGATGCTTCCCAGGAAGCTATTGATGCAATTCGTCACAGGCTGGAGTTGGACCGTCCGATACTCGTCCGGTTTGGAGATTTTTATTGGGACATGGCCAGGGGCGATTTCGGCAAGTCTATTCAGCTAAGAGTGGACGCACGGACGATAATTTTTCAACGCCTGCCCAACACAGCTCTTCTAGCTATCGTGGCCTGGATAACGGGAATGTTGGGAATTCCTTTGGGAATGCTGGCGGCGAGGCGGCCACGGGGAATCATTGACCGGACAGTCAACGTTCTGTCCTTTGCGACAATATCGATTCCCCAATTCTGGTTGGCCTTGATGCTCATCATGATGGTTTCCGTCCAGATGGGCTTGTTACCCACCTCCGGATTCCAAGGTTTGGGACCGGGAGGGTGGAAATTCATGATTCTGCCGGTCATCTCTTTGGCTCCGGTAGTGATGGCCAGAAACGCTCAGATAACCCGGGCAACCATGATTGAAGAGATGGGCAAGCAATACGTGGTCACGGCCCGGGCTAAAGGGGTGGCGGAAAACGTGGTGCTTTACACCCACGTTCTCAAGAATGCTTCAATCTCTATCGTTACGATGATGGGAGACGAACTGGCCAACTTCATGAACGGCTCCACCGTCGTTGAAGTCATATATGGTTGGCCTGGACTTGGTCAGCTGCTGGTACAGGCTATCAGCGGTAGAGACCTGCCCTTGGTTACCGCTGCGGTGTTCGTGATTGCCCTGATGGTCATCACGATCAACCTGACGGTGGACTTGGTATACACCTGGCTGGATCCAAGAATCTCATATCGATAGAGGCGATTCGAAATCGGGTCGATAGCCTCATCCGCAATAGCTAGAAGGAATGGGTCCAAATGGCCTCGAACGAAGCAACCACAATCAGGAAACGCCAGAATCCTATAGGGGCTGTATGGCGGCACCAGTTGGTACAGGCGTTCTTCAATGACCGCATAACGTTGATTTCCGCGTCATTCCTGTTTCTCATTATGTTGGCGGCCGTCTTTGCGCCCATAGTAGCGCCCTTCGACCCGGAAGACCAACAGGTCAGGTTGCGTCACCTGGCGCCCTTATCTACCGGTATGGCGGTTGACGACACCGTGTCGCCACCGGTGAAGTCAGAAAGGTTCTTTCTTCTCGGAACAGACCATTTGGGGAGGGACTATCTCAGCCGCTTGATATACGGTGGCCGGATATCCATCTCAGTGGGATTATTGGGAGTCTTGGTCTCCAGCATTATCGGCGTGTTTCTGGGGGTGGTCGCCGGTTTTTATCGAGGCGTAGTAGATGACGTGATAATGCGCGCCGTGGATGTCTTCATGGCGATACCTTTATTGCTGCTTGCGTTGATAGTTCTCTTTGTATTGGGACCCAGCTTCACCAACATCATCATCGTTTTTGCCCTTGGACGATGGATGCTGTTCTGTAGGGTGACCAGGGGCCTCGTTCTGTCCCTTAAAGAACAAGCCTTCGTAGACGCTGCGGTTGCTACCGGTTGCAGTGACTATAGGATAATGGCCCGGCACGTCATGCCCAACCTTATCACTCCCGTGCTAACACTGGCCGCATTGGGAGTGCCACAAAACATCTTGACTGAATCGACTCTTAGCTTCTTGGGCTTTGGCATACAGCCCCCAGATTCCTCTTGGGGTCTAATGCTGTCTCAGGGCCGCCAATATATCGTCAGTGCCTGGTGGGTAGTTGTTTGCCCAGGGATGGCGATATTCCTGACCGCCTTATCATTCAATCTCTTCGGGGTCTGGATGCGGGCCGTCAGTGATCCGCTCCAACGTTGGCGCTGGCTGAAACCCACCAAAGAAGCCAGGGAAGCAGGTATATCCACTTAACATACAAGATGCTGACCCGCCCGGACAACAAAGGCACGATAATCGTAAAGCAATTTTCGGATTGAGACCCGGCGGCCTGTTTCATCGGCCGCCCACCCAATTCAGATAGAGGTTCCCCATGACCACCGTGTCCTACAAAACAGGCGTGATTGAAGTCGCTCCCAACGCCTACGCATTCATCCAAGAGAATTGATCCCCAGCATTATTTTTTAGCCGTACGGAATCGTTC
>Ga0315336_1007191_pt1 | contig 10856 bp, 6 predicted proteins | sample ASW5metaG_FD_204512 | JGI IMG/M metagenome (GOLD analysis project Ga0315336, IMG submission 204512) | Ammonia-oxidizing marine archaeal communities from Monterey Bay, California, United States - ASW #5 | ecosystem: Environmental > Aquatic > Marine > Intertidal zone | place: USA: California... | reverse complement strand
GGTCCTTTCCGGAATTCAGCTGAGCATGGTCAGCTCGATGCTGAATTCGCTGGTGACCATCGTGGGGATTGCAACAGTCATGCACGTAACGGTGCATTACCGCGAGTGTCGTCGCAACCTCGACCGTGTGGAAAGTTTGCAGCAGACTCTCTTCAATTTGGCGCCCGCAATATTCTGGACCTGCGCGACAACGGCTGCCGGTTTCGCAGCACTCTTGTCGAGTGGAATTGCACCGGTGCGCAGTTTCGGCACGATGATGAGCCTCGGCACGATGTTGGTTCTTTTCTCTTCCGCCGCTGTTCTGCCGGGCGGAACTCTATGGGGACGTCACGATACCGATCCTCACAGCGCGCCCGGCGAGCGCCGGCTGGTCGGTCTGCTGGCGCACACCATCGACGCCGCCAGGCGACATCGCTTCGCTGTCTATTCCGTTTCCGCGATATTGGCTCTGTTCACCGTGACCGGTTTCCCCCTCTTGGAGGTGGAGACTGATTTCAGCAAGAACTTTCGTAAATCGAGCGTGACCGTCCAATCGCTCGATTTCGTGGAGACGCAGCTGGGAGGGGCGGCGCTTTGGGAAGTCAATTTTCCGGCGCCAAAGGAACTCACACCGGAATTCCTGGACCGCGTCCGCAACCTGACCACTGCCCTGCGTGGCATCGGCCAATCGGAAGAAGACTCCGAACTGACCAAGGTGGTCGCTTTGACCGACATACTGGACATTGTGCCGGGGACTTCCTCGACGACAGAAGCCATTCGACGCAAGCTGGACCGGATCGCCGGGTTCCAGCCCGAATATGAGCCGGGACTGTTCAACCCGGAACAGGGGCGCATGCGGCTCGTATTGCGGGCCCGCGAGCGGCAGAAGTCGGAACGCAAGGTGCGGTTGATTGAGACGGTTCGGCAGCTGGCCGTCAATGAGTTCGAGACAGCGAAAACAACCGGACCGTTTGTGCTTTTGACCTACCTCATTGAAAGTCTACTACACGATCAACTAGTGAGCTTCGCGATCGCGGCGGCGGCGATCAGTTTGATGATGAGCGTGGCTTTCAGGAGCGTTCGCATCGGGGCGATGTCGCTCGTGCCGAACCTGTTGCCCATTGTGCTGCTCGTCGGAACCATCGGCTGGATCGGCCTGCCGATCAATATCGGTACCGCGATGATCGCCAGCGTCTCGATGGGCCTCACGACCGATTCAACCATCCACTACATTTCCGCGTATCGGCGCGCGAGACGACGCGGCTTGAGTTCGGCCGATGCGCTGCGGGACACGCATCAGGGTGTGGGCCGGGCCGTGGTGTTCGCAACACTCTCTCTGGTTGTGGGATTCTCCGTGCTGACCATCTCGAACTTCATTCCGATGGTCTACTTCGGCATCCTGGTGAGTGTCGCCATGCTGGGAGGACTATTCGGGGATCTCGTGTTGCTGCCGCTAATGTTGCCCTGGGCGGATAAAGCCGGAGAGGAGGGCGTTGACTCTGGGGAAACCTCGACCGCATCTTAACCGGTCCCCGTCTCTTCGAGCCGCGCCAGCACAACGTCGACCAGTAACGGGTGAAGTCCCAGCGGCGGACAGAGGCGAAACTCAATTGCTGGTGACTCTTCAGCGAGTTCCCGGCGATGCCGCTCGAGATCCTCCACGACATGATTCCCCGCGGAGAGAAAGTACGGTAGCATCAGCACCCGCGTTGCTCCACGGTCGGTGCATTTGCGGGCCCCTTGCGGAATTGTCGGTTCCGCGATTTCCAAAAAAGCCACCTCGACAATCGGGTAGGAACCGCGCGCGAGCAGGGCATTGGCAAGCTGGACAAGATCCGCATTGGCTTCCGGTCGGCGGCTACCATGAGCGATCAAAAGCGCTGCGGTTTGTTCCCGCGGATTTCCCAGTGGTGCTTCCATCAGACGGTCAACTTGAAAATGTGGCGAGTCGCCGGGGACACGAGGCGACCGAAGCGGTCTTCGTTGGCCAAGACGATTGACCATCGGAATTGTTGCATCGTACACTCGAATTGGCCAGTCTCATTACGGAGGGCCCGGTTCGTCCCTCGTGAAACGAATCGCCAGTAAGAGTTGGCAACCGAAGCCGACCGGCGCGCGTGCGGGTCGGCTGTTGAAATCCTGCAGAGAAGGGTGTGCGCAGCAATGCATCCCACACGTGTCGGACCATATCTGATCGAACGCAAAATCGGAGCAGGCGGCATGGGGACCGTCTACTACGGGCGTCACGAACAGACGGGTGACGAAGCTGCGATCAAGGTGCTGCCGGCATCACTGGCTCGCGAAGAGGGTTTCATCGCGCGGTTCGGTCGGGAAATCGACGCGATGAAGAAGATGGCCAATCCGCACATCGTGCGGCTTGCCGAGAGCGGCGTCGACGGCGAAACCTATTTCTATTCCATGGAGTACATTGACGGAGAAACGCTCACCGCCCGCCTACGTCGGGATCGCCGGATCGACTGGCGGGAGACCATCGACATTGCGATGCAGCTTTGCAGCGCTTTGAAAGCCGCCCACGACACGGGCATTATCCATCGCGATCTCAAGCCTTCGAACATCCTCTTGGCGGAGGGTGGAACGGTTAAGCTGACTGATTTCGGCGTGGCCCAGGTTTTCGCCGGAACCAAGTTAACCGCCACGGGTGGCATCATCGGCACGGCTGAGTTCATGTCGCCCGAGCAAGCGCAGGGGCGCCGGACCAACAAAAAGAGCGACCTCTACTCGCTGGGCGCGGTCATGTACGTCATGTTGACCGGCCGCCCTCCCTTCAGTGGAAAAACCACGCTCGAAGTGATTCACAAGCATCGCTATGGCCGTTTCGACCGGCCGCGCATGATCGTTCCAGACATGCCGCACTGGCTTGACGAAATCGTTTGCCAACTTCTGGAAAAGGACCCCGATCAGCGCGTTGCCGACGCCTATGTCCTCTCCAAGAAGCTGCAAGAAATTCTGAGCAAAGTGGAACTTTCCACGCGCGACAGCTCAACGGACGGCTCCAACTACGACGGAAGCGCTCCCACCATTTCGCTGGACGCCGAGGAAGGGCCCGGCGCCGGCACGCTCATGCGGGACCTGCTTCGCGCGGAAGTTGAGTACGCGAACAAGCCCTCCCCGTTTCGGGAACTGTTCAACAATACCTGGGTGCTCGTGGCGTTGCTGGCTTTGCTGGTCATCGGTGGCTTCCTCTGGTTTCGTAATCCCCCGCTGACATCGGATCAGAAGTTCGAGAAAGGTGTCGCCATCATGGAAGAACTCGCGGAGATGGAACGGCCGGACCGCATCCTTTGGCGCACCGCCCGCGACGATTACTTCTTGCCGCTGTTGGATGAAGATCCCGAGCAGTGGGAACAGCGCGTCGGCACGTACCTCGACACAATTCGTCTTTACGAAATTGAAAGTGGTGCCACACGCCGCGGACTCTCTACAAAAGGGACGGTGCCCAGCAACGATGCCGAGCGGTTCTTCAAGATTGCCCTGCATTACCGGGGCATCGGCGACGACGCGGCAGCCAGACGCAAGTTATCCGCCCTGATCGCGATTCTCGAAGGACAACCGGGCCACGAAGAGATTCGGCGTCGCGCGACCGAAGTGCTCGGCGAACTGGATGCACAAGATTCAGAAGGAGCCGACCGCCACGCCTTGCTCGACCAAGCGATGAAACAAGCAGAAGAATTCTCGGCAAACGGTGACTGGCAAGCGGCACGCCGAATTTGGTTGGGAGTGATCGAGTGGTACGAACCGTACCCCGACCTCCAAGACCAGGTTGAGCACGCGCGAGCGAAGTTGAGGGAAGAGCTAAGCCTCCATCCCTGAGCCAGCCGGACCGCCACAAGTCAGCGTAAGACGCTGTAGCTATCAGGAAAGTAACAACAGGCATGGTTTGAAAGACTGAAACCAACTCCTTGACAATCTTCGTATCAGAGAGGATGTCAACAGCGGTCCTTTACTTAAGTGCTAACTAATGTTTCAAGGTTACGGAGGTCGTGTCCTATCCGCTCTATTCGCGGCCTGTTGCTTCCTCGCCCACTGCCGAATCCTTGCGTTTGCGGCCATCCATCATAACCAGTCCGAGCATCGTTAGGGCCGTTCCGACCAGCAACCCACCGGTGGCCGGCTCGCCGAACCAGAGCACGCCGCAGGCGGCTGCCAGGGCTGCCTGAGAGGCGTTCAGCAGGTTCACGCGGAGAACACCGATGTACTTGTAGGCGGCACCGAGGGCAAAGAACGCAGCGGCGTTGAGCAGACCAGCCACCAGCATCATTTGCAAATCGGCCGAGCCGGTTGCCAGCATGCGGGCCGGGCCGAGACGATAGAGACTTATTAATCCCAGTGAGACGACTCCGCTGGTGCTGATGAGAACCAGCGAGGCGGAGAGTGACGGCGTTTGCTGCACGTAACGCCGCAGGACGACGCCGGTCACTCCATACGCCAGACCCGCCATCGATGCTGTGAGAATCGCCCCGGCGACACTGGTCCAATCCGATTCCGCGACGATGGCCCGCGTGGCAGCCCCGGTGCCGGAACTGAGAAAGATTACCGACACGACGAGCGTCACGATGGCGGCCAAGGTTCGTCGTGTGATCGGCTCGTCCAGAAAAACGCGGCCCAAAATGCCGCTGGAAACCAGCAACGTGGCAAACAGCAATGGCACGGTCAACGCGAGTCCCCCCAGACCGAGAGACCATTGGAACATCACGTTTCCGCCGATCTGCATGAACAGACCGGTCGCCAGCAGCGGGAGCAGAGTTCGGCGTTCCGGCAGGGCGGGCAAACCGCGACCGGCGCGATAAGCAATCAGGCCCCACGCCACCGCCGCCGCGGGGACCGCCTTCATACAGGAAACCCAGACCGCCCAATCGGGATCGTTCGGCTGGGCCACCTGGCGCAAGGCGAGATTCGCCCCGGTGTAAGCCAAGGCAGAAAGGATGCCGAACCAGGTCCCGGTGGTTAACGGATCAATGCGGCTAGATCGTTTCCGAAAAAGATATCGCACGGCTTTTCCGGAAAACCTTTGACAGATTCTACGTTTGCCTTACTGCATCGTTGCTAGAGAAATTCTAGCGAAGACAACCGACGGCGTGGATTGTACGATGACATACAGAGGCCTGCAATCAGGTCGATTTGGTGTTGCGTGAAGCATTGATTTTCGGGTTGAATGATTGAGACGCCACGCGTTGGACTGCGGTTCGACGATGCGCATGGCGGCCGACAGATGAAGGGGCGGGCACGCCCGCGAGAGGGTTGTTGACACTTTGGCGTCTCGACGAAGAAACGATGACCGTTCCGCTCGATGAATTTGTTAATTCGCTCTCCAACAGCGGGATTCTAGCGGCTGACGAGGTCCGTTCGTTTGTCGACCGGCTACCGAAATCGAAGAGGCCGTCGGATGCCGAAGAGCTGGCCCGCAGACTGGTGATCGAAGAGAGGCTCACCCCCTACCAGGCCGATGAGTTGTGCCGGGGTAACGCGGAACACTTACTGCTGGGAGACTACCTGATTCTCGACCAGATCGGCGGCGGCGGCATGGGCAAGGTGTTGAAAGCCGTTCACCGCAGAATGGAGCGCGTGGTGGCATTGAAAGTTCTTCCACAGGTCAGCCTGGAAAATCCCTCTGCGTTGGAACGATTTCGCCGCGAAGTGAAGGCGATCGCCATGTTGGCGCACCCCAATATTGTGACAGCCCACGACGCGGGAGAAGCGGACGGCGTGCCCTACCTGGTGATGCAGTACTTCGACAGCTGTAATCTCAAGACGATTGTGCAAAATCGGGGGAGGCTGTCGACGGCTGAGGCGGTCGACTACATCGTGCAGGCCGCCACGGGTCTCCAGTACGCGCACAGTAAGGGGGTGATCCATCGCGACGTCAAACCCGCGAATTTACTCGTGGACAGTTCCGGCGAGATCAAGGTTCTGGACTTGGGGCTCGTCCTGCTGCAGGAAAGCGGAAGTGGAACCGATCCATCGGAATCCGGCCGGTTGACCGTGCAGGGGCAGCTGCTCGGTACTCCCAACTACATGTCACCCGAGCAAGCCGAAGACACACATTCCGTGGATGCCCGCTCTGACATTTATTCGCTCGGCGCGACGTTGTTTTGCCTGTTGACCGGTTCGCCGCCCTACAGCGGCGAGACGTCGGCAGATATCCTGTCGGCTCATCTTGAGGAACCGATTCCATCGCTCAACGAAATTCGCAGCGGCGTTCCCCCGGAACTCGACGCGATCTGCAGGAAAATGCTAGCAAAGCGGCCGGAAGAGCGTTACCAATCGATGACCGATGTGATTCTGGAACTCGGTGCTGTGCCGGTTTCCGACGACTCGTCGTCCGATTCGGACATTATTCTCAATCGACCGAGTCCGGTCAGTAGCGCAGCGTCCGATCCGACTGTTACGACCTCGACAGCGAGCCCAGATTCCGATGCGGACACAATCACGCAAGTGCCAGTGGTTGCCGCCAAAGACGAAACGGTGGTCAGCGGCGTCGACCTGCTGACGAGAAACGAAGCACCAGCGCCGAAGGATTCGCCGGTCACCCGTTCGCGGACGTTGGTTGTCGGGATTGCCGTCGGCACCCTGGCGGTGCTCGGCTTCGCGCTTTGGTGGATATTCGGTTCAGGCTAACGTGCGCCCCGCACACCGAAACGTCGCCCGAAGGGGCGAACGTATCGCAGGGACGCAAGGGGGGATGAAGGCATGGTTTCTGTCGACTCGCCTGGCTATATTGACTAGTTGAGCTTGGATGGTGGAGATTCGCATTGTTGTGTGTGGAAACGTGACGCGAGTGACATATCTCGCTACTCGCGGGAACTTCGCATCCGAGAAAGCGCCGCCATCAAGAAGCAGTACAGCCGTGGCGGCTGAAGTAGTGAATCTGGGAGATCCCGGCAGCCGCTCTCACCAGAGTGTCATCCACAGAAACTATTGAAATCAGGTAGTAGATCGATGTTCCGTCTATGCGTGGTGTTGATCATCGCGATTTCGGTTGTCGCACCCGCGACGTCGCGCGCTGTTGAAAAGACGACGCTTACCCAGCTGCTCGAGCAAGCGATCATCGACGACGATGCACAGCGGCTCGAGTTCCGGAAATACCTCGAAACCCGCGTCCCAGCGATGCCCAAACCCCAGTCATTGGCCAAATGGGAATCGCAGGCCCGACGCATCCGCAGCCGCATGCTGGAAGAAATTGTCTATCGCGGCGAGACCGATGCCTGGCGGGATGGTGAAACGAAAGTGGAATGGTTCGACACGATCGAAGCGGGGGAGGGTTACCGTATCCGCAAGCTGCGGTATGAGGCGTTGCCGGGTCTGATAGTTCCCGCGCTGCTCTACGAGCCGACCGAACTGACCGGCCGGGTTCCGGTGGTGCTCAACCTCAACGGACACCATTCCGGCGGCAAAGCGATGCCGTACAAACAGCGTCGCTGCATCAACCAGGCGAAGCGGGGGATTCTCGCGTTGAATCTGGAATTCCTGGACATGGGACAACTCCGCGGTTCGGGTTTTTCGCACAATCGGCTGACGCAGCTCGATTTGTGCGGAACCAGCGGCTTGGCACCCTTCTATTTGGCGCTCAAGCGTGGTCTGGATGTCGCGTTGTCGCTGGAGCATGCCGATCCGAAACGTGTTGCCGTCTGCGGGATGTCGGGCGGAGGCTGGCAGTCGATCTGGATCGCAGCGCTCGACACGCGGATTACGCTGGCCAACCCGGTCGCCGGCTACGGAAGTTTTCTGGTGCCGATTCAGAATCCGTCGAACGTCGGCGATGCGGAGCAAATGCCGACCGACATGACCAGCGTTGGTGATTACACACACATGACGGCCTTGCTCGCGCCGCGGCCAACCCTGTTGACGTTCAACATCAAGGACGACTGCTGCTGGCGTCCAGACGTCACGCTGCCGGGGCTGCGCGCCGCGGCACGCCCTGTTTATGCTCTTTACGGACAGGCCGACCGGTTGCGATTTCATATCAATGAAGATCCCGGGACGCACAACTTCGATCGCGACAATCGCGAGGCGCTGTTCCGCATGTTTCGCGACTACTTTTACGCCGAGAGCGACGACTTCGATCCAACCGACATCCCGATCGCAGACGCTGAACTCAAGTCGGAAGAGGAACTCGCAGTCCCCATGCCCGAGACCAATGCCGACTTTCACAGCTTGGCGTTGGCCCTCTGCCCGTCGCTGCCGCGGAATGCTTCGCTACCAGGCGATGCTGCTGCCGCGCGGTCGTGGCAACGTTCGGCCCGCAAAACTCTACGCGGTCTCGTAAAGCTGGAAGAGTACGATTGCGTTGCCAAACAGCAGAAGCGCTTCAACAAGAACGACCTCGAGGTCACACAATGGCGTTTGCAGTTGGGGGATGCGTGGACGCTACCGGCCGTCGAGCTGACTCCGCCTAACGCAACCGGGACCACGCTCGTCGTGGGTGACGAGGGACGTGCTGCCCTGGCGGAAACGGTTCAAGAGCGGTTGGCAGCCGGCGAGCGCGTGCTGGCGGTAGACTTCCTCGGATTCGGTGAGTCGAAGACGGTGACCGACAGACAGTTGATGCTGGTGGCAGCGGTGGGCGAGCGTCCTTTGGGAATTCTCGCCGGCCAGGTGGCAGCCGTTTCCCGCTGGATGCAAGCGAGGCAGCAAGGCACGCCGGTGAAATTGATCGCCATCGGACCGCGTAGCAGCACGATCTTGCTTGTCGCCGCGGCTTTGGAACCGAAGGCCACCGCCGGCGTCACATTGCTCGACGCCTGGGGCACGCTTAAGGAAGTCGTGGAGCGCAGCCTCGAGCTTGATGATGCACCGGAAATGTTCTGTTTCGGCTTGTTGGAACAATTCGACATGCTGCAACTTTCGGCGTTGGTCGCCCCGCGTGAGGTACGCTGGCAACAGCCGAGCTGGCGGGTCCGTGCCGAGATCGGTCCTTTGAGCGAATGGTACGAAACACTCGGTGTCGCGTTTGATCCGCTGTCCGACAATCGTACGAATCCGCAAAGTGTTCGTATTGCGGGCATCGTGCTCAAATGGTTGCGAACCGATAAAGAAGCAAACTTCCGTCGTGCCGAGAAAATGATCCGTCACGCTGCCGAACGGGGGGCGCAGATCGTCTGTACGACCGAAAGCTTTCTCGATGGCTATGCCATTGCCGACAAAAGTATTCCCCTGCCGGAGTTTCGGGCACTTGGCGAGGAGATTCCCGACGGCAAGTACTTCCAGCAACTGGCCGCCCTTGCGGATGAACTGGATATCTTTCTGATCGCCGGGATGCTCGAAGCGGCCGGCGAGCAGCGGCATAACACCGCCACAGTGATCGGCCCGGAGGGCGAACTCATCGGCAAGTACCACAAGCAGATTCTGGGTCACGAAAAGGGAAGGATTACCGCCGGCGAAAATTCTTCGGTCTTCGATACGCCTTTTGGACGAACCGGTGTCATGATTTGCGCAGACCGCACTCGGGAAAACGTCGTCAAACGTTTTTGCGACAACGGTGCGGAACTGCTCATTTGCCCCTCCGGTGGCATGTTCGGCCCGCGGCGCAACGACCCCATCGTGCAGGCGCGTTCCCGTGAGAATGGCAAGGCGATTGTCTTCGTGCATCCCGCGGAGTTTCTCGTTACCGGGCCGACGGGAAGCATCGTTCGCCGCACCATTCTCGGCGACCGCTTGCTGATCGATCCGGAACAGGTTGGCACAGACAAAGACGCGAACCGCGTATTCCTGTTCGACCTTCCACTGCCGCAAGCGGTTGCTGGCGCGACAGACCAAAAATCGGGAGAACAGTAATTTGCGTTACGATCTGCCTTTGGTCGTCCTTGGAAACGGCCCTGTTCTTCTTGCTGCATCATCGCTTGAGATCGACTAGAGACATAGGAACAACGGACGGCCACCTATCCCACGGGTAATTTCCCTTCGCGCAGGCAATTTGCCGGCCGCATCATGCCAAAACGGATCCGCCGAAAAGCACGCCTCGAAACGACGCTCAATGCGGTGGTTACGCCCGTGTTTCTGCTCGATGCGCGGCGAAAGATTGTCTTCTTCAACACCGGTTGCGAGCGGCTGACCGGTTGGCAGGCTGACGAGGTCCTTAACCGCACTTGCGACTACGTGAGCGAAACGGACCATACCACCGTCGAAGCGGTGACAGGCAGCTTCTGCCCTCCTCCGGAAGTCTTTGCGGGCGAGACGGCGAGCGTGCCGGCATTTGTTGTGCATCGTGACGGCCAAGAGCAATCGCGCGTGCTGCATTTTTTTCCGTTAACGTCCGACGAAGGCCGCGTGGCGAGTGTTCTGGGAGTTGTCGCGCTGCTGGAACCTCAAACAAAGTCGGTTCTCGCAACTCCCGCTCAGCAGTTGCACGCGGAACTGGCCGCGTTGCGGAACATGCTACGGCGGCGATTCGCGGTCGGCACGCTTGTGTGCCAGAGCGAGGCGATGCTCCGTGTTCTAGCGCAAGTGAAGCTGGCGGGCGCCTCAAATGTCGGTGTTTTGTTGTGCGGAGAAGCGGGGACCGGGAAGGAGCACGTCGCCCGGGTCATCCACTACGAAAGCGAGCAACGAGGCCGTTCATTCGTGCCGCTCGACTGCCGGCGACTGCCTGAATGGGAGATGAAGCGGACGCTCAAACGTTTAGTCGAGAGTGTTGCGGAGAGCGAACCAGGCGGCGAGTTGGCGGTGCCCAGCTTGCAGCCGGGAACGGTTTATTTTTCCAACGTGGAATATCTGACTCGCGACTTGCAGCAAATGGTTGTCGAAATTTTTCAGCCGACAGAGACTCCACAGCCACTCGACCTGCGACTGTTGGCCTCCTGCACTTCCGGCTTGAAGGCGGCGTTGGAGAGCGAGACCATCCGCTCTGATTTTTATTTTCT
>Ga0315336_1007190_pt1 | contig 10858 bp, 9 predicted proteins | sample ASW5metaG_FD_204512 | JGI IMG/M metagenome (GOLD analysis project Ga0315336, IMG submission 204512) | Ammonia-oxidizing marine archaeal communities from Monterey Bay, California, United States - ASW #5 | ecosystem: Environmental > Aquatic > Marine > Intertidal zone | place: USA: California... | reverse complement strand
GGCCGACCATGCCATTTTGGCCTGCCGTGCCGCCGGGCAGATGTTGCGCTCGCTGCCAGAGATCGACTCCCGCTGGCAGCAAGAATTGGGCGCCCCGATGCGATTGGGAATCGGCCTGAACTCCGGAGTGACCCGAGTTGGTAACACCGGCTCGCGACAGAAGTTCAAATATGGCCCGTTGGGCGACACGGTGAACGTCGCCAGTCGTGTCCAAGGGGCAACCAAGTATTTGGGCGCCGATTGTCTGATCACGGGAACCACCTTGTCGCTGCTTTCCCCGGAACTTGCCACACGACGGCTGGCGCGGGTGCGGGTCGTGAATATCGATCAGGCCATCGAGCTACACGAACTGATCAGCGCGCCACCAGCCGATTGGCAATTGCAGCGCGATCGATTCCAGGAGGCACTGGTCGCACTGGAAAAACGCGATCTCGACGCGGCGGCCGAACTGGTCGGCAAGCTGACCGCCGACTTCCCCAACGACACCGCAGCGGCGGCGCTGGCCCATCGGGTTTCCCAGACGATGCAGAGCACCGAGCCGGGCGACACCTCCGTTTGGAAACTGCCGGGGAAGTGACCATTTTGCCATGAGCGGATCCACCAGCGGCCGCCCGAAGCTGGTAGTGCGTCGTACAACGTACACACCAGGGCTGGGCTCAAAGAAGGTGGCTCTTGCCGACAGCGATCAGGCCGGCTATATTCCCGGGTCTGTTTTGCCGATAAAATAGCTACCTGCCGCGGCCGACTCCTGCTATCGAGGGCTTCGCTGTGGCAAGCGTAGGAACATCGGTAGGGCGCCGTAGCTCAATTGGTTAGAGCCCCGGACTGTCGATCCGGAGGTTGCGGGTTCGATTCCCGTCGGCGTCGCTTGTCATCGGATTCAGAGTCCGGTGACACGTGGTACCGACGATTTCGGGGAAAAATTCTTGGCGGCTCTTGCCAGGTGTTTTCGTTCAAACCGCGAAATCAGAGGGGGAACCAATGGAGGGATGACAGACAGTCTGTCACTCCTTCAGGCCCTTCTGAACGCATGTGTACGTAGCGGGTACTCCGTAAGCCTTGTCACAAAACCCGCTGGTTTAATTCACCTATCTCTGATTCGGCTTGGCTATTCCATCGAAAGAAGGGTGGACGGTGGGAGTTGGCTGATTGCCGTTTCTCCAGTCTGCAGGTGTAACACCGAGTTGTGCCTTGAATCGCCGATAGAAGGTCGACAGATCCGAGAAGCCACACTCGAAAGCCACTGAGGTTATCGGAACTGAAGTCTCCACCAGCAGTCGGGCGGCATGATCGACGGCTTTCTTGCGAACATACGCGAGCCAGGATAATCCCGTTGCCTGGCGAAATCGCTTGGTAAATGTTCGTCTTGAGACTCCCATTCTGCGGGCTTCGGAATCGATGTCACGGGCCTCAAAGAAGTGCGAGTCCAGATACTCCACGTAGCGAGACATCTCTTCAGTACCTCGGGGAGGCGGGCCGAGCGATTCCGGTTCAGGAGATGTCTCGCCAAGGATTCCCAGCAGATGCAAGGCAGCGGCAGCCATCGCCAGGCTTGCGTGGTGTCCGCCGTGCGATTGTTGAAAGAGCAAACGGCGGAGCAATGCCTCGATCCGCTGAGCCTGGTAGTCGGAACATCCGATCCTCCCAACCGGCAAGAAATCTCTGATGCTGCGATCAAATGACAGCAACGACGGCTGTAGGCAAAGCACATAGAGCGAACTTGGCTGATCGGGTGAGTCGACAATTCGGTTTCGCGTGCCGGGGGAAACTACGAGTACGTCTTTCGCCCGGAACGCGTGTTGGTGGTCGCCTACGTATAGTGTCCCCGTCCCGCGCAGTGCGTAAACGACCTTGATAAACCTGTGTCTTCGCCACTCCATGAAGAAGCCCGGGGCGTGGTGGCTTTCCAGGACGAGGATGCCCCAGGCGGGGAGATTCTCGGGGAGAGCGCGGCGGGTAAGGGTTGGGGACGACATGGGTTGCGAGAGCGAGTGCCTGAATTGCGAATGCTATATGCCCAATTATCCAAGATCGAGAGCTGGTTTTCAACTACTATTTGACGATGATGTACCGCCTAGTAGGTTTTTCGTCCACTTTGCCAGCCAACGTGCCCGTATCGCAATGATTCAGATCGACCTCACCCTCTCGCCTGCCGACCTGCTTCCCGCTTTGCAATCGATGTGGGAAGCCTCGGCCGATCGACTGAGGAGAATCGAGCATCGCTATGCCGATCTGAGCCAGACCCCGGTGTTCACGGTCGATGGTCTGTATCAGCCGCAGGGGTGGACGGAGTGGACGCAAGGCTTTCAGTTCGGTTCGTTGATCTTGCAGTTCGATGCCACGGGCGACCAACAGTTTCTGGACTTGGGTCGTCGGTGCACTGCGACGGCGATGGCTTCGCACGTCACCCACACCGGTGTCCACGACCATGGGTTCAACAACGTCAGCACCTATGGTGCTCTGCTGCGATTGATAAACGAAGGTCGCCTTGAAGAATCGACCTGGGAACGTCACTTCTACGAATTGGCACTGAAGGCAAGCGGATCGGTACAGGCATCGCGCTGGGCTCCGACTCGTGGTGGGGGCGGGTATATCTATTCGTTCAATGGTCCGCAGTCGCTGTTTGTCGACACGATTCGGTCTTGCCGGGCGCTGGCGATGGCGCATCAATTGGGTCACAAACTGTTGGGAGAACACGACCAATCGATCAGCCTGCTGGAACGTCTTGTGAACCACGCTCAGGCAACTGCCAAGTACAACATCTGGTACGGCGATTCGCGAGACTTCTACGATGTTTGCGGTCGCACGGCGCACGAATCCTTGTTCAACACCAATACGGGCGACTATCGCTGTCCGTCAACGCAGCAAGGCTATTCTCCTTTCAGCACTTGGACCCGAGGACTGGCCTGGGCGGTGCTCGGTTTTGCGGAGCTTTTGGAGTGGCTCGCCACGCTCTCTGACGAAGAACTTGAACCTTATGGGGGCAGAACGAACATAGAAGTTGGTTTTCTGAAAGCCGCTCGTGCCACAGCTGACTTCTACATTGAGAACACACCCACTTGCGGTGTGCCCTATTGGGACACCGGTGCACCTGGACTTGTCCACCTTGGAGAGTTCTATCTCGATCGCCCTGCCGAGCCGCTGAACGACCACGAGCCGGTCGACAGCTCGGCAGCGGCCATCGCCTGCCAGGGGCTGCTGCGACTGGGCAGCCTGTTGCGGGAGCGCGGCGAGAACGTTGATGGAGAACGATACCTCCAGGCCGGATTGACGGTACTCAGATCGCTACTGCAGCAGCCGTATCTCTCCTCCGACGATCAACACGAAGGGCTATTGCTGCATACGGTCTATCACCGTCCGAACGGTTGGGACCATATTCCTTCAGGTCGTCGAATCCCGTGCGGCGAAGCCTGCATGTGGGGAGACTACCACCTGCGAGAAGCAGCCTTGTACGTGCAGCGGCTGGCCCGCGACGAAACATATTATACATTCTTCGGTCCCCTTAACTCGGTTCCAACGCGCGAGCGTTCGTCCGTTTCGAAAGGTCAGTCATGACAGGCAAAGACAGGCGAGTTGCTCTCGTGACCGGCGGAAGCCGCGGCATCGGGTTGGGGATCGCTCGGGAGCTGGCGCGGGCCGGCTTCCGAGTGGTAATCAACGGCCGTCGTCCGCAAGCGGAGGTCGCCAACGTTCTTTCAGAACTGGAGCAACTCGGTGCAGACCCAATCTACTGCCAGGCCGACGTCGGTGAGATTGCCGAACATGCAAGAATTCTGGAATCGATTCGCCACAGCGCCGGACGACTAGACGTTCTCGTGAACAACGCGGGAGTTGCTCCCGAGGTCCGCACCGACCTGCTGGAAGCGACTCCCGAGAGCTTCGATCGACTGATTCGCATCAATCTGCGGGGGCCCTATTTCCTCACGCAGCAAGTCGCAAACTGGATGATCGAACAGCGCCGACAGGACGAATCGTTTCTAGCAGCCATCGTCAACGTGTCGTCGATCAGTGCGGCGCTGGCCTCGGTTGATCGGGGCGATTACTGCATTTCCAAGGCGGGGGTGGCCATGGCCAGCCAGCTGTGGGCCACGCGTTTGGGAGAACATGGTATTCCTGTATACGAAATCCGCCCGGGCATCATTCGAACCGACATGACCGCTGGCGTTGCCGAGAAATACGACAAGCTACTCTCCGAAGGTCTGACACTGGAGCCAAGGTGGGGCGAGCCGGAGGACGTGGGACAAGTGGTCGCCGCGCTGGTCAGCGGAGCTGTGCCCTACGCCACAGGAGCCGTGATTCCAGTGGACGGTGGTTTGACGGTTCAGCGCCTCTAGCAAGAATGAATCCGAGAGCGGATCTGTGACGCAAGTCAACCAAATCAATAAGTCGCTCGGTCAATATCGGGTGATTCCGGTCGTCTCGCTGCCCAGTTTCAAGCAAGCTGAGCCCCTGGGTAATGCCCTGGTCGCGGGAGGATTGCCACTGGCGGAAATCACCTTTCGTACGGACGCCGCGGAAGATTCGATTCGCATCCTGGCTGAAAGGGGCGATTTATTGGTCGGAGCAGGAACCGTCCTCACGACAGATCAAGCCGACCGAGCCCTGCAAGCGGGTGCTCGGTTCGCCGTGTCGCCGGGATTCAACCCGAAGGTCGTCCGCCACTGCCAGGACATTTCGTTGCCGATCTTTCCCGGTATCAGCGGGCCATCGGACATTGAGGCGGCGCTCGATCACGGTTTGAATACTGTGAAATTCTTCCCTGCGGAGGCCTTCGGTGGAGTGCCAACATTGAAGGCCCTTTCGGCACCCTATCCCATGATAAACTTCATCCCCACCGGTGGCGTGAACCCGAAAAACCTTGCAAGATACTTGGAACTGAACTGTGTGCTTGCATGCGGTGGAAGTTGGATGGTGGCCCCCAAGCTGTTGGACGAAGACGGATTTCAGCAAGTCGAGCGAGCGGTTCGCCAGACAGTAGTTATGACTGCTACCTGATCCCGTATTGGAGAACATGGAAACCTATGGCCACGTTAAATCTAAAGTCCCCAGAACAGTGTCGCTACGATTTGTTATCGCTCGGCGAGGTGATGCTCCGCTTTGATCCAGGTGAGCAGCGTGTGCGGACAGCACGAAGCTTTCGAGTTTGGGAGGGAGGTGGCGAATACAATGTTGCCCGCGGGCTGCGGAAGTGCTTTGGAATGCGAACAGCTATTGTGACAGCTCTAGCCGATAACGAGGTTGGGCGATTGGTAGAAGACTTGATGCTGCAGGGCGGCGTGGACACCACACACGTTCGCTGGCTTGAGTATGACGGAGTCGGGCGGGCCGTTCGCAACGGACTCAACTTCACTGAACGAGGCTTTGGAGTGCGGGGTGCGGTGGGATGTTCTGATCGGGGACACACGGCAATCTCCCAGTTGAAACAGGGCGACATCGATTGGGACCACATTTTTGGAGAACTGGGCGCACGCTGGTTCCACACAGGAGGTATTTTTGCAGCTCTGTCGGAGACTGCCCCCGACGTGGTTGAGGAAGCCCTGCGCAAAGCCAAACAATACGGCTCCGTCACTTCCTACGACCTCAACTACCGACCTTCGCTTTGGAGTGCCATCGGAGGCAAGCAGCGCGCTCAGGAAGTCAACACTCGACTTGCCCCGCTCGTGGACGTCATGATCGGCAACGAAGAGGACTTCACGGCCTGCCTGGGGCTAGAGGTGGAAGGGGTCGACGAAAGCATGCGCCAGCTGCCCATCGACTCGTACAAGAGCATGATCGAACGCGCCGTTGCGGCATATCCGAACTTCCAGGCCACAGCCACCACGCTACGGACCGTGCGATCCGCCACTCGGAACGATTGGGGAGCTCTCTGCTGGTTCGAGGGTCGATTCTACGAAGCAACTCCTCGTCCTGAATTAGAGATCTTCGACCGTGTCGGTGGTGGAGACAGCTTCGCCTCTGGGCTGATTTATGGCTTGCTGAGCACAGGCGATCCGCAACAGGCGGTGGAGTATGGCGCTGCTCATGGAGCCTTGGCGATGAGCACTCCAGGCGATACGTCGATGGCCAGTCTTGCCGAAGTAGAAAAGCTTGTTTCGGGTGGCAGTGCCCGAGTGGTCCGATAGGCGGCTCAGGGCGGAGAGCAACTAGATGAAACAGTCGAATCTGATTTTCCCAAAGATCGCCAGTATCAAGACAGCCGAGGCGTTTCGCGAGCATGTCGAGTCGCTAGGAATAGATCTACCCATCGATGACGAATTGGAAACCGGGACAGAGGCGCCCCTGGCACTTCCGTTGAAGTATGGCGAGCAGTTCATCGGCAATCGTTTTTGCATCCTGCCGATGGAAGGTTGGGACGGCCAACGGGACGGCACTCCGACAGAACTTACCAGCAGAAGGTGGCGCAACTTCGGCAAAAGCGGCGCGAAACTCATCTGGGGTGGAGAAGCCGTGGCGGTTTGCTCTGACGGCCGCGCTAACCCCAATCAACTTCTGCTCAACGACTCGACCGTAGTCGCGATCGAATCGTTGCGGATAGATCTGGAGCAAGCCCACCAAGACAGTTTCGGAAGTCTTGATGGTCTGTTGGTCGGACTGCAATTGACACATTCGGGTAGATTTGCGCGACCCAATGAGAAGCAGACTCCGGAGCCTCGCGTTGCCTACCGACATCCGATTCTCGACGCCCGTCTGAACATTGCCGACGACCGACCAGTGCTCTCCGACGAAGAACTGGACCGGCTGGTCGACGACTTCGTGCGGGCGGCGAAACTGGCCCACAAGGCGGGTTTTGCCTTCGTCGACGTCAAGCATTGCCACGGCTATCTAGGACACGAATTGCTGTCATCGTTCGATCGACCAGGACGTTACGGGGGATGCTTTGAGAATCGCACGAACTTCTTGCGACAGGTGGTCTCCGGAGTACGGGCCGAGGCTCCCGGACTCGACCTGGGAGTCCGGCTAAGCATTTTCGATTTCACCCCCTTTCAGCGCGGCGAGGACGAGCAGGGCGAGCCTACCACCTGCTCGGACTATCCCTACGCGTTCGGAGGAGATGGTACTGGGCTGGGAATCGATCTCGCTGAGCCACACCGCTTCATGGAGTTGCTCTCCGAACTGGGAATCAAGTTGGTCTGCACCACGGTAGGCAGCCCTTATTACAATCCCCACATCCAGCGCCCGGCCGCTTTCCCGCCGTCCGATGGTTATCTCCCACCCGAAGATCCGTTGGTTGGAGTTGCCAGGCAGATTAATGCAACGGCCGAGATCAAGCGTCGCCATCCTGAGCTGCTGGTTGTGGGGTCCGGCTACAGCTACTTGCAAGACTGGCTCGCTCACGTGGGACAGAACGTTGTACGTCGCGGCGACGTCGACTCAGTGGGCCTGGGCCGCATGGTCCTGTCGTATCCGGAGCTACCGGCCGACGTCCTGGCCGGCAAGCCCCTGGAGCGGAAACGGATTTGCCGCACGTTTAGCGATTGCACCACCGCTCCGCGTAACGGCATGGTGTCGGGCTGCTATCCACTAGACGCTTTCTACAAACAGCGGCCGGAAGTAGTCCAAGTGCGAGAACTGGGACGACATTGAACTCGATGGGAAGAGTATTTCTCAGGAGCCAAGCTTAGGAAGCCGACTTGTAGATGGCTGTGACGAGTTCCAACGAGCGGCGGCATTCGTGGCCGTCGATTGCCGGGGAACGATCATTCTTGATCGCTGAGACGAAGTCTCTGAACAGCTTGGCATGGGCCTGGTGCCCGCTAGCGGCCGGGTCGGCGCCGCCGGTTGTAGCACGCGACAAGCTTGGCAACTTCATTCCCATAGGCCCAGTGCGGGATTGCGGATGAAGTAGAACGGCTGGCCGTCAGGGCCTTCGTGCCAACCGTCCTGCAAACCATCGATTTTAAATTCAGCGGCGGCCTGTTCGTAAGGGCGGTGCAGGTATCCGACGGCTGCGATCTCTTCGGCAGAAAGGCCGTCGGCCGTACAGTATTCCACCGAAAAACGATCCTCGGTCGAGCCGTGAATCAAATGAGCCGCTGCGGAGAGATTCTCCGCGAGTTCGTCGTTCGCCTCCAGGGCCTCCAATGTGTGCGCAGTTCCTCGATAGCCGTACTTGCGGATCAGCCGATCGATCTCGGCAGCCTCGCCGAAAGTGTCCACTGCGGGCGCGAGCACGGTGAGCATACCGCCATCGGCCATTGCCTTGCGTGTGCGGTAGATCGCCTTGTTTCCCAGCCAGATGGAGGAAAACTCACGCGGATCGAGATAGACAACGCAACGCTTGAGCGGTCGATCGACGCGCGTCACGTTGACTTGCTGAGAGAGTTGTGCCGCCCAGCGGAAACACTCGGATTCCTTGCCGGCCGAAAGTCCCCGGAGGCGAGGTCCGTCGGAACCGTCTTCCACGACCGTCAGCAAGAACCGTATGTCGGCCTTGGGGGCCACGAACCGATAGAATCCTTCGTCGACGAGTTGACGCACGGGGGTGTCGATTTCGCCCATAGTGTCTTCGATCCCGGAAAGTGCTCCCAGGAAGTGGGACTGGTGGAGCATCTCGCCGCCACCGCAGCCGATGCAGATATTCTTGGAGTGGTTGGCAAAACCGATCACCTCGTGCGGCACGACCTGTCCGATCGAGAGCACCAGGTCGTAGCCGCCCTCCACAATGCGCCGATTGACCGCCACGATCACTTCCGAATGCATGCGTCCCTGGGAGAGATTTTCCAAGAAGTCCCGAGGAAGCGTTCCCAGCGGCACAAGGTCGTGGAGCCAATCGTGGGGGACGAATCGGTCCAGGGGAATGTCGTTGCCGAACATCATTCTCAGTTGCTCCTCGGTCATCGGCTTGTGCGTGCCGAGGGCTGGCAGGATGTCGATATCAACGCGGTCGCTCAGCATCTGCCACAGCTTTGCCGTGATCTTTCCTGCGAAGGAATAGAGCCGCGTGTGGTCGGGGGGCACCAATAGCAATCGCTCAACCCCCTGCGAGAGCACCCACGCGTCGGCAATCTGATGGACAAGCACGTCAAAAGCCTGGTCCGAGATCCCGTCTGTTCCACCGTCGACTGCAATCGGAGTATTGTTCGTTAGTGAATTCATAAGTCGAAGGAGTTATTAGCCTCTGTTCAATAGTTGATAGACATTGTCATGCAGAAGCCTAGTGGCGTCGCGCTCGATCATCTTCTGCGTGACATTCAATCCGGCTGCCTGAAGGTCCTGATACTTGTCTGCGAGAACCGACGCAATCACAGTCCGGCTGTGATCCCACTTGTAGACAAGCTGCTCTAGTACACGAGCGTCGGAATGTTGTGGAATGAAGCTCGTTCCCAACAGTTCGAGACGCATCCGCGAGATTTCTTCAATAAGCGAGGGGTTATTCAAGAACCACCAACAGCCAAAAGGCGTCAGATTGGGAAACTTGCGAGCGGTCACAGCAAGTTCGTGCTGATTCTCTCGAGCCAGCATTGTGCAGAGCACTTGCTGGCTGGGATGTTCACGGCACAAAGCACCAAGAGAAGACACGTCAACCAGTCCTAACGAGTCACCTGCCTCTCTGAGAAGTGGGTTCACTCCCCGCTGAACGCCGATCATCAAAGCCAGCGGCAAACCATGCTGTTGGCAAACAGGCAGAACTGCACTCACCAGACATCTTTCACCTGCACGCTGCCGTTGATCGGCAGATTCTCCTACGGGAAAACGCCACGATGGAGGCAAGCTCATCGCGCAATAGACTGGATTCATCCTCGCGATCCAATCTTCCAAGAAACGTTTTACTTCGTTCACTGCTGAATCGGAAAGTTCGACGTCTACGACATACCCCCACTCATTGAGTCGCTTTCCAGCATTCGGCCAGTCGCAGACAAGTTCATCAAATCGCAACACGGGTGGAAAACGTGGATCACTCCCCAATTCACTGGAATGCAACCAGCGCTGACGTTCATTGTCGTCAAAGACATTGTTGGTCATCGTGATTCGAGTAACACCAGTTAATGCCATGACGCTGTCGATCTGACCATTGGGACTTTGATCTCGAAACCAGCCCCGATAACCATCGAGTGTCGATTCGTTCGGGTCGAAGCCCAGACGCGCAAGCGTAGTAACCACTCCGCGACACGCTTCGGACAACGGGGTGGATTCAACAAAGAGTCTTTTCCAAATTAACTCTGCCTGCTCGCACTTGGAGAGTGCCCAGAAATTTTGAATCGCCGCATGGTCGGCACCGATACTGCGGAAGAATTCGGCGACCAGGTAGTGGTAGGTGAGCAGCTCGTCGATGCCCCATAGCATAAGGCCGTTGGCGTCTGGCTTGACCTCCCGTCCATGCCCCGTTCCAAAACTGGATGGATAAAGATGTGTGTGCAAATCCCAAATCGGTGTTTTGGAAACTGCGTTGCCCACTGCATCGAAGAGAGCATCCCCGCGAAGGCTTTCTTCAGATTTTGTGCTCACGGATGCGATCCTCGTTTTTCAAAGGGAGAGTTGCTAGGGAAGATTTGCGACCTGACTTGTCAATTCTCCCGTAATCCTCTTGATGATTACGCACATCACCCCGGCACCCTTGCCACTCGTCAATGCCAGAGCTTCGACTTCTGAAAGCATAGCCAACAAGCCATCAGCCGGAAAGGTCGTGCGAGTCGGTCGACTGAGTAAGAATCTCGTACTGACTTGTGATTTGGTCTAAGCCTTCTTTTTCCAAGCCGCAGGAGTGACTCCGACATGCGTTTTTAACTGACGGTAGAACGTCGAGAGGTCTGAGAATCCACATTCGAATGCCACGGAACTGATCGGAGCCGTTGTCTCTAGTAGCAAGCGTGCTGCGTGATCAACCGCCTTACTTCGCTAATAGGTCAGCTAAGAGGGG
>Ga0315336_1007189_pt1 | contig 10858 bp, 8 predicted proteins | sample ASW5metaG_FD_204512 | JGI IMG/M metagenome (GOLD analysis project Ga0315336, IMG submission 204512) | Ammonia-oxidizing marine archaeal communities from Monterey Bay, California, United States - ASW #5 | ecosystem: Environmental > Aquatic > Marine > Intertidal zone | place: USA: California... | reverse complement strand
GAGGGTGCTCTCGATGAGCGAGGCGAGGATGTACTGCTCGGTGAAAGTCTTCGCCCCTATATAGATGACGTCCACCCCGGCGGCCGGCCGACGCAGGGTCGGCAACGCGATCCCGGCGATCGCCACGGCGAGCAATCCCACGGCGGCCACGATCCCGGGCCCCCTGCGACGCTCGCGGACCCCGCGTTCGATGAGTCCGATGAGGCCGTCGAGGACCAGTGCCAGGACCGCGGCGCCGATGCATCCGAAGAGCACAGCCACCTGATTTCGGGTCTGAAGTCCAGCGAAGATGTAGTTTCCGAGGCTTGTCTGGCCGACCGGAGTCGCGAGTGTGGCGATACCGACGACCCATACGGTCGCCGTGCGAATTCCGGCGACGATAACCGGGGCCGCAAGCGGCAACTCGACGCGGGTGAGGGTCTGCCACTCGGTCATGCCCATGCCTCGCGCCGCCTCGATCATGGCGGGTTCGACCTCGCCAATGCCGGTGACCGTGTTCCGAACGATGGGCAGCATGCTGTACAGCGTCAGGGCGATCACGGCGGGGAGGAAGCCCAGCGCGCTCACTTCGATGCCCAGCGGAGCGAGGATCTGACCGACCCCGACCAACACGGGAACCGTCAGCGCCAAGAGCGCCAGGCCGGGGATCGTCTGGATAACGGCGACGACCGTCATGACCGGCGTTCGAAGCGGCTTGACCTTCACCGCGACGATGGCCAGCGGCACGCTGATCGCGATTCCAAGGATCAGCGGGATCAAGGTGATCAACAGGTGTCCGCCCAGATAATCCGGGAGATTGCCGAGCTGCGCAGCCACGTTCTCGGTCATCGACTCACCAGCGATTCGACCAGCTCCGCTTGCCGACGCGGCGTCTCCATCAACTCCGCTACGTAGGGGTGACCTGGATCCGCATAGATCTCCTTTGGCGAACCATCTCGGACGATCTTGCCGTCCTTCATGACCGCGACGCGCTCCCCCATCGTCAGGGCCTCGGTCATGTCGTGGGTGACCATGACGGTCGTCAGCCCGAGCTCGACGTGAATGGCCCGGTAGGCGGACTGCAGCCGATCGCGGGTCACCGGATCGAGGGCGCCAAAGGGCTCGTCCATCAGAACGACCTCCTGTCGTGCGGCCAGGGCGCGAGCGACGCCGACGCGCTGGAGCTGACCGCCGGACAGTGCACTGGGTGCGCGACCTCCGTATTCGTCTGCGGGCAGTCCAACCCGATCGAGGAGTTCGACCACTCGCGCCTCGATCTCCTCCGTCGGCCAGCCGAGAAGAGATGGAACAATACCTATATTTTGAGCAACGGACATATGAGGAAAGAGCCCGATGCCCTGGAAGACATAGCCGATTCGCCGCCGCAGCTGGACGGGATCAGATGCCGAGACGTCTTCGCCACCGACTTTCACGATCCCCTTGGTGGGCTCGATCAGGCAGTTGATCATCTTCAGTGTGGTGGTCTTGCCGCTGCCGGACTCGCCGATGAGCACCACCAGCTCACCCCGCCCGACTTCGAAGTTCACGTCATCTACGGCCCAGGTGGCACCGGAATCCCAGGACTTGTAGACATGGCTCATCGAGATCATCGGGCTACAGCCTAATCAGAGATTGTGATGTCCGAACCGAACCCCTTCCAAGCCCCGTCTTCCGATACCCTCGTAGCGGACGATGCAGACCTCGCATCGCGCGGGATCCGTTTTGTCGCCTCTCTACTCGATGGGGTGCTGTTCTTGTGCACCCTCATTCCAGCCATGCTGCTGATGGCTATCGGGGGCGGACCGGACCACATCGAGCAGAACAACGAGCCGCTGATGATGCTGATTGTGTTCATCACGCTGGCGTTGATGTTGGCCCTCGCGATCTACAACTGGTGGCTGCTGGCGACCGAGGGCCAGACCATCGCCAAGCGCCTGCTCGGGATCAGAATCGTCAAAATAGACGGATCCCCGGTGGATTTTCTAGTGGCGGTCATCTTGAGGAGCTGGGTGCTCGGTTTCGTCACCGGCATCCTCAACCAGTGTTGTCTGGGGTGGATCGTGTCCCTGGTCGACGCGCTGTTCATCTTCAATCCCGACCGCAGGTGCCTGCACGACCACATCGCCGGCACAAAGGTCGTCAACGCCACGCCCTCCAGTCGCTGAAATGGCCAAACATATAGAGACAGTTGAATAGACAGTTATGGGTGCTCGTCCCGTTAGTCGTCGAACGATGGGGAGGCTTCAATGAAGCAAGCAGCAGCAATTGGTGGTGGTCTGGTCGTGGTCGCGCTCGGCGCGGTCGGCCTGGGATTCATGCTCATGAGTGGCGGTGGCGAGGCAGAACAGCCGGCCCCGACCTCTCCGGAACCGACCGAGCAGGTCGCCGGATCCGTCGAGGCACCCAGCGACGACGTCGTCGCCGATGCCGTCCCAGACGAGCCTCCTAGGGCACGGCCGAACCGAACGGGCAGGACGCTCAAGGTCACCAACAACGCCAAGACCGAATTCGAAGAGGGAGATCCCAAGGCTCCGCTCAATGACGCCGAGAAGTGGAAAGAGAGGCGCAAAGAGCGAAATGAGAAGTGGCGCACCGACCAGATGGCCCTGGCGAACAGCTGGGTGAACAGCAACGCATTGGCCGACGATCAAGGCCAGGAGCTGCTCGACACGCTCAACCGTGCCCACGACATTCTCAAGGACACACGGGCCGATATCGAGGCTGGCGTCATCTCTCCGAAGGTCGGTCGCGAAGAGATGGACTTCGCAAAGGAGGAGGTCGGCATCGAGGTAAAGCGCGTTCTAGGCGATGAATTGGGTCAGGACTTCCTGGACGAGATCGCAAAAGCAGCTGGAGGTGGGTTCTGAGTTGTGGATGTTGTGTGATTTTGGGCTAGGATACGCTCACCCTAGGAGGAAACACACATGCGCAACATCGCATTCATTGCATTGGCGGGTTTTGCCGTCGTCGGATGTTCCGGCGATAAGACGGACACCGCTGACACCGCAACCACTGGCGACGACGACGACGACACCACCACCGTGGTTGGCGAACTCACCGTTACCGTTACCTGGACCGACGACGGACTCACCCCCGAAGACACCGACGGCGACAGCCTGCCCGACATCAACTGTGACGACTCTGTCGGCATCGTTATCGTCGATCCGCTGCTCGAGACCGCTTGGGACTTCGGCATGGCCGAGACCGGTTCCGGCAATGGCTGGTACGGCGAAGACTGCTACGAGGGCTATGCCTCGTTCAACTTCTGCCACAGCATTGGCATCAACGCATCGATCCCAGAGGTCTCCAGCTGTTCCGCGCTCGACGTGGCTGATGGCGCGACCCTGCTCGACGCCGAGAAGGACCCGTTCCTGACCTACTACCTCGCAGATAGCCTCGGCAACTGCTGGGTCTGGGGCCACGACACCTCGTACTACGGCCCGCTGGCCTGCGAAGAGATGTAAGGCACAGGTCGACGGCACTCGCCGTCAATCACTTTGAACGCCCCGGCCGAGTTCGCTCTGCCGGGGCGTTCTGCGTCTGGACCTCAATCACTGCGGTAAACCGCCGATGAGTGGGCAGGAGGATCCATGCCCGCGCTCTCGGCACAGTCCGAGAACCTCATCGGCGCCGACCTACGAGGAAGCGATCTCTCCCATGTGGATCTCTCCGGACGTGATCTGTCCCGTGCAGACCTCCGCGGCTCGAAACTCGTCGGCGCAAACCTGACGGGGGCCGCACTGGGACCACGCCGATGTCGCTGGATGGCTCTGTAAAGCGTGGGACTCGAGCGCGGAGACGAGTACGGCGAACCCCTCGCACGCCTCCTGACGCCGTGAATCGATCAGGCCGCCCCCCCTTCGGTCGATAGGCACTCTCGAAACATCAGTTTCGTGGCGCGCGCTGAATGGCCGCCAAGAGGCCGTCGTAGTCCACTGGCTTCTGCACGAAGGCCGCCGTTCCGAATCGGTTGCGCCGGTCGAAGTCGTCCTCGACCGATGCCACGACCACGGGAACATGTCCCTTGCCCAATTCCTCGAGAAGCTTCCATCCTTCGGAACCGCCGAGCTGAACATCGAGGACGATGACGTCGAACTCCTGACCGGCGGCCAACTCGCGCCCGTCGTCCGCGGTCCGAACGGCATGCACATCGACCCCCTCTCGCCGGAGTCGTCGGAGCACCGTCTCGATCACCGGATCGTCGTCCATCACCAAGACCCGCAGTCCACGCATTGATCTGAGGCGCGCGGGCGTGACCTTCATCTGCTCGGGAAGGGGCAGTCGGAGGGTGAATGTGCTCCCCTTGCCGGCGACACTCTCCACTTCGATACGCCCACCCATCATCTCCGACAACCGCTGGCTGATCGACAGGCCCAGCCCGGTGCCCCCAAACTCTCGTTTGATCCCGGAGTCGGCCTGCGCATACTCGGAAAATAGACGTTCGATCTGGGTGGCGGTCATGCCAATGCCCGTGTCGGTGACCTGGAACAACGCCCACTCGAACCCATCCTGCGACTCGACATCGACACTCAGGGTGACCGTGCCGTCCTTGGTGAATTTGAACGCATTGCCAAGGAGGTTGATCAACACTTGACGCAAGCGCATGTGGTCGCCCTGCACCTTGTGAATGCGCTCTCGAATCTCGGTCTTGAAGGTGTTGCCATTCTTCGTTGCGAGCGGGCCAACCGTTGCGGACACCTCCTCGAACAGCGCGTTGACGATGACCGGCTCCAGCACGACCGACATCTTCCCGGCTCCGATCTTGGACAGATCGAGGATGTTGTTGATGAGCTGGAGAAGGTGTCGAGCTGCCGTGGAGACCCGCACCAGATCCGCCGGTTCCGCACTCATGCCGGCGTCCACGTCCTCCCGCATCATCTCGCTGTAGCCAATTATCGCGTTCAATGGCGTGCGGAGCTCGTGGCTCATGCTGGCCAGAAACAGGCTCTTGGAATGGCTGGCCCGCACCGCCTCTTCTCGCGCTTTCTCGGCTTGTTCGAGCTGGGTGGCTGGCACCATGCGGGGTCGGGTTCCCGCCGGCGTGCGCTTGCGCGATGGCTCGGGCGGCGGCGTGGGCGACGAACGCGTGAGCGCCCAGGCCAGCACACCGAGCTGGATGGGCATCAAGGCGGTGACCCAGAGTGCCGGATTGTCCGCGTGCGCAGACAAGAGGCCAGATGGCGTGAATCCGCGCTGATTCAGCTGCACGTCGAGCAGGAGCGCCCCAACGGCCACAACGAATCCGACCGCGGATCCGGCCATTGCCGCAGACCGGCCATCGGTACTCGTTTTCTTTGGAATCGGCGCCAATCCGCCCCCATCGCGGCACCGATGTTACCCTTCGGCGTCATGGAAACCCTACGGGATGGTGTGAAGCCAGGTGTGGAGGTCGGCGGCTACCGGGTCGATGACCTCGTCGGATGGGGCAGTGTGGCGTCCGTCTACCGGGTCACACGGCTGGCTGATCAGTCGGTGTGGGCCATGAAAGTGCTCGAGCCCTCCGGGGCCCTCGAGGCTCGCTTCGAGCGGGAGGGCCGGATCCAACAGGTCCTCGACCACCCCAATCTGGTGCGCGTTCACGAGATCCTGGTCATCGATGGGCTGCATACGCTGATCATGGACTTCATCGACGGTCCTTCCCTCGGCAAGTGGATCGAGCAGAACCGCCCCTCCTACGAACAGGCGATCTCGCTGATCTACGACATCGCCATCGGTGTGAAGGAGATCCACGATGCCGGTCTGATCCACCGCGACCTGACGCCGGGAAACGTACTGCTGCACACCGACAAGAAGGGCAACCTGGTGCCAAAGGTCACCGACTTCGGCCTCGCAAAGCGGCTGAACACCTTCACCGGCGGAACTCTGGCGGGAACCGTACTGGGAACCCCCGCCTACGCAGCGCCCGAACAGCTCAGAGACGCGTCATCGGTCGATCAACGAGTAGACACCTATGCTCTGGGGGCCATTCTCTATGAGTTGATTGTCGGAAAGGGGCCATTCGAGGGGCTCGACGCCTACGAGTTGCGCCTGGCCCAGCGGGACGGGACCTGGAAACCGGCCGGCACCGTGGTCGACGACGTGCCCGCCGAGCTCGACGACCTCATGGACCAGCTGATTGTCTACGACGCGGGCGCAAGGCTGGGAGACATCAACGAGGTGATCGAGCTGATCGGTCATCTGCGGCCGCAGCCGGCGCCAATGGAGATCCCTTCCTGGGCCTGGATGGCCATGGTTGCGATGCCCGTGGTTGCCCTGGCGGCGGGCGCGGTGGTCGCACTTCTCTGACCCAGACCGGCGAATGTAAGACGCTGTAAGGTGCCTCCGGACCTCCGCCGGGGAACGCTTGGGATGTCCCCAAACACCCAGGAGGCCACCATGGTCACTCGAACACTGCTCTTGTCGCTCGTGTTGGTCGGCTGTGCAGCATCCACTGCCGACTCAGACGCTGGCGATGTGACGACCGACAACGGCGCGAGCGAGGAGCCCGCCCCACTCGCGGCCGCCGGTTCCTTCACCGCCGACTTCGACGGATGCGTGGCCACCGTGTCCTACGATGGGCTCGAAGACCGCTCCCAGCCCTGGCTCTGTCCGGAATGCGACACGATGTACCGCGGCACCTGGGACAGCGGCGACTGCTTCGAGGAGCCGTCGGGCGAGGCGTGGTTCGGGGAGGGCAACGGCTTCTTCTACGCCACCCATGACGCCCACGACCGCCTGACAGAGAAGGCCACCGCTGGCCTCGAGACGTCGGCGAGCGACCACGACCCGATGCACGGCATGACCCCTCCCGACAGCTATGACTGTGGATGGCGCAAGGTCGATCCCGAACCCTACGCGGGGCCCTGGACGTTCTCCGAGGACAGCGTCTTGGACGGCTGGTTCACGGACGAATGCGACGAGCCGGTGCGCCTGCGCGATCAGCTCGAGGGCTACATGGTCATCGACTACTCGGCGATCTTCTGTGAACCCTGCCAGCGCATGGCTGGCGACGAACCCGCCTTCCACGACGAGATGGAGGTGCTCGGCGTCGATGTCGAGGTCGTCACGCTGTTGGTCACAAACGTCTCCAAGGTCCTCGAAAACGCGCCTACCGCGCAAGATCTCGCCGACTGGAGCGACGCGGCAGGGCTGAGCGGTCCGGTTCTGTCGGATCGGGGCTGGGGCCACTGGGTCGCGGGCTGGCCGACCAAAGAGGGCGACGTCGCCATGGACGAGTACGCCGGTGTCGGCCTCCCCACCTGGATGGTCGTCGCCCCAGATGGGCGCGTGCTCAAGGTGAACAGCGGCTACAGCAGCTGGGCCACCATCCAATCGACCATCCTCGACGACGCGGACGCACAGCGCTGACCCGTGCGGAACTCTTCATCCGTCTGGCCATGTAGGGAATTCTCCCTCGCCTGGTCTCGCCCCCACCGCGGCCTCGCCATCAAGCGAGGTCGCGGCCCGGCGGCTCACGAACTGGAACGACCGCGATGGGCGGTCAGCAGCTGAAGGGCGAATCGACCGAGACCCCAGGCCCGCAGTCCCGCCCCACCCTTCGCATCGGCATCACCGAGCCCTCGCCTGTAGAGCTCGACAATCGACAGACCGAGCGTGTGTTCACTCGGGCCGAAACAGTCCTCGGCCGCGGCCAGATGGCGCTCCGCCACGTCGGCGGAGGTAGCCAGCAGCGACTGCCAGCAAGAGATGCAGCCCCTCGACCGCTTCTCGTCGATCTCTGCGAACAACTGCCCGGCGGAAGCGTATTTTCGGGCCGCCGCCGCCAGGTCTCCCGCGAGGTGGTCGAGGGTCGCAAGGCCGGCTTCCGCATGGGCTCGCATTCGCCGCTCACCGGTATCGCCAGCGACGGATTCCGCGGCCTCGAAGTGAGTTCGCGCGGCGTCCAGATCTCCCTCGTCGCGCGCCACCAGCCCGAGGCGGTGGTGGATTTCGGCAACGACATGGCGACTGCCGAGGTCTTCGACGACCTTCAGTGCCGTCAGCAGGGTCGAGCGTGCCTCTTCGTGCTTGCCGCGATCGAGGTGGACAACGGCCAGCCAGGAGTCGACCATCGCCAGATTCTGAGGGCTGCCCTGGCGTTGGAATCGGTGCCGACTTCGGTTGAAGAGCATGCGCGCCCGCCCGGCGTCGAAGAGGTGGTAGTGCAGTTCACCGAGGTTCAAGTAGCCAACGGCAGCCGGGTGCCACCGCCCACTGTGCTCCAGGTGTCGGATCCCGGCCTCGTATTGGGCGCGAGCCTCGTCGAGTCGCCAACTGTAGATGTACAGATTTCCGAGGTTGATGAGGTTGGTGCCGGCCAGGTGAATCATGTTGGCCCGCTTCCAGATATCCAGTGATCGAACGATGCAATTTTCAGCGTCCGCGTCCCCGAGCACCCGGAGCGCGGAGCCGAGATTGCCGAGCACCGGGGCCAACCACATCTCGGCACCGAGGGTCTCGAATCGGGCCGCCGAGTCGTAGAGGACCTCGGCCGCCTCCTCAGTGCGTCCCAGCCACTTGAGTGTGACCCCGACGCGGTGCAGGGCCTCGGCCTCTCCCCAGTCGTAGCGGGCCTCGGCATACGCATCCGCCGCGTCGCGATAGCCCGCTAGAGCGGCTTCGTATTGATGATAGACGACCATCTCGGCCCAGGCTGTCGCGAAGATGGCATCGCCGATACGGCGCGGATCTCCGAGCTCGCGGGCCATCTGCACAGCGGACTGAGCGACCTCTCGCGCGATCGGGTTGCGGGTGTGGCCATGCATGCGGATTTCGTGGAGTCGGAAGTCCAGACGGTGTACCAGCCCGACCCCCTCCAGGGCGCCATCCACCTCCAGCAGTCGGGTGATCAGTCCGAAGGGCCTGGGTCGCCTCGGCATCTGCTCCACGACGTTCACCACCCGCACGGCGAGCTCGAGAGAGCGACCCAACGACCGCTCGAAGACGGCGATCAGATCGTCGAGCATCGCGTGCCACTCGTCGAGGACAGAGACCGATCGCGGGCCCCGAAGATGCGCTGCGAGCCGCTCCCCCTCCGCCAAAACGCGCGCTGCGTGTTGATCGAGAAGGGTTTCAGATGTGGGGTTTTCGACCAGTCGATCGCGCACGAAATCGCGGATCGAGTCCAACAACTCCAGACGTACGCGGCCGTCATCAGAAGGGCGCTGCCGCACCAGGGACTTGCGGACCAGCGCTTGCAGGACATCGCCGGGCCACGGTTCGTCGCCCGTACGCGGCGCCAGGGCCTCGATGTCCTCGAGGGTGAACGTCCGCGAGAACACCGCACAACAGAGGATGACCCGCCGCTCCCAGCGGTCGAGCAGATCCCAAGACCAGGAGATCGTGTCGACCAGGGTGGCGAGCACGCGAAACCGGTCGTCGAGTTGCTCCACCAGCTGCACGGGGGACAACACGTCGAGGCGTCCCGCCGCCAGCTCGATGGCCAGCGGCAATCCGTCCAGCTTGTCGACCACCGCCCGGATCGCCTCCTCGCGTCCCGCAATAGCCGCGAATCTCCCCTTTCGACGGGCGCACTGCTCGAAGAGTTCGAGGCTCTCTTCCGCAGTCATCGGCGACAGCTCGAGCACGTGTTCGCCAACGAGATCGAGCCGCTCCCGCGACGTCATCAGCATGCGTAGATGAGGCGCTGACCACAGCCATCTCTCAATGAGCGCCGCCGCGTCTCTCACCAGGCGGTCGAAGCCGTCGAAGACCACCAGGGTCTCGCCACGCGAACTCAAGATCAACGCCATTTCGTCGGCAATGGCCGTCGGGTCGTCTCCACGCACGCTGATACCCAGCGCACCCGCAAACCGACGCAGGAAGTCCCCCGCGTCATCCGTTCCGGTCAGATCGACGAACCAGATCCCTCCAGAGTTCCCCGCGAGCGTCTCCTGCTGGCTCGCGAAAGAGCGGGCCAAGGTTGTCTTTCCGCAGCCGCCCGGACCGGTCAGCGTCACCAGTCGCGCCCCTCCATCAAACGCGGAACCGACTCCGGTGAGCTCGGCCTGCCGCCCCACGATCGCGGGCATCGCGACGCTGAGCTTCTTGGTCTCAGCAGGCGTTTCGACCGGAGGGCTCACCGGCGGCAGCGCCTCGATTTCGACCGTCGAACCCGGACTCCAGTGGTAGACGCCCAGCCGACCGCGAAGGCGATACCCACCCTCCTCTGTCGCATCGATGTGGAGTGAATCGCTCTTGAGCGTCTTTCGCAGGCGATGCAGTGCGACGTAGAGGGAATTGTCCGAGCTCGGCGGTCGGTAGGTGACCTCCCAGACGTGTTCGAAGAGGGCCTCGCGAGTCAGCTCACTGCCCCGGCGCGCGATCTCTGCAAACAGCTTGTAGCCGTTCGAGGTCGGCTTCAGTCGCGCCACCCGTTCGGAGCCACACCAGATCTCGCCGACCTCGGGGTCGATGATCACGTGCGGTGCAGCGCCCTGAGTGATTCGCCGGAGCGAGGCACCCTCGAGCGCGGACAGGATCATGCGTCTGAGGTGCGGCTGGTTTCGGTGGGGAACCCGCTCCATCGCCGTCGAGAGCGCGCCCAGACTTGTCGCGGCAAAAGCCAGATTCTCCGCACGCACTACCGCGTCACCCAGCTCGATCACCTCGTGTTGCTCTACGTCACCCGATGGCGGGCGGGCCGATCCGAACAGGCGGGCGACTGCGGACGCCTGCACGTCGAGGTGGGCATAGCCCCGGATCCGACTGAGGTCTGCTGCCGTCTCGGCCTGGGCGAGGGCCTCGGAGACCGAGATCGCCGGCGTGGTCTGGGCCAACAACAGGTGCACGCGGGCGCGGGCGTAGTCGTCCTGCCGCGCGGCGACCCGCTCAAGTAGCGCCGCCAGAAGGGCATGAGCGCGAGTCGGAATCTCGGCTCCGTAGCGAAGCTCGAGCTCGG
>Ga0315336_1007187_pt1 | contig 10861 bp, 10 predicted proteins | sample ASW5metaG_FD_204512 | JGI IMG/M metagenome (GOLD analysis project Ga0315336, IMG submission 204512) | Ammonia-oxidizing marine archaeal communities from Monterey Bay, California, United States - ASW #5 | ecosystem: Environmental > Aquatic > Marine > Intertidal zone | place: USA: California... | reverse complement strand
GGCCGCCACGCCGCGGTATCCCACGCCGCTGACCCGCTCCGGGAGGCCGCGAGCAGGTGTCACGGTGAGACCAGCTGCACGATCCTGTGGTCGTGGTGACAGCGATCCCGCCACGATCCCGAGCGGGGGCCAGACGAACGCAACTTCACAATGCCCTGGCGTTTGGTCGATCGTCGCAGAAGACGCAGTAGGCCGAGTCGAAGCCGAGAGTGCGGGCGACATCTGCGTAGTGCTGCGTCCCCTCATCCCGGTCCTCTGTGAACCATCGGCCGATGACTAGAAGAGCGACCGCAGTGGCGCCCACGTCGAGGAGGCTGAGCGCGGCGCTGAGGCCATTGGTGCCGCGGGTCCAGGTGTCGTCGACGACAAGCACTCGCTGCCCGCACGCGTCCCGGTGCGCATGAAAGCGGTCTGCGCGCGGGTCTTGGTGAGCCTCGCCAGCCCCTCCTGGCTGAAGCAGTTCGACGAGGCGACCATTCGCCCATCGGGTCGAGTCAAGAAGTTCCACAACGGGGTGCTGGCCCGGCCTCGCCTTGCTGCTCGGCACCCAAGTGACGGAGTCGAACCGATTGACAGCCGCCTCGCGCGCCAGACATGCACCGTGACGCCAGCCAAAGTCGTCGAGCAGCGCCGCCAAGTCGTCCGCGTATCCGTCGGCGTCATCCCACTCCTTGTACCGCCACAACGCGTTCGTCAGCGCCTGGCCGTTTGACGCGAGTGAGATCGGCAGCACGGGCACGGCTTGGAGGGAGACGTTGGCTTGCCAGGCTTCTTTGCAGGGCCAGCAGCGCGTGAACGAACCCGCAGGCTGATGGCACGTGTGGCATACGCCCGCCTGAGCCGGGAGCATCGGCAAAAGATCGGTCGGGTCGAATGCCACCTTTGCAACGTACCGACGGCCGATCGCGCCCGCAGACGAATGCGGCTACTCCTCGACGAGCCCGAGAAGGAGGCTCACCACATCGTCGTGGCCCCGAAGCGCGACAGCCTCGCCGCCCGCTTCGCGAGTCAACGACAGGCTGCCCGCGTTGGTCTCCGCAGCCCGTTCAGCCTCGTCGCTAGGAATCGGCACGGCCAGGATCCGGCCTTGCTCGACTGCGAACTTTGCGGTGCTCAAGGTGCCCGACTTCGGCGCGCACTGGATCACGACTGTCGCGGCCGATAGCCCGCTCTGGATCCGGTTCCGGGCGACAAGTGATCGCGGACTTGGCGGCATTCCGGGAGGCTGCTCAGACACCAACGCTCCACCCTCGTCGAGGATTCGCTTGGCGTCAGCGAGATGTTCCTTGGGCGATGGCACGTCTACACCGGACCCGAGAACAGCAATCGTTGCACCGCCAGCGCCAATGGCGGCACGATGCGCGGCGATGTCGATGCCCAAGGCGAGACCAGAGACGACACAAATCTGGTGCGCAGCAGCGCCAGTCGCGACGTACGACGCGGTCGACCGGCCCCACTCCGTGGTCGCGCGGCTGCCCACGATCGCGAGCCGTCGCGCGGGGTCGGGAATCGCGCCACGCACCCACAGAACGGCAGGCGGGTTCTTGATGCGCCGTAGCGCCATCGGATAGGCCTTATCGAACCACCCGATCAGGTGCATTCCCTCGCCAAGCTCGGCGAAGCTGGGCTTGCCGACGGCTTCGACCTCAACGCGGGCGACTGCCTTGCGCGCGTCCGGCGACGCATCGAGCAGAGCGTCCCAGGACTTGAAGGTCTCAGCGACTTTGATCGCCCTCGCTGCGCCCACGCCCGGAAGGTCCATGAGCGCGACAAGCGATGCCGCGTCCAACAAGTCGGTCGAGCCGCTGCCGGACTCCTCCGCCTCGTCGAACAGGGTGGTCTCCACATCATCACCATCTCACGGTCAGAGCGCCTCAGGCGGCGTTCGACCTGCTGCCAGAACCGCATGCGAATGCGGTGACGGATCTGGTCCGAAAGCTCGGCCATGCCGGGGCGCCCATGATCGCAAACTTGCGTCGGTTGCCGGAAGCGGGACGTTCGCGACTGCGGCGACGGCGGCCATCGCCGCGGCGGCCCGCTGCTGCAGCACGACGTCAACCGGGCTTGTTTGCCCGCTGGTGCGCCAGCTGACCGACCAGGCGAGCAGTACCTTCCCAAGCGCCACGATCAACAGAACGGCTCCGCCGAGGTAGGCGATAGCCACCACGATGAGGAGCGCTGAGGTCAGCTGATCCGGCATCAGTTCTACGCCTGGGAGGTCGACGGGGCGAGAACGCTCAGAATGGCTCTCCCACAACGAAGCGGTGTGTGACTACCCGCTGGCAGGGGTTGCCGTTCTCTCGGCGGCGTTCTAACGCCGTCTTGAGCCCGTCGTGCCCACTTCATCGCGATGCAGTGGGCGCGAGCTCCACGTCTGGGGTCGCCGACGTCGACGGGATCGCGCGGTCCTCGGCCGCTCGGCCGCGGGCGGCTGTCGCAGGCTCCTCGAGGTCCTCGGTCGCCTCGACCAGCTGACGCTGCTCCTCTGTGCTCGGTACGCCGTATCGGCGATCGGCCATCGCCTCGACCTGTGCAACGGCGTTCCACACGTACTCACCCGAGCCGTGGGAGTAGCAGGCGTTGACGTGTTCGCGCGCGAGGCCGAGCTCCTTCTTGCTTGAGCGCGGGTGCTCGCCGAGAGCCTTGAGGGCGCGCTGGGCTCGGCGGATGGCCTCGGAGCGTTCGTTCATCTGCATCATTCGCGGGGTCCCTTCTCGGTGCGGGTGCGCGGCTGAGCGCCGCCCAGCTCGTCGTCGTGGATCTCGCCCGTGGCGAGGTCGACGAGACCGAGCCGCGGTGGACCGGCCGGCGATTGTTCGTGTGCCCGCCGGTTGACGGGCAGAGCGTCGATGTCGTGGGCGAATGTGTTCTCGCGGCGCTGGCGGCTGGCGTCGGCCAGGTGCTCGCTGTGGCGCGGCTTGGCCGGCCAGCTCTTGTGCTCGTCGTCGCAGTGGGTGCGCAGCCTGTTGCGCATCCGGTCCGTGAACGCCGGCAGGCAGTAGCGGTGCCACTCCTCGAGCGCGTCGCTGGTCATCGCCAGGCCGGCCCGCCGGCGTTGGTCGGCAAGGACGGCGATCTCGTGGACCAGGTGCGGGTGCAGAGGCCAGCAGCTGGGGATGAGCCCGGAGACGTCCCAGGTGTACTCCCGGTTGAGCCAGATCACGACGTCCTCGAGCCACTCCCACAGGTCGTGACGCAGCTCGGGGTCCAGGCAAGTCGCCGGCTCCCAGGGCCGCGACAGCAGCGCGTGGTTGCCGAGGGCCTTCTTCTCCTCCTCAGTGCCGTTGATGGCGATGTGGAGCTCGCGGTAGGCGAGCCGGACATGGTCCCCGGGGACGGGGTACGGGAAGACCATCAGCGTGGGTGCCGCCCGGCGGGTCTGCTGCTCGGTGGTCACAGTTCACTCCTTGCGTGGTCGGTCTCGTCGTCGACGAAACCGAGACGGCGCGCCTCGACGAGCGCGGCGGTGGCTCGGGCCTCGGGGGTGATGACCATGCGCCGGTCGTTGGTGAGGCGCTCGCGCAGCGCCCGCTGGTCGGCCAGCAGGCGTTCCCCTGCCTTTCCTTCGACGCAGCGGTGCAGCTTGGCGATGATCGGCTTGCCGTTCTCGGCGACGACCAGAGCTTGGCGCTCGGGAAGTTGCCGGACCTCCTCGGGCCGCATGATCGGGATGTCGTCGCCGGAGAAGCTGCGCCCACCGCCACTGGCTCCGCCGGTGGAGTGGGTGACCCGCCCGATGCGGACCGTTCCGAGGAGGTCGGAGATCTCCTGGTTGAAGGCGACGTCCTTGGAGCCGCCGAACATCACCAGGGCGTTGGTGAGGCCGAGCAGTGCTCGGGCCTCGTGCTCACCGAAGATGCTGGTCAGCTGGGGCCGAGTCTGGGCGGCCCAAATGAACGACAGCCCCAGGGCGCGCTCGTTGGCCATTCGGGTACGGAGGGTCGGAAGCGGCGCGGTCGACGGCAGCTCGTCGAGCACCGAGACCAGGGGCGGGCACAGCCGGCCGCCCCACGGGGAGCTGTTGGCCAGCAGCAGGCCGGTGTCCAAGACGTGCTCGGCCACGGCGGTCATCAGCGGGCTGGCCGAGGCGTAGGGGTCTTCGCGGCCGAGCAGGTAGATGGTGCCGCGTCGACGGATCACGTCGGCGAGGTCGGTGGCGGGACGTCCGGGGCTGGGAATGCAGCGGCGGCGGATGTCGGCCTGGAAGAACAGCGAGACCGCCTGTTGCACCGTGGTGACGGTGTTGCCGGCGGTGCGGTCGTCACCGTTCAGCGCACCGTGCAGGAGGCCGTGCCAGAACGGCTCGGCGTGCGGGTGCCGCCGCAGGATCTCCATCGGCTGGGTGGCTGCGGTGGGGTTGGCGACCCACTGCAGCACGTCCTCGAGCGTCCTACCGGTCAGCGCCGCGGCGTGGAAGTAGCCCTGCAGCACCTTCGCGGACTCGGCGGCGTAGAACCGCGCAGCATCGTCGCCGGTGCCGCCGGTGATCGCGCCCTTGACGGTGCCGGCGGTGAAAGCCTTGGCGCGCCGCTCGGCGACCTTGGGGTCCACGCAGCCGGCGATCGGGTCCCAGATCAGCTCGTCGACGACGCCCTCGGCCAGGCCGAAGGGGTCGAGCACCACGCAGGGCCGGTCGTCGCCGGAACGCTCGGTGAGGCTGAGCAGCAGGTCCTCGACCTTCGTCAGTGTCACCAGGGCGGCACCCGGAGCGCCAAGCAGCGCAGGGGTGAGCAGGTCGAGGGTCTTGCCGGATCCCTGCGGGCCGATTACGCCGGCGGTGCGGTCCCACGGCACCCACAGCTCGCCGCCTCGCGGCTCGTGGGCATCACCGATGCGCCAGCCCACGTCCCAGGGGTCGAACCTCAGCTTCACCGCGCCACCTCGGGAACGGTGTCCCCGCACGGGGCGAGGCATCGACGGCAGATCACCGCACGGCCGTGGCGTTCTTCTGCTCGGCGACCGAGGAGCGGGAAAGAGGCGTCGGACAGCAGGCCGCGCGCCTCGCCGAGGAGTTCCACCTGGCCGACAGTCACGTAGTAGTGGCGCTCGACGAGGACCTGCCGGTGTCCGCGGCGGCGACAGCTGATGCCGCCCAGACGGCGGCCGCGGGTGCGAAGTGACGGGTTGCCGTGCAGTGGGGTCTCGATGCTCATCGGTCTTCCTTCGTTCGGCGGCCGTCCAGGAGCCACGGGCTAAGGCCGTGGCCCAGCTGCGGGCCGGGTTGTTCGGTGAGGTCGCCGGCGGTGCGCTGGACCGGTGCCGGTGTCGCGGCGGCGTGCTTGCCGTAGAGGTCCGGGCGGACGATGCCGGCGACCTTGCGGAGCCGGGTGACGCCGAGCAGCTTCTCGGCCTCGGCTGCGGTCGCCATGCCGCGCATGCGGCCCGGGCCCCAGCGCTGGTAGGCCCACGCGCCGAGCCAGATGGTCGCGGTGAGCAGCGCGACCTCGGCCAGGGCGAGGCTGACCCAGACCAGGCCGCTACCGGCCAGACCGTCGGGAGTGGGGCTCGGCAGCCCGGCGTCGGCGTGTCCGCCGAGGACGCCAGGAAGGCTGGTCCAGAACGCGGTGCCGATGGGTGAGGGGAACGCGCCGGCGTTGGCGTCGGGCCAGGTCCATCCGGCGCCGGCGAGCAGGTTCGCGACTGATCGTCCGAGCTGGATGCCGATGACAATGACGAACAGGGTCGCCAAGGCCACCGCTACCGGGATCTCCCAGGCCCACGGGTAGGGGTCTCGTCGTCGCTCACGCTGCATCGGTCTCGCCACCTCCAGGCGGTCGTGGGTCGTTGGGCCTCGCTGGTCACCTATGTGCCGTCAGGGCTCCGGTGCGATCACACGGCGCGGCTCGGGCGTGATGCGTTCTCTGCGAGCCAGGCCGAGGGATCGACGTTGTCGGGGCCGTAGATGGAGCCGTTCTTGAGGTGGACCTCGAAGTGGAGGTGGCAGCCGGAGACGTTGCCCTCCTTGCCGACCTGGCCGATCGGCTCGCCGGCTGCGACGGTCTGGCCGCGGCTGACGCTGACGGTCGCCATGTGGGCGTACCACGTGGTCAGGGACCCGGCGCCGGTGGTGACCTTGACCAGCTGCGGCCCAGCCCAGGAACGCTGGGTGGTGTCGATCTCGATGGTGCCGGCGTGGGCGGCGTAGACGGTGGTTCCGCAGGGTGCGGAGAAGTCGGTGCCGGTGTGCCACTTGGACCAGTACGCGCCGGTCTCGTGCCAGTTGTGGTTGTCGGTTCCGACGTACTGCGCGGGCACCGGATAGACGACCTCGTCGCAGGAGGCGCCCGCGAGGCCGACCGGCTGGACGGAGGCGCCGGGCTTGACGTTGATGTGGACATGGTCGAGGTGGTTCTCGGTAGCGCTCCCCCGGTCCTCCATCGGCCGCCAGCCCTCGCCTGCCCGGGCGACCGACCAGATCCGCTGGTACCAGATGATGTAGTCGATGCCGAGCTTCTGGGCATTGGCCTTGGCGTAGGCGGCGAGACGGTCGCCCTGCGCGCGGCCCGCCGCGTTGAGCGGCACCATGAAATCGGCCGCGAGCCCGGCCGGGTGGCCGTTGGGGTCGGTGGCGCTCTCGCGGTAGCCGCCGACGGTCTTGATGTCGAACATGGGGCCGAGGATGTTGACCAGCTGGGTCAGCTGCGGCTTGACCGGGCCGAGGTTGTACTTGGCCTCCGCTGTACCGGAGTCGACTGCGCACCCGGTGCTGCTGCCGGCGGTGGTGGCGGTCACCAGCGGGTGGTCGGCGATCTTGCTGGCCTGGGTGCTGGTGTCGACCTCGGCGCCGGCCCAGGTGAGGTTCGCGCCGTAGACGTGGTCGATCGGCGCGTCCTGCTTGGGCTTCTTGCAGGGCTCGGCAGAACCGCCGAAGGCGTTGCTCAGCTCAGGGGTCAGTGCGCAGTGCGAGGCGTTGCTGCCGTCCTTGCCGTCGTTGAAGTCGCCCAGGATCACCGCAGGGGTGCCGGTGCCGGCGAGCTCGGTCATCGTGGCCAGCTGGCGACGCAGCGCCTCCTGGCGGTGCCCGGCGGCGTTTCCTTGAGTGTTGGCCGGGTTGTGGATGCTCCAGACCCAGATCACCTGCCCGGTGGTCGTCGAGGTCAGCTGCACCAGGGGCATGCCGACGTCCTTGCCGCCGAAGTACGGGATGTCGACGAGGCGCCCGCCGGTCTGCTCCCACTCGTTGCGGTCCCAGATCACCCGGTTCTGTGCCTTCCCGCTGGCCGGGTACATCCCCCACTTGGCCGCGTACTGGGTCTCCAGCGCCTGGGCCTGCGGGCCATGCACCTCCTGGAGGCCGGCGATCGTGACGCCGGCGTTCTCGATCGTGCGCATGGCCCCGGGCAGGCGCTTGTCCCAGGTGTCATACCCGGGCCGCTCCCCTGGCTTGTCGGTGTGGCCGGCGCCGAGCAGGTTGAGGGTGCCGACCGTGATCGGGTTGACGGTCTCGCCCTGACAGTTGGCGACGTTCGTGGTGGAGCCGTCGTCGGGCAAGTCCGGCAGGTCCCCTCCGAGCAGATCGGTGATGTCCCCGGCGACGTCCTCCCACTGGGCGTAGGCGTCGGGGTAGCCCGAGCGCTGGACTGCCTGCGCGGCCTGGGTGAGCGGCATGTTCTGCCAGCCGAGGATGTCGAGGAGCCCGGGGTTGCCGGTGTGCTGGGCCTCGCCGAAGAACGCGCGGGCCGCGAGGACGGCGTTGGTGATCTCGGCCCGGCTCCCCCACCCCGTCGAGGGACGCTGCTGGAACAGGCCACCGGAGTCGCGGTCACCTCCGGTGAGGTTGACCAGCTTGGACTCCTGGATCGCGGCGGCGATCGCGACCTGCAGCCCGTAGCGGGGAATCTCGAGATCGCGGGCGACCTGGGCGATGGTGATCGCGTTGCGGGCCTGCTCGGCGGTCATGGTCGGGTAGTTGGACGCGAACCGCAGGCGCATCAGCTGGGCGAGCACGTCGCCGGCCGGCGGCTCGGCGGCCGTCCGGGCGGTGGTCGCCGCGGGCACGACCCCGTCAGTCGTGGTGGTGGTCTCGGGCGCGCTCTCCGGGCCGGCGCCGTTCATCGCGATGCGAGCCGAGAGCCAGTGGTGGCCCGAAACCATCGTGCCGTCCCAGCCCTGCTCGAGCCGGGCGCCCTGGTGGTGCGGGAAGAAGATGAAGTCGACGCCGTGGTTGTGCCATCCGTAGCCGGCGGCCTTCATCTTCGCGGCCGCCGTCCAGGGGATGTCGGTGTAGGAGGCCTGGGTGTTCATGTCGCCGCCGATCAGCACCGGACCGTGGGCGGCCAGCGAGTTGCGCAGCTGCAGCAGGATGTCCATTCCGGCGCCGTACTGCTGGGGCCGGGTCAGCGGCGGGTTGCCGTGCTGCTTCGGCCAACGGTGCGGGTTGGTCATGTGGTGGGTGGAGACCACCGAGACCACGGAGCCGTCGGCGCGGCGCAGCATCACCCATGTCGCGAAGCGGTCCCACGTGACCGGACGCCCGTCGTAGAAGGTCTTGTCGTCGTCGACGAGCTGGACCCGGCCGCCGTTGACCTTCGTCCAGGTCGAGCTCTTCCATAGCACGACGTTGCCCATGGCCTGCTCGGCGCCGGTGCCGGTGCCGGCCGGGGCTGCCACCCGGAAGGCTGAGTAGCCCGGCGTGGCGGCTTCGATCCGCTCCAGGCTCCAGCCGCTGGCCTCGTTGAGTGTGACGAACTCGGGGTTCTTGGACAGGACCTTGGGCATGGAGGCCCGGAACCCGTCGAGGCCGGAGCGGCGCGGGATGTTGGCCTGCGCCATGGTGATCTTGCCGTTGACCGGGCCGCCCACCGGGCCGTCGATGGCTCCGAGGTCACCGAGCTCGGTAGGCGCGGTGCCTTGGCTGCTCTGGGTGCGGCACTCGGCGGCCGCGGTGGTCGTCATCACCACGATCAGTGTCACGAGGAACGGCAGCCCCATGAAGATGATCAGGACGGGCAGTCCCGCGAGCAGCAGCTTCTTCATGACAGGTCAGTCCCGAGGTCGCGCGCGCTCAGGCGGCTGTCTCTAGGCGCTTAGGTTCGATCGGCGGCATTGGAGGTCTGGATCCGCGTTTGTGCAGGTGACGTGGGTTCCCTGCCTCCTTGGACTTGAAGTGATTGGTCGTCACTGTGACTGACGGTTTCGGTGTAGCATCGACGCATGCTCGGCTCCTGTGAAGTCGGTATCTGATGGGTCTGGTGGCGCTGCCTGGTGGCAGTGCCGGGGATCTGGTGCTGTCGAGTGCGCAGGCGGCCGAGGACTTCGAGCAGGAGCTCGTGGACCAGTACGCGCTGGCGATGTCGGCGGCCGGCCTGAGTGACGGGCACATTCGAGCGACCCGCTCGGTGGTGATCGAGTTCGCCCGATCGCTGACCAAGCCGCTGTGGGAGGCGACCTGCGCGGACGCTGACGCATTCCTGGCTGATCAGCGCCGGCTGGGCCACAGCGTGGCCACCAGGGCCGGCAAGGCCGGGACCTTGTCGCTGTTCTACGAGTTCGTGCTGGCCCGCTACGAGGGCACGATCCGCCGTGCGACCGGCGTGCTGGTCGAGCAGCCGATCGACGAGTTCAACCGCCAGTCGGGGGCGTCGCTGGCCAAGGTCCGCGTCCCGCCCTCGGATGAGGAGATCGACTCGCTGTTCACCGCGTGGCGCGGCTCGATCCCGCAGGCCCGCAAGTACTTGCCCGCGGCCCGCGACTACTTCGCCGCCTCGCTGTGGCGTCGGCTGGGGCTGCGGATCAACGAGACCGTCATGCTCGACATCCGCGACTGGCGTCCCGATCTGGGCGAGTTCGGCAAGCTCCACGTCCGGTTCGGCAAGGGCAGCCGGGGGCGCGGGCACAAGCCGCGGCTGGTGCCGGCGATCAACGGCGCGGACCAGCTGATCGACTGGTGGCTGGCCGAGGTCCGCCACCAGTACGGTCAGGACTGGGACAACCCGGACGCGCCGATGCTTCCCTCGGAGCGGTTCGATCGTGACCTGGGGCGTTGTGGCCGCGTGGGCAGCAACGCACTGCGCCGCGGCCTGGCGATCCACGTCGATCAGTGGCTGCCGGCCTGGTCGGACCGGATGACGCCCCACGTGCTGCGGCACTACTGCGCCTCGTCGCTGTACGCCGTCGGCATGGACATCAAGGCGATCCAGGAGCTGCTGGGCCACCAGTGGCTGGCCACCACCTCGGGCTACATCCACGTGCGCAGCGAGCACATCGTGCACGCGTGGAACACCGCCAACGACCGTGTTGAAGCCCGTCTGGGACTCCGGACCGACTGACTTCCCGCGATGAAAGGAGAGGATCAAGATGCAGTGGAGCCTGCGGCTTCGGGCCGCCGAGCGAGGGATCTGGAAGTCAGCGGAACTACGGCGCATGCTGGCCGATGCCGGCCTGGAGATTAGCGCCGGGAAGATGTCGTCGTGGTGGGCGGGCACCCCGCCGACCATGCGCCTGGAGGAGCTCGACGTGCTGTGCGCGGTGCTCGAGTGCACCCCCAACGACCTGATGACCCCCGAGCCGGACAAGGTCGCCGCCCGCCGTGCCCGCGACGCCGAGGCCGCCAACGGGGGCAACGGGAACGGCGATGACAACCCGAACGGCGGCGGGAACGGCCCGGTGGTCAGTCCGCGGTTCGGCCAGCCGCGTTCGACCCCGCCGCTGTAGACCACGGCGAGCTCGACGAGTACGCACGGGACAAGAACTGCATGCCGGGACCAGGACCTGAGGCACCGTTGCGGCTGCCGCCGCGGTGCAACCGGTGTCAGGCCAACCCCGTCGCGTGGACGGCTCCGCGGGTCGACGTCTGCTACGAGTGCTTGCCCGGCGGCCCGTTCCCCACGCCGCCGTGCCGCTGGTGCGGGACGACCAAGGA
>Ga0315336_1007186_pt1 | contig 10861 bp, 10 predicted proteins | sample ASW5metaG_FD_204512 | JGI IMG/M metagenome (GOLD analysis project Ga0315336, IMG submission 204512) | Ammonia-oxidizing marine archaeal communities from Monterey Bay, California, United States - ASW #5 | ecosystem: Environmental > Aquatic > Marine > Intertidal zone | place: USA: California... | reverse complement strand
TTGGTAGCACTAGGGCATCTAGAGGATCGGCACGTGGTAAGACAGCGCCGATTGCTAAACCTTTCGGAAGTTCCGTGGGCATGTCCTTTGCGCTATGCACCGCAACATCCACTTCGCCACTCAGCAGTGCCTCCTCGATTTCTTTGACAAATAATCTCTTGCCACCGATCGTTGCAAGCGGTTTCTGGGTAAGTCGATCCCCTGTCGTCTTAATCACCGATATTTCGGTCGAGATTCCGCTGTACTGCTCAATCGTTTTGGCAAATGTACGGGCCTGAACCAATGCCAATTGGCTTCCGCGTGTTCCAATTTTGAGGTTCCTCACGAGGTCACCGGTGTCTTGGTAGATGTTTTTACAGCGGGGTTAGATTCAGACTTCGCAGGTTGATCAGCATGAGAGTCCAACTCAAACAGGTGTTCAAGAGCATCGGAATATGCTGCGAGTGTTGCTTCATTGGAGATCGCCTTAAGCTGTTCGGTTGGCGTCAGCAGTATTTTTTCGATTAACAGGCGACTGATTTCTTCGACTCGGGCACGATCGGCAACTGATAGTGACGCTAATTTCGGTTTAAGACGCTCGAGTTCCGCCCTACGGATAGCTTCAAAGCTTTGGCGTAATGCAACCACTGTGGGTACTGCACCTCGAGATCGCAACCAATTCGTGAATAACGTCACAGTATCTTCAACAATAGCTTCAGATTTTTCAATCTGCGAACTTCGCTTTGAGAGGTTGTTATCAACGATCATTTGGAGATCGTCTATGTTGTAGAGAAACACTTGCTCTATGAAACCCACATCGGGTTCAACGTTTCTGGGAACAGCGATATCAATAAAGAACAATGGGCGGTTCTGGCGCACTCGCATTGCTGCGTCAATCTGACTCTTGGTTAGGAGCGGCTTGTTTGCACCAGTTGCCGTAGCAACAACATCGGTTGATGTCAGAATCGTATCGATTTGACTCCATGGAATCGCTTCACCTTCAACTTCAGCAGCTAAGGCTTCTGCATGGGCAGGTGTGCGACTTGTAACAAATATTTTCTGTACTTGCTGCGCTTTAAAATGCAGACCAGTAAGTTGGGCCATTTCCCCAGTGCCGATTAATAGGACAGACAATTTTTCTAATTTGCCGAAGATTTTCCGTGCAAGAGCGACGGCTGCATAACTAATCGATACCGCACCTTCGCCCAATTCAGTTTCTGAGCGTACTCGTTTCCCTGCTACAAAGGACAAGTTAAAAAGGCGGTTTAGGACGCTATTTGTAGCGTGCAGTTTTTCAGCCGCCGCAAAAGCCTGTTTCACTTGGCCAAAAACCTGAGGCTCGCCTACTACAAGCGAGTCAAGACCGGCTGATACGCGGAATAGATGTCGCACAGCTTCAGTCCCTGCTAACGCATAAAATATTGGTTGCAATTCGTCAGTTGAAATCTTTTTAAACTCGCAAAGAAAATCAAACAGGTCCTTCTGTGCCTCTTTTGGATCTGTGCATTGGACATAAAGTTCCGATCGATTGCACGTTGATAACACTACGACAGCGTTTACGGATGGTCGCTTGAGTAATTGAGCTGTAGCATTCGGAAGCTCTTGCTCGGAAAAATCAAGGCGTTCCCGGAGTTCAATAGATGCCGTTCGGTGGCTGATGCCTAAAAGAAAAATTTGAATCACGCTTTGATGCCGTTGCTAAAAATTGTGACTTGAAGTCAGGAAATAACCGATTGGAAGAAAGTTTAATAAAACAATTGCAAAACCAAACGTCGACAACCAGGCGATGCGACGGCCAGTCCAGCCCATTGCGCGATGTGCGTAAAGTTCAAAGGAATATATGACCCAACAAAAAAGTGCGACAAAGATTTTAGGGTCTAACAATGTCATTGCTTGCATCCGAGGATCAGTTCCGTCCACGTGTGCTTGAGAGGTCCACACGCCACCCACTATTAAGCCAACGGTCAAGAATAGCCACCCGACTGCAATAGCTCGAGTATTCATGTAATCCAGGATATGTAGTGAAGGTAACCTTGCATAAAACACACCAAGATGTTTCGCCTTGAGTTCTTTAAAGAGTAAGAGGTAGGTGATGCCGATGACACACGCAATCGCAAAGCTCGCATAGGCGAAGAGGAGCGACGAAACATGAAGAGCGAACCAAGGGCTTTCCAGTATCGGTGGTCGTTCAACGACACGGTAGTTAGTTACCGCAGGGATGATCTGGAGTCCGGCTAGCAAAGGTGCAATGAACGTGCCAATAGAACGTTCATTGCTTGTTGTTTCTATGTACAGGTAGGCAATCGCAAGCAACCAAACGAACATTGAAATGGCACCAGTTGTACCCACAAGTGGCAGGTGGCCGACTTGCATCGTCCTCATACCAATAATGAATGTATGGGCTAGGGTGGCTGAAGCGAGCATTGTTGTAGCAAAGCGGCCAACTAAGCGCCCCCGGTTTGCAAAATGTACAGCGTAGGCGATCCCAGCGATGAGGTACAGAACAAAAAGAATAATATTCACAACAATCAGCCTTTAAATTCTCGCTCAAGATTAATGAAGAATATTTCGCATTGAATCATAATTTTACTGAGATGTCGGTGCGTAATATCCTCGCTTTGTCCGGGTCGTGGCGTTCAGACGATTGGCTTGAACCACCACCTGGCGGAATTCACCGTTTCGGTTTTGATTGTGAGATGTGTAGCCTAGAGTGTATTGACTCGACAATTCCTCTGCGATTTGTTTGTAAATGTCAGCCAACTCAAGAATTGAATCCGGAAAGAACGATCGCCCACCAGTTTCACGGCTTAACTGACGCAGTACATACACTGCTTCTTCGGCACCTCGATTGCCACGGCGTTCGCGAGTGGGCAGGCCAATTGTGTAGATTGCCGTTTCTGAGCGCTTAGCCAGTTCGAGCACTTCGTTAAATCCTATCAAGCTGGACGTGTCTTCACCGTCTGACAGTACGACAATCGACTGACGCCGAATTTCATCGACAACCTTGGCCTTATTCTTTTGTAGCTCTTTAAGCGCAATATAGATGGCGTTGTGCAAGGATGTTGATCCCCCAGCAGAAGTTCGTCTGATGGCTCGCTCTAAGGCAACTGGTTCATTAGTGAATTCCTGCAATATGTTGACACGATTGTCGAAATCGATGACCGAAGCGAGGTCTGCTTGGCGAAGCTGCTGAGCAAATCCGATGGCAGCTTCCTGTGCCGTACTTAGCCGCCGTTCCATGCTGGCAGAAGTGTCAATCAGCAGTGCGAGCGCAATAGGTAATTGCTCGCGTGTGAAGAATGTTAAATCTTGCTGGATGCCGTCTTCGAAGACGCCAAATTCCTCGACGTCTAGGTCAGTTATATATCGGCCTCCTTCATCGATAACAGTTACATTGATCGAAACGATATCTACACCTACTTGAAACGAAGGCCTTTGTTGAGACGATTTGTTTTCACCTGCATTCAGGGCAAGGTGTGGGAATGTGCAGATAAGAGTGAGGAGCGACAGCGTGCCAGTGAGCGTAATATGGTGCATTTTTAAATCCGGTAACGCCGAAGTAGTGACACTCCTGTTACTAACGTCTTACTCGGAGTATAGGTGCCAACATTCGAGCACGTCAAGCGTTGGAAACTATTGGTGCTGAACAAGTTGCTAGGATTTTGTGCTCACGAGCGGAATGGGCCAGATTCTTGACCCTTGACGCCACCACGTGCTATAACGAGCGAGTTTTGCATCGATGTGATGCTTGTATTCATGTCTGGCTAACCCACACTAAGAGTAGCAACCGCGTAATCGACTTTCGCTCACTACGTGTACCGGTATAAGCTTATACATTACTTGAGTTGACTTTAAATATAGGATTCACCAACAAGGATTTCCATGCTGGACTCCTACATTCCAATTTTATTGTTTGTGCTCGTCGCGATAGGTTTTGCGATCTTCACGTTGATGTTTGCCAGCCTTATTAAAGCTGAACGCTACAATAAGGTGAAGCTCGAGCCGTATGAGTGCGGAATCGAACCAGAGACGGACGCGCGCGATAGGTACGGTATCAGGTATTACCTGGTAGCAATGTTGTTTGTGATTTTTGATGTTGAAACTGTCTTCCTGTTTCCATGGGCTGTCATCATGGACGAGCTGGCGCTTTTCGGCTTAATCGAGATGGTGGTGTTTTTGTTCATTTTGGTTGTCGGCTATGTCTATGCGTGGCGAAAGGGCGCGCTCGAGTGGACCTAGGTTAGTTTTCCGATGAATAACGAACAAAAACCACCAACACCTGAGGCCAGCGGGGCAGGCTCAGCTCAACCACCCAATAATGATCAGCGCCAGGCGACTGCATCTGCAAAACCAGGGGTGACTAAACCACCTGCGAAGAAGGCTCCGGTTACTCCAACCAGCCCGACTGACCCTGCTCCTCCGGAGGATCTGGAAGTTCCATCTTTTATTACTGCATTGCAGGCGGCGTATCCGAATGCAATTGAGCAGCTTAGCTATTGGGTTGGTGACTGGACGGTCATCGTGGTCCCAGAACACCTTATAGCTGTTTCAGAATTTCTAAAGGATGCACCGGACGGTGGTTTTGATCTTTGCTCAGATGTGACGGTTAGTGATTGGCCGGCTCGCCCGAAACGTTTCGATGTTGTGTATTGCCTGTATTCTACGCAGCACAGATATCGGGTTCGACTAAAGGTGCGGACTGATGAAAATGGTGCTGTGCCTTCGGTGAGTGACGTATGGCCAGCAGCTAACTGGTTAGAACGCGAAGTGTATGACATGTTCGGTGTCAACATCACAGGGCATCCAGATCGCCGGCGTATTTTAATGCCTGAAGAGTGGCAAGGATATCCGCAGCGAAAGGATTATCCACTGGAAGGTCCGGGTGAACTTTTAATGGAAGGGCCACAGGATTGGCTTAGACTCCGCAACCTAGATGCTGAGAATGAAGGCGAATGAAATCAATTGGATTGAAAATGGTTGCACAACAGACATGTTGCCTGGGAAAAGAGAAGTAAGGGTTTTTAACTATGACCGTTGAAGCACAACGTCCTATGTTTGACACGAACGAGATGGTCTTAAACATGGGGCCACAACATCCGAGTACTCACGGTGTGCTCCGAATCGTACTGCACCTGGATGGCGAGCGCGTGGCCGACTCAGACATTGTCATCGGTTATCTCCATCGCGGAATTGAAAAGCTTTCCGAAAATCGCGACTGGACCCAAATTATTCTTCTCACCGATCGCATGGACTATGTGGCCGCAGCTTCGACGAATCTTGGATATTGTGAAACTGTCGAGAAATTGATGTCCATCGAAGTGCCGCGACGCGCGCGATACGTAAGAACGGTCCTGAATGAGTTGCAGCGTATAGCAAGCCACTGTTTGTGGCTGGGTACCCATGCCATGGATATCGGGGCTATGACCGTGTTTTTATACGCTTTTAGGGAGCGTGAGCTGATTCTTGATCTTTTTGAAGAATACTGCGGTGCTCGGCTTACGTACAACTCACAGCGAATTGGCGGTCTTCCTTTGGATATACCGCCAGGCTGGGATCGCAAGGTGCTCGAGTTCTGCGACATCATGGATTCAAAAGTCGGTGAGTACGAAACATTATTGACTCACAACAGAATTTGGCTCGAACGCACACGTGACATAGGTATTATTTCGGGCTCTGAAGCCGTAGCACTTGGAATGTGCGGTCCTGCACTTAGGGGATCCGGCGTGCCTCGCGATGTTAGAAAGGACGAACCGTACGCAGCCTATGATGAGATGGACTTCGATGTGCCGATCGGTGATCGAGGTGATACCTATGATCGGTATTTGGTCCGGTTGGAAGAATTCAGACAATCAACACGAATTATCCGTCAAGGTATTGAAGGACTACCCGAGGGTCCGTTTATAGGCAAGGTCCCCAGACTGATTAAGCCGCCTGCTGGTGAGACGTATCACGCAATTGAATCGCCAAAGGGTGAGATCGGGTTTTTCATCGTCAGCGACGGCCGGTCAACGAATCCATATCGTTTCAGAGTTCGGTCGCCTTCTTTCTGTAATTTACAGGCTTTGCCACGACTTATTCGTGGGCATTTGGTTGCCGATGTTGTTGCGCTTATCGGCTCGATTGACATCGTGTTGGGAGAGGTAGATAGGTAGATCTGTAGAATCTGGTCACACACCACAAGTCTGAGATATGGTCGACATTTTTGTTATCCCGCTTCTGAAAATCGTCATTCTTTTGAATGCAATACTGGTGTCGGTTTCGTACATGACGCTACTCGAGCGGAAAGTCATTGCCTGGGCTCAATCAAGGCTGGGTCCGATGCGAGTTGGTCCAAGAGGGGTGTTGCAACCTATCGCTGATGCGCTAAAGCTAATGATGAAGGAAGATATTACACCGGCTAAAGCTGACAAATGGGTGTTCACGCTCGCTCCCATGATGGTGCTTGTGCCTGCATTAATTGTTTTTGCTGTCATTCCGTTCGGTCCCGAAGTGAATTTGTTTGGTCGTTTGGAGCCGTTGTATATCACAGACATTAATGTTGGCCTGCTTTACATCGTTTCGGTGGCGTCGCTTGGCGTCTACGGAATTATCTTAGGTGGCTGGGCGTCTAACAGTAAGTATCCTTTACTGGCGAGTTTGCGTGCTTCAGCGCAGCTTATTAGTTACGAAGTGGCCGTAACGATGACGCTAGTTAGCATGATTGTAACTGCTGGGACGTTGAGTATGGTGGGCATTGTAGAAGCACAACGTGAATCCGGGCTTTGGTTTCTATTTGTTCAGCCGGTTGCGTTTGTCTTATTTTTCATTGGTGGACTTGCCGAAACCAATCGTGCTCCATTTGATATGCCGGAAGCCGAACAAGAACTGACTGGTGGATTTCATACCGAATACAGTGGAATGCGGTTCGCCCTATTTTTCTTGGCTGAGTACGCCAACATGATTGTTATTTCCTCGGTCGCGACTACGCTGTTCATGGGGGGTTGGCTACGGCCGTTTCCTGCCGTTGAGGCACTTGGTTTTCTCGATCTAATCCCTTCCTGGATCTGGTTTATTAGCAAGACTTTTGCATTTTTATATGTCTTTCTCTGGATTCGTGCGACGCTACCTAGATACCGGTATGACCAATTGATGCGTTTGGGATGGAAAGTACTTATTCCCATTGCTATTGGAAATGTTGTGGTGAGTGGCGTTGTGAAGGTTTTGTTGTAAACGGGTAAAGAAGATTATGGGCGAAGCAATCGCATTCTATGGGTTTTCTGCCTTCATTTTGGGTTTTGCCATTTTAGTGGTGACTACCCGTAACACTGTCCACAGTGTCCTGTTCTTGGTGGCGAACTTTATGTTCGTAGCCATGCTGTATGTCTTGCTAAGCGCCGAGTTCCTCGCTGTGATTCAGGTGCTGGTGTACACCGGTGGCATCGTGGTGCTGTACTTGTTCGTTGTTATGCTGGTGAATTTAAAGGGGTCACCAGAAGCTCATGAAGATCCTCGTCGTTTAGCTCGAACTGGACTGCTTTTGTCTGGTGCGGTGCTAGCCGAGTTTGCTGCAATTATCGTTTATAGCGCAGCTCGCCCATCGGCAGGTGCTACGGTCAGTGATGCTGGGCTTTCTGATGTTGGAGGAAACGTAGAACAAGTCGGCTGGATGCTCTATACGAACTACTTAATACCGTTTGAAGTTGCTTCGATTTTATTGTTGGTGGCGATGGTGGGTGCCATCGTCTTGGCAAAGAGAGAGTTGTAATGGTGTTTACTGGACAGACTCACCTTATTTTCGGCACCCTGACTATGTGAGTGGAAACATGTTAGAAATCACTACAGCTCACTACATGGTGTTATCAGCCTCCCTGTTCATGATTGGTGTGATCGGTGTCATGGTTCGCCGTAACATCATCATTATTTTCATGTCGATTGAATTAATGTTGAACGCCGTCAATATTAACCTTGCGGCGTTTTCGTACCAGTTGGAACATGTGGTTGGTCAAGTGTTTGCCGTGTTTGTTATCGCGGTGGCTGCTGCTGAGGCCGCTGTCGGTCTGGGAATAATTCTAGCGTTCTATCGAAACAAGGAAACGGTGAATATCGACGAAATGAACGTGATGCGATGGTAACAATCGTATGTCACGGTTGGCGTGAGCAAATATGGATCTAATTTGGTTAATCCCCTTAGTACCAGGAATCGGCGCGGCCATTAATGGCTTAGTTGGAATCCGACTGTTCAATAAGGCACAGTCAGCAACTGTCGCTTGCGCTTCAATGGGGATTGCGGCTGTCCTGTCTCTAATGGCGTTCGTGGATTTATTGGGCCTTGAGGCTCGTGAACACGTCGTAGTCTTGGCGAATTGGATCCCTCCCATCCCATTGGCAACAGCTAATGGCATTGGAGCCTTCGAAGTTCCTTGGGCATTTCGCTTAGATCCTTTGTCTGGCATGATGATTTTAATCGTGTCTGGTATTGGGTTTCTTATCCATGTGTATTCCGTTTCCTATATGCATGAGGAACCGCGGGGCGCCTATGCAAGATATTTTTGTTACTTAAATTTGTTTTGCTTTTTCATGCTGACTCTGGTTCTTGGGGCGAACCTTTTAGTGATGTTTGTCGGCTGGGAAGGTGTCGGGCTGTGTTCCTATCTGCTCATTGGATTTTATTACGAAAAAAAGAGTGCGTCTGATGCTGGGAAGAAGGCTTTTCTGGTCAATCGGATTGGAGACTGGGGATTTGTCTTAGCTATCTTCCTCATATTTTTCACATTCGGCACGGTCGATTTCAAAGCAGTGGCTAATATTGCAGCCGAGATGCCCATTGAAATCGCCCAGTTCGGCGTCTTGTCTATAATTTGCTTGCTGTTGTTCGTTGGTGCAACAGGCAAAAGCGCGCAGATTCCACTTTATGTCTGGTTACCCGATGCGATGGAGGGTCCGACTCCGGTATCGGCATTGATCCATGCGGCAACAATGGTTACGGCTGGCGTCTACATGGTCGCCCGAAATGCTGTCCTCTTTTCGCACGCACCCATGGTGATGGAAATCGTGGCCATTGTTGGTTTATTGACTGCCTTTGTTGCGGCGACAATTGGATTGGTTCAGTACGACATTAAACGGGTCTTGGCCTATTCGACCGTCTCGCAGTTGGGCTACATGTTTGTAGCCATGGGCGTTGGCGCGTATACAGCGGGTGTATTTCATTTAATGACACACGCCTTCTTCAAAGCACTCTTGTTCCTTGGAAGCGGGTCGGTTATCCACGCAATGAATCACGAGCAGGATATGCGGCGCATGGGTGGTCTCAGAGCGTACATGCCGGTAACGTTTGTAACAATGTTAATCGGTAGTTTAGCGATTGCTGGGATACCGCCGCTTGCAGGATTTTTCAGCAAAGACGAAATTTTATTTCGCACTTTCCTTAGTAATCGGGTGTTTTGGGGACTCGCCGTGTTGACGGCAGCCATGACGTCTTTTTATATGTTCCGCTTGATGTCCATGACGTTTTTCGGGAAATACCGAGGTCCGGCCTGGCAGACGGACAACCACGAAAACGAAACATCAACGGATACCCATGGTGGTCATGGCTCCTGGCATGGACCACGCGAGTCACCAAGAATGATGACCGTACCGTTAGCGATTTTGGCGATCGGAGCAATAGTCGCAGGCTTTGTGGGCATACCTGCAGCACTCGGTGGAAACAATGCCATCGAACATTTTCTTGAACCAAGCGTGGCTGTAGCGACTGCGGCACCAGCGGCTCATATGTCCCATGCTGGAGAATTGGGCTTGATGGCCTTGTCAGTGCTGATCTCGGTAAGTGCGATTGGCTTGGCTTACCGATTTTATGTGCAGAGACCAGAATTGGCAGAGCGCATGCGAAACCGGTGGGCACGAGCACATCGTGTATTGCTCAACAAATATTATGTTGACGAGTTCTACAACGCCACAGCTGTTCGCGGTACGATGCTGAGTGCCAAAAAATTATGGCAATTTGATGCGCGTGTTGTCGACGGCGCAGTCAACCTGACTGGATGGTTCACAGTTTTCTCAGGCTGGTTGTCATATCTTTTCGATAAGTATGTTGTTGACGGACTGGTGAACTTTGTCGGTTGGAGTGCTTCGGAGTCCAGTTTTAGCGTGCGTCGTATACAAACTGGTCTAATTCAAAACTACGCGCTTGTGATGCTGTTGGGTGTTTTCGTTTTCGTTAGTGTGTATTTCATAGTGAGTTGACGTGGGTGCAATGGGATTGACGTACATAACCCTAATGCTACTGGTTGTTTTATGAATATGAATAACGCTGCTGAATTTCCACTACTGTCACTTATTTTATTGGTGCCGCTTGTAGGCGCGATCATCTTGTTGTTTGTTGATCGCCGTCGTGACGATACGATTCGATGGATTGCGAACATCGTTGCGTCTTTGGGGTTCCTTGTCTCGTTGCCCCTTTGGTTCTGGTACGACTCAGCAAATCCAGATTGGCAATTTGTCGAGCGGGTGCCGTGGATTCCATCAATTGGAGCTGAATATTTCCTGGGGGTTGATGGGTTCAGTTCGTTGCTCGTCTTGCTGACTACGCTGATGGGGATGATCGCGATCTTGTCATCCTGGACGGCGATCACTGAGCGGGTGAAAGAATACTACATTTTTCTGCTTGTGTTGCAGACGGGCATGATCGGTGCATTTATCACTCTCGATTTTTTGCTGTTTTTCTTGTTTTGGGAAGTGATGCTTGTTCCGATGTATTTCTTGATTGGGATCTGGGGTAGCGACAATCGTTTGTATTCGGCTATCAAGTTTTTCCTGTACACACTTGTAGGCAGCGTTGTGATGTTGCTGGGGATTCTGGCGGTTTATTTTTACCAGCACAGCGTGACTGGTGTTTACACCTTCGATG
>Ga0315336_1007185_pt1 | contig 10862 bp, 11 predicted proteins | sample ASW5metaG_FD_204512 | JGI IMG/M metagenome (GOLD analysis project Ga0315336, IMG submission 204512) | Ammonia-oxidizing marine archaeal communities from Monterey Bay, California, United States - ASW #5 | ecosystem: Environmental > Aquatic > Marine > Intertidal zone | place: USA: California... | reverse complement strand
TTATATATTACAATAATATAAATAATAATATATTATTAATTTTAATAAAAAATCTATACGAGAACATATTAAAGCATTATTAAATTTATTAAAGAATTATTAAATTTATTAAAGAATTATTAAATTTATTAAAGAATTATTAAATTTTATATTTAATTATTTAATACGTTCTATTTTTCGTTTATATTTATTAAATCAAATATATATTCATATAACTATAATCATTATATATGAAGACTAAAAATTTGATAATTCAATATCATAAATGGGATTTAGAAGTATTAAAAACATTATGTAATTCAATATTAGAAAATACATTTATAAGACAAATACAAGCATATATGCCCATTATGTCTCTATATTTTTATTATCATAATACTCCAAAATCTCATAAAATAATTGATTTCAAAAGAAGATATTATTTACGTAATATCTTAAATGTTCATAATAATAAAAATCAATATTATAACTCAAATAAAATATTAGACGGACAAGTATATGATTCTATTGATAATTGTATTCATAACCGCGAAATGTTCCTTAAAATTTTACCCATATTAGATCCTATTACTTATATTATGAATAATTATAATACACATCCACGTAGAAACCAATATCTACCTTCAAATTATACATATAATACTTCTCAGAAAATAAACTCTATGGAAAATAGTTCATATATTGATAGTTATATGTCATTTATTGGAAATTACTTAAAAGAAAACAACAAATTACCATGTTTCGCAAATTATTATGGCGGATTTAATGGAATTATTGATGAATTCTCATACGATATCACTGACGAATTTCATAGCTTTAAGAATGAAAAATGGTTTAATACTACTATTGGGAGAATATTCTCCGTGGATGTATATCATTCTGATTCAGAATCAGAAGACGATATAAGAGATAATGAAGAAGACGCCGATAAGGATGCAATTGACAATATTGTTACAGAAACTGTTAATGATATTATAGATGATATCATATCGGATAAGGAGGTTAAGGATGTAGTTATTGGATCAATGGACAAATATATTAAGGTCGATGATATGGTTAATGAGTGTAAAGATGATGATAATGAGTCTAGTATATCTCATAGTTCCAATGATACTTATAGTTCATATTCAAGTGATAATTCAAGTGATAATTCATCATATTTCTCTAACAAAGATTATATAGTTAATATTAAGAAATTTCCTGTACAAATGATCTTTATGGAAAAATTAGAGGAAACACTAGAAGAATTATTGGATGACGGATATGATGAAAAATTAATAAAAAGTATTATGTTTCAAATAATATTTTCCCTAGCATACTTACAAAAACATTTTGAATTTACTCATAATGACTTACATATTAATAATGTAATGTATGTCAATACAAATAAGAAATTTCTATATTATAAATATAATAATCAATACTTTAAAGTACCAACTTATGGTAAAATAGCAAAGATAATAGATTTTGGGAGAGCTATATTTACCATAAAAAATAAAGTGTTCTTCAATGATGTTTTTTCAAAATATGGGGAAGCAGAAGGACAGTATACTCATCCAACTCCTTCCATACACTTCAATATAGAAAAGAAAAAAAATAAAAAAAAACATAACCCTAATTATAGTTTTGATTTATGTCGTCTTGCTACAACTATGATTGAATATATAGATGAAGACCATAAAGACTTATATAGATTGCTTAATAGAATGGCAACAGATTGTCACGGAGAAAATCTAAATGATTGCGATGATTCGTTTGATCTATATATTAAGATTGCACATGATGCTAATAAAGCAATTCCAAAGGATTTAATTGATAATAAATACTTCAAAGAATTTAGAGTTAAAAAGAAGGATATTTTTAAAAATTCTGTTATTTATAACATGAATTAGAAACCCGGCGTGCCAGTTAACATATTACAGGATACATTAGATGCTAGATCGCTGCCTGAACCAGGATTTAAATCTATTATATTAGACGATACAAATAAATGTGCGAGTGATATTACTATTAATGATATTGTAAATAAAATTATACTATTATTTTTATTATAGGGTTTTCCATTGTATGTATCTTTATGGGTTTGTAACATTATTAATGTAAATATTGTTGTTATAATTGTGCTTGAAACTATTCCGAAAATTAATGGGTTTTCTAACATATTATTTATTTAATAATAGAAAAAAAATATGATTTTTAAATTTATTATTCATCTAAATCATCAAAAAACGAGAAGATTTTTTTGTTTTCGGGTGCTTTTTCTTTCTCTACGATAATACCTTTCTTATTAAGGAGTTTTGTAGTATCGTTTATAAATCCGTCTAGCGTGGCGGTGTCGTCCATGTCATCGCTTAATATTAGTGTTGTAGTTTTCTCTTCTAATGGTGTGGGCGGTGCGAGATTGTCCTCTGGTATAGAATTCATACCTGTGTTTTCCTTAACATTAAGTGGAGCATTAGTTCTATTCGCATTATTTATTGTAGGGTCTTTCGTATTATCCTCTGGTAATGTTTCCACATGTTCTATTTGTATTTTATCTACTGTATCTACTGTATCTTCTAATTTATTAATAGTTAAAACTGATGTTGGTAATGATATATGAGTTATATTTTTTATTTCTTTATTTTCAGTATCAGGTGGTTGTAACGGGGATATGGTATCAGCTAACATTACAAGTGGGGCATTTTCATCAAATGGTGGTTTTCCCGAATCGTTGGGGTGCAGAGGGGCTATTGATGTGGATACATCATCTATTGGTGGAACTATTGATGTATTATCTTCTAATGGAGGGACTATTGAGATGGTGCTTTCTAATGGCGGTACTATCGATACCGATTCTTCTAATGAAGGAATTACTGATGTTTCACCTACATCAATCGGTGGCACTATATTATCATCTGGGAGAGGATCTGAACCTACAGTTAATCCTTCATTATGTTCTATGATAGTATAATCATTTTCAATAGATGAACTAGTCAATATAGGAGGTTTATCTACGGTATCTTCTAAATCATCTACTTGTGTAGAAGTTTTATCATCATCTGAATCGCCACCTTCATCATCGCCATCTGCATCGGCCTCGCCATCGCCATCGCCATCGCCATCGCCATCGCCATCGCCATCGCCATCGCCATCGGCATCAGATTCCTTATCCCTAGACTTTTTCTTTAGTAATTCATTTAGTAGTAGTGCTCCCAAATCTTCTTTTTCTTTATCTTTAATACCAGGTTCACTTACATCCAAGTGCTCCCGTAGAATATCCTTGATAGGTAATAGATTTTGAACAGTATAATATATACTTTCATTTATAATTGCCTCAGTGTCGCGAATATTCTTCTGGAATTCATATGCCCGGACCTTATCATTAAATAAATACGGATTCTTCCATATTTCACGAGCAACATTTATATAACACTTATGAATAAAATTATCGGTTTTAGGGATTTTTAGATTAACCTTACATTCATTCTTATTTGGTCCAATAGATGTTAAAATCTTAGTGTGACTTATAAATACAGCAGTAATTAAATCATCAAGGAAATCACATTTAGAACAACTTAAAATCCGTTCCGTTTCCGCAGTAATGATCTCCTGATTCCAATTAGGGATTTTACTCAACATGTTTTGAAATAATACTAAAACATCCCCATCCTTATCTGCTTCTTTGGAAATCTTAACGGAATCCTCATAAATGGATTTAATACCTACATAAAAATGACTTTGAAGAGTATTGACTAATTGCTTAGTATATTCATTCTTTGCTTCCACAAAAACCGGAATATTATAATCCTCCATAAAATAAAAATAATATATTTATACACATTTTTATTTATTTTAAAAATAAACTTAATTTAAAATAAACTTATCCTTATTTATTTATTATTTACCCTTTTGTATTCAGGTTCTACACTGTTGCAACGCTGTCATAATATTACTTTATATGGTATAGTCGCATATATTTAATATGTTGAATAGTTTTATGATATTTAACTTGCAGGGGTTTTCCTGTGGAATATATATTCCCTAATTTTTCATAGATTAAATCATTTATATATATTGGATCTTTATATTTCTTATATAAGATATTGTCTAGTGATTCATATGCCTTTATTTTCTTCATATAATCTCTACTATTAGAATCAATTATATCAGCATTTTTAATTATATTTGATAAATTGCTTGGTTTACTTTTATTAGAACCCGAATATTTTTTATTTTTAGATTTTCTAATATTTCTAATATTTCCAATATTTCTCAATGTTTTATTAGTCATATTAATATTATTATTATATTATAATTGACTTAATTTCTTAATTCTATTTTCTTTTGTAGAAAATAATATAGGTGTTGCTACCTTATATATATTTTCTCTTATTTTTGCGTTTTTTGAGAAAAGAATTGTTGAATGGTATAATCTATATTTATATTTATTTTGCAATTTGTTATCTTCTAAATCATAATATGATATTTGAATGATTGTTTTTTTATTTTTTACTTTTAATATTTTACCTATTTTTTCTTGTAGGTCTTCTGAAAAATCATATAAGTTTGTTATACCAATATCACGGATGTTTAATTTTAACGCGACTGTTTTAAATGTTTTTAAATCTCTAAGGAAATGATTTTCTGTATATTTTGATGTAAAATTATCCACTAAATGATTACCTTTATCACGGTTCCAACAATGAAATAATACGGCTCTGATTTGCCTTCCGTGCGTTTTTTTCAATTGCCGAAGTTCTAATAAATCTTTTTCTATATAATTAAATCTTACTTTGGTAGATACTATAATATCTGATTTATCTCTTAAAAACTTCTTAAATAAATTATATGAGTAATATAATGGCGAAGTATCAAAATGTCTAAACCCATATTTATATGCTGTTTCTAATACATCAGTTATTTGTTTATACTTAATTTTATGTCTAATATTAGTCCCGAAAATTTTGTTTCCTTATTTTCGGAGTTTTTCTTAATGTTTTCTTAGTCATATTATATTTTTAATTATATTATTATATTTTATTATATTATAATATTATATATTATAATTATATAGATGTCTGTTAGGTTTAATGGTAAATTGTTTATGGGAATGGATGATTCTAACTTAAAGAAAAACAACGCTAAGTATAATGTTGATTTTTCTAAAAAAGTCGGTTTGAAGCAGATTAATTTAATCCGTAAATCGAAAACTGATTATAATATAGAATTTAAATTAAGTAATAATATGATTATGAAAGGTCACTTTAAGAAGTTTTCTTGGATATGGATAGAAGGACCTCATCGGATGGGTATAGAAATATTTATGGACGATATTACTCCAAAGAAGAAACATCGCGTTAAAATGTTTATTTCTGATAAGAAATCAAATAATAAAGTATTTAATTTATTAAGATATGATTATGAGCGTATGAGTATTGGAAAATCTGGGAAACTTAAAGTCTCTTCTAAATTAAAAACAATTGGGAGAACTAGGAGAACTAAGAGAACTAGGAGAACTAAGAGAACTAAGAGAACTAAGAGAACCCGGTGATCTGTTTAATGGTAGGCAAAACTATCGAGTGGTTGCGTATAAGGATTCTTCTTGAACGCCTCTAGTAAATTGCCTCCTATTCTATTTGCTATTTTATTATTATCTAATGGTATTTTCTCATTTGTAACCTGGCATGGTACCTCAGTAGGAATTGATGGATATATCTTTGTTTGTGCTACCTCTCTAATATTAATATAATCACTATCCAATTTATTAATATCTAAATTGATGGAACTACTACCATTGGCAATCTTCACACCTTGAGGTGTCGGATCGCGTCCGACCTCTAATGGTTCCTTCATAGTATTTTGACGCATATTGTAATCAGCAGCATAGGATGTAGGTCTATCATCATATGATCCGGCCGTACCATAATAATCTATATCAGATGTAGTTTCCTTATTTGTACGAGGCGCATATTGAGGATTTGTAAGATAACCCTTACCAATACTCTCAAGAGTTCCTACATTTCCTTCGCGATCATTATCTATATTCGTTTCTTTAATAGTCGTTTTAGCAACATCATTGGGATTGAAGGCTGTGGGTTTAGGGTTATATGAATATACATTGCCCTCGCGGTCATTGTGAATATTAGTTTCCTTGATAGTAGTTTTGAGAACATCGGTTGGTTGGACCGTGAGTTTAGTAGGTCCATTATAATTACCCTCGCGTTCATTGTGAATATTTGTTTCTTTAACGGTAGTCTTAGCAATATCCGAGAATGGTGCAATGATTGCTTTGAATGCTGAATCAACATTGAGAAGTTGCGTCTTTCCCTGGTATGCTTCACGCTCATTTGCAGGTAAGAAGTAACTATTCTTATCATAATCGAATGGATCTCTACTAGCATTCCACATATCTGCTGCAGTGATGTTTCTAACGGAATCCTTCTTGTAGGTAACCTTACCTGATTTTCTTATTAGAGGACGTTCCGGTTCTTTCTCATATGTAGATTTAGCATCACCAAAGTAATTTGTAAATTGACCCCTTTTAGTCTGAGGAATAATTGTACAATCAGGATGTTTCATGGGTTTAGGCATGCCATTAGTTTCCATTAGAGGGCGAACTTCTAACGTACTAAATTTATCTGGACGATTCTTCATTACTTCACCCAATACTCCTGGTTTACTATTTATAGCAGAAGGCGGTCCCTCGCGTCCTTCATAACTAACATTTGATTCTCCCCGAAGATATTTAGCGGAAGAATTAAGTTTTGTTTTTGCATCCACTTCCACTAAATCTCTTAGGTATTCATTATTGTATCCTTCAAATGGTTGAATGTATTCTTGTTCAAAAGGTAATTCATTATTCCTATTTTTACCAATGGCATATCTATCTTTATTTAATAGATATTTAGTATCCAATTGTTGACCATTTATATTTGTATATCCCATAGTTGGTTTGAATAATTCTTTTACCTCTTTCTTTTTCTTATAAAATGGATCATTGCCAGACATTGTCTCAAGTTTCCTCTGGAACAATTTATCACTACTATTAATAGACATACCTGTTTTTTTTATAAAAGGAACCATATTGTTAATACCCTGATCATTCTTCGTAAATTCTTCCTGCAACATCTCCTTTCCTAATAACTGACTATATACTACACCCGATTTATTATACTGCGAAGACCCACCAAATCCGTTTTTACTAGCCACAGAACTTAAATCTATGCCTCTCATAGGTTTGCGGCGTGTAAAATCTTCTTTATTGGATCTATTATATAATATAGTCTTATTACCATTTGTGCTGTCGTTAAATCTGTTGGTCGCAGCGATGTTATGCGATGTTACTGCATTTTTTAAATTATGTGATTGATACATATTACGTTGTGTTTGATTAATATTTTCTTTATTAGTAGATTGTAATTTATGAACTTCATCTTTATTAAAATATAATCCTGTTCCTATTAACGATAATAATATAAATATCTCTAACATTATATTAATTATATATTATATTAATTATATATTATATTATATTATAAATAATTTAAAACAATAAAAAAATTAATTTAATGTTTTATTAAATCTTCATCAATAATATTTCTAATTTCTGTTGGTAAAGTAATATCATTAAATAATGTAACCATGTTGCTATTTTGTAAGTTTCCTATTAATCTAAAATGCTCTTCATCTTCATATGATAATAATATAGTCTTATTATTCTTAGAATATCTTATACCAGTATTATATAACTTAAATAATCCCGCTGGAATACTCTGACCTATTTGATATTGTGTACTATTTAAAATAATTATATTTATTGAAAATAACTCCTGAAATAGTTGTAAAATAATATAATCTCCTAGGAAATTAGTTCCTTCTTTCTTTAACTCTTCTTTAAATTCTCCCACGTTAGTTACCTTATAGGGATCCCATTCATCCATAAATTCACCGATATCTTGTAATATCCTATAATGCTCTATCATAGGTTTGAATTTATCTTCTGTAATCGAATCTGCTAACAGCATTCTCAACATCTTAACGTCATATTTATCATATACTTCTCTCTCTGAATTTAAACTTTCAATAATGCTTGAAAAGAAGCAATCACCTGAACCTCCACAATCAATTACTCCGAAAGACGAATTCTGCCGTTTATAACCTATAGACTCTTTAACCCTGGTTGATTTATTCAATCTTTTAATCCAATTTAAATGGAGTTTCTCCCATCCATATTCACCTAAATATTTATGCCAATTATTATTGGTGATTTTAATATCCTTATTTGATGAATTATTATAATATAATATATTATTCCTTATAAATATATTATCGCTTATGTAATTATCTATACAAATAGACATTTAAATATATAAAAATATATGTATATTTTATTTTTATATTTAATTAATTTTAAATAGTATTTCATTATATTTCATTATAATTGTTTACTTATAATTGTTTACTTATAATTGTTTACTTATAATTTACTTATAATAGTTCCACTTATAATAGTTCCACTTACTATTAATGCAATTAATAATATAATAATTATAAGATATATAAAATATAATACTTCCATTATGGTCTTTCTCCAATCGTCCGAGCACTTACATTTGTTATTATGTAATTGCCATAACCATTGTCCTAATATTACTACATAAACTAATGATGCAATACCGTATAATACACTAAATATTGTATTATTCATAATAGTAGGAACTACAAGAGTTACAAATACCATTACAATCATTACTAATATATAATTCTTAATAAATCTTTGACGCCAATTTAAAGAGCAATTACATTGTGATTTCTCTAAATGTTTAATATATGAAAAATATATCATTAATATACTGATTGATAATAGAGAACTTATGATATTCTCAATTTTTAAATGGAAAATATTATAGTTTACCATATATTACTTATATATAATAGATATAATAGATATAAATTTATATAAATTTATATAATATTGTATTGAAAATAATTAACATTAGTATTGACTGACATTACACTCCTTTTGCCAATTCTGTCCTGGCGGGTATGTAGTTGGTGCGCCTACACTTGCGGTTGCTTCGCTCTGTATAGGCACATTTGTTGGAGGAAGTGACCATATAGGATCTATAGGTGTAGGGATACATGGACGATGATTATCACGCGCTAATAATCTAGTGGATACATTTGTGTCGAATGGAGCAAATACATTATTTTGAGGGTCTTTGCACAACCATTGCCATCTATTTATTCCGGTACCTCTTAATGTACACGTAGGGTTTGTTAATCTGGTGCTATCCTGATGAAAAAAACAATCTTTAAAGTCTGTATTACACGTATCCTTACAGAAACCTTTTTGTGTTTTTAGTTCATCACAATCGCTTCCTTCACATTTAGGGATATATTGTTTAGATGGACAATTACTATCTTTACGAGTTATATTTAATAATTCCGAATCAATGTCAATTAAATTCCTACTTGTATCAATGCTATTGCCTTGGCGTTGAAGTCGAACAGTCGGAGCCCATGGATAACAAGGTTCACAACTTATAGGAGGTTCATTTAATTTATATATACCCGGTCCGAGTGACTCAGATAATTGATGTTCATATGCTAGATTGTCAGCATTTTTTCTAACAAAACTCATTATATTTATAATAATATATATTATATTTTATATTTATATTTATATATATTTAATATTATTAATATTAATATTTAATTAAATTTAGAATAACTTTTCATAAATGATTGACATGTAGAAGGTAGAACCTCTCTTATACCTGGATATGTACATCCGGTATATACCATTGGAGGAGGAAGGGGAATAGCCTTATAATCTATCATTTGACAGGATGGTAAATGGATTAAATTAGTATCAATAGTTCTCTTACCAGTACACCCACGACCATCATAATTTATATTTTTATCTTTACATTGAGGAAGAAATCCTTTGCTAGGACATAAACTAGCACTATATGATAATCCATATAATTCATTTTCCATGTCTACTAAATTACCTTTAACTTGACTTACATCAGTACCACCTACTATCCCAAATTCAATACGACACTTATTACAATTTTCATACTTTATAGGGTCTAGTATAAAATCTAACTTAGAACGACTCTCATTTAATATTTTACTGTAATTAAAATTATCATATTTTAAATTAGAGAAAGACATTATATAATAATAATTATATAATTAATAATAAATAATTATAATAAATAATTATAATAAATAATAAATAATAAATAATAAATAATTAATAATTAAATTAAATAATTAAATAGTATATTTAACACACCTCTTCATGTAATCCATATTCTTGATGATCTGACGAGAAGGTAATCCGCCCCTAACCCAACACTTCATAGAATCCTCTGGTATGATATGTTTTGTGTCCTGGATCTCACGTTTTAAACAAGGGACCATTGGTGTAAAATAATTGTCTATAGTTACTCCAGCTAAGGTGTTACACGGTTTGTGTTGTGATGTATCTTCGGAGTTTCTTAATACAGGTTCTATCACTGGGTTACCTATCCCCCTACCCATATATGGAACAGTTAAATATGGACGTTCATTGAGTATATTAATAGTATTCTTATTAGTAAGTTCACTAAACTTAGAAAGAGAATCATTATCTACCAATGCTCCACGTTCACCAATATGACCTACACCATAGTTAATATTCATTGTTGGTTGAGATAACTGTACACTTCTTACCGCAGGAGCACCTGCCCTACATGAGTGAAAATTCTCCAAATTATATGCTCCAGGTGCAATACTCATAATTGTATCAAAATCCTTATTACAATCGTCATCTTTAATATTAGTTTTCTTTAATGTATCGAAGCACGTAGCTGTTGGACATCCACATA
>Ga0315336_1007184_pt1 | contig 10862 bp, 9 predicted proteins | sample ASW5metaG_FD_204512 | JGI IMG/M metagenome (GOLD analysis project Ga0315336, IMG submission 204512) | Ammonia-oxidizing marine archaeal communities from Monterey Bay, California, United States - ASW #5 | ecosystem: Environmental > Aquatic > Marine > Intertidal zone | place: USA: California... | reverse complement strand
AAGGACCGACTGTCTCAGACAGAGAGCGGAAAAGAGATCTGCCTGAAGAACGGTGAGACCTACAAGGCCGGAGAGGTGTTCCGCCAGCCGCGCCTTGCCGCCACCTACCGCCGCGTCGCCGAGACGGGTCCCGAAGACTTCTACCGAGGGACGCTCGCCGCCGAGATTACGCGGGACTGGGAGAAGAACGGCGCGCGCGTTACGCGAGCCGATCTCGAGGACTATAGCCCGCAAGTCGGGAAGCCCCTCGCGGGAAACTACCGCGGCTATCAAGTCCTCACCACACCGCTTCCCGGCGGTGGCGTGGCTTTGCTCCAGGCGTTGAAGCTGCTCGAGCACGAAGACCTCAGCGCCCTCGGACACAACTCCCCGAGCTACATCGATCGCGTGGCGCCCATCATCCAGGCGGTCTGGCGAGACCGTCTGCAAAACCACGGCGACCCCGGCTTCGAGGGGCTCTCGGCCGAAGAGCTCCTGTCCCCGAAGTATCTCCGGACTCTCACGCGTGGGAAAGTGGACACATTCGACACGGACTCCGGAAGCACGACCCAGCTCAGCATCGTCGACGGCGAAGGAAACGCCATTTCCTTCTCGCACTCCCTGGGGTACGGCTCGGGTGTGTTTACTCCGGGGCTCGGGTTCATGTACAACAACTGTATGAGTGCCTTCGACCCGAGGCCCGGCCAGCGAAACTCGATCGCGGCGGGAAAAGCGAGGAGCACGGCAGTAGCGGAAACGATAGTGGAAGAGAACGGGAAGACTCGACTTGTGCTCGGATCGCCGGGAGCGGCTCGCATCACGGCGGCGCTGCTGGAGGTTGTCCTGAATGTGCTCGAGTTCGGCATGACGGCAGCGGAGGCGGTCGTTCACCCTCGCTTCGACGCCTTCGGAGAAAAGCAGCTTCTTCTCGACGCCCGGTTCCCTCGGCCTCTGGTGCGGGAGCTCGTCGCAGGCGGCTGGGATGTGATCCAGAGTCCGAAGCCCTTCGGCGTTATTGGAAGGGTCTACGCGGTGGAAATGGACCCGGAGGGTCGCAAGGCGCCCATCGCGGCGGTGGATCCCGGAGAACCCGGGGCGGCGTTCCGAGGGTGAGGCGATGGAATCCGAGGACGAGGTGGATCGCCGTACCCTTTGCGCCTAAACTAATAAAATGTCCCGCATTGCTATCCTCGGCGCCGGCGCCACGGGCCTCGAAGCCGCACTCTACGCTCGAGCGCTGGGCCACGACGCCGTGGTTTACGAACGTGGCGATGTGGGAGACAACGTCAGGCGTTGGGGGTTCATCGAGCTGTTCACGCCCTGGAAACTCAACGTAACCGCCCTTGGTCTCGCGGCGCTCAGCCGTGTCGGGAAAAGCCAGCCAGACCCCGAAGCGTACCCGACGGGCAACGATTTCGTCGAAACGTACCTCCACCCTGTGGCGCTGGCCCTGGGGGAGGTGGTGCAGACAGGAATCGAGGTCGTCGCGCTCACTCGCAGGGGGATGCTGAAGGGGGACGACGTCGGGGGGAAGGTACGCGGTCAGCGTCCCTTTCGACTCCTTCTTCGCCGCGGAGCCCTCGAGCAGGAAGCCGAGGCCGACTTTGTTCTCGATGCTACGGGGGTGTACGACAACCCCGGCTTCGTCGGGGACGGCGGCGCACCGGCCGCAGGCGAAACTTCCTTACGCGACTTGCTGGATTACCATCTGGTGGATCTGCGTGGAGCGAGAAAGGCAGAGTTCGCGGGAAAGACCGTGCTCTTGATCGGGGGAGGGTTCAGCGCGGCCACAACGCTCCTGGACCTGATACGCCTTCAGAAAGAAAACGCCGAGACGCGAATCGTGTGGCTGCGAAGATCGGTGGGGCCGGCACCGTTTCCAAGCTACCCGAACGACCCTCTGCCGGCGCGGGCCCGACTGACTCGGGAAGGAAATCGTGTGGCCGCGGATCCCCCGGACTGTTGCACGGTCATCGCGGGTGCCGTCGTCCGCAGCCTGTCCCGGGAACGGGGTCGCCTGCGCGTGGGTCTGCGGCGTCTCGAGACAGGTAGTTTACTCGAGGGTGGGAATGCCCTCGAAGCGTTCGACGTGGACAGGGTCATCGCGAACGTCGGTTACCGTCCGGCCAGGGACCTCTACAGGGAATTGCAGGTGCACCAGTGCTATGCGTCCGAGGGACCCATGGGTCTCGCGGCGGCCCTGCTCGGTGGAAACACGAGTGGGGATTGCCTCGAGCAGGTAGGACAGGATCCCGACGCCTTGAAGACTCCCGAACCCGGTTTCTTTATCATCGGACACAAGAGCTATGGCCGCCGTAGCGATTTCCTGCTCCGGATCGGGTTCGAGCAGGTAAGAGACGTTTTCAGCGTCATCGAGCGTGATCCCGCGCTGGATCTCTATCACAACCCGCCGGCACGGTCTACCCCCGTCGCAAGAGGCCCCACTTCGCACCGATGAGCCAATGAATCCAGGGGAGCAACCATCCAGAAAGTCACAGCCGCTGGTGGAGCTTGAGTGTCTCGACGAGCTCTGGTTCCAGGTGTCAGGAACTCTCTGCAATCTCTCTTGCACGCACTGCTTCATCAGCTGCAACCCGAAGAACGACAGCTTCGGCTTCCTCGACCTGGAGACAGTCCGAGGGTATCTGACCGAATCTCGGGCGCTGGGGGTCAAGGAATACTACTTCACCGGGGGCGAGCCCTTCTTGAACCGGGACATGCTGCCCATGCTCGAAGAAACTCTTCAGCTGGGTCCCGCCTCGGTGCTGACGAACGGTACGTCGCTTCGAGAAAATACGATTGCCGACCTTCGAAGGATCGCTCTGAGGAGCTCCTACAGTCTAGAAATCCGCGTGAGCATCGATGGCTACGACGCAGCCATGAACGATCCTCTTCGCGGCAAAGGGACTTTCGCGGCGGCAATGAGGGGCGTAGATCAGCTTGTCGCGGCCGGGTTCCTCCCCATCATCACGATGGTGCAGACCTGGCCCGATGAGAGGACCCTGGAAGTGTTCACCCACTTCTCGGGGGAGCTCCGACGGCGCGGCTACTCCCGCCCGCGGATCAAGATTCTCCCGACCCTGAAAATCGGCATGGAGGAGTCCCGCACCCATGGCTATCTGCCGGAGGAGAGGATCACAGCGGAGATGATGGAGGAGTTCGACCCAAACGATCTCCTCTGCAGCCACAGCCGCATCGTGACGGACCGCGGGGTCGCCGTCTGTCCCATACTCATCGAAGCTCCCGGGGCGCATCTGGGAAAGAGCCTCGCCGACTCGTTACAGCCGTTCCCCGTGGTGCATTCGGCTTGTTACACCTGCTACTTGCACGGAACTATTTGCGCGAATACGGGAGCGACATTGGGGACAGATCGGTGAGCCGCCGCGATGCGCAGCGCAGGATCGCCCTTTTCGGCGGCGTCTATTCCAACTATCTGGCGCTCGCGGAGGCCATCGGTGACGCGCGCCGCCGAGGTGCCCAGGAGCTCTACTGCCTCGGGGATCTGGGCGCTTTCGGGCCGCACCCCGACCGGATCTTCCCGTTGCTGCGGGAGAACGAGGTTCGCACCCTTGCGGGCAACTATGACGACTCACTGGCACGTGGTCTGGAAGATTGCCAATGCGGCTACACCGACCCGCGGGACAATCATTTTGCCAGAATTAGCTACCGCTACACCTTCGAGAACACATCCAAGGAGAACAAGGAATGGCTCGGAAAGCTGCCGCGGGAGATTCGCTTCGAGATGGCGGGTAAGAGAGTCCTTCTCTGCCACGGATCGCCGCGCCGGATGAACGAGTTCCTCTGGGAGTCCACGACACCGAACCATTTCCTGGAAAAGCTCTTGCACGACCACGACTCCGATGCGATCTTCGCGACCCACACGGGCATTAGGTGGAGCCGGAAACTTCCCGGCGACAAGCTATTCGCGAACGTGGGAGTGCTCGGCCGACCCGAGAACGATGGAACGCAGCGGGTATGGTATAGCTTCGTTGAAGCGCGCGACTCTGCCCTCGAAGTTACGAGTGTTGCCGTGAACTACGATCACCCGTCCCTGATGCGAGAGATGCGGGCCGAAGGCCTGCCCGATGAGTTTGTCGAAACCATCGAGACCGGCTGGTGGACCACCTGCCTGGAGATCCTGCCCGTCAAGGAACGGCTTCGGGGGAGGTGGTAGGAAGTGTTCAGTGTTCGGGAAAGAATATGAACGAAGAGCTCAGAGGGGAACCGAGTGTGAACGAAGGCGGCGCGGCTCCACGAAAGAATTCGAGAGAGGCCTCCCATCGGAGGCCCTGAACACCGAACACTTTTCTACTCGGGATACTCGTCGGCCGTCAGAGCCAGGACCACGAGTAACTGTTCGCCCTCGCGTGGCAAGATCGCCATATCGACAAGGTCCCATTGCTCGAGTTCCGAAAGCAGACCCGCGAGATCCTTCTCTAGCGCGCCAGTGGTGGTTTCCAGCGACTCGACCCGGTGCCGTACCGTCGGGCGACGATTCTCCAGGTTTTCCAGTAGCGAGTTCAGCGCGTTCAGTCGCGCGCTGTAGCGGTCCTCGATTTCCTCGAGCTCGAAGCTCGAAAGGCCCTCGATGGAGGACCCTTCCACAATGACTTCACGGTTGGCAATCACTTCCTCCGTCATCTGGGCAAGGAGCCGCTCCCTGGCGGCCAGAAGAACGTCGAGCGCCTCCTTCCTCCGAGCCTGCTCTTGCTCCTCTTTGTGCCAGCGCTCGATCTTGGAACTTTCTCTCTTCATAGCGGCCTCCCCGTGTTCAAGCTCAAATGGAACAGTCCTGCGCGGACGCCCCTCATAGTAGCACAGTTGTGGTGCGGGCGTCTTGCCTGCTTTTGGTTCCTCTTCCCGTTCCTGTTCCCCTCTCGGCTCCCTTCGGGAACGGGAACGGGAACGTGTACGGGTGAAAAGAGCCCTAGAACTCGAAAACGACACCGGCTCCGAGGCTGACGGAGCCAAAGTCGATGTCCCCGGACACCTCGCTGCGCTCCTTGTTAATCTCGATGTCTGTCTTGAACGGGGCCACGAAATCATAGTCGACCGAGGTGAAGACGAGGAAGTTATCGTTCAGCTGCCAGCGCAGGGACGCAGCGATCCTGGCCAGGAAGTACGTCTGGGTCGGAATGCTGAGGGTGCCGCCGGTTGCCTCGGCCTGCGACTCGAGCAACGGGTCGATACTTCCATCGACGACAGTGGCACCCAGACCACCCCCCAGACGGACCTTCAACGGCTTGTCCTCCTGGATAAAGCTCTTCGTGATCGTCCAGTCATAATCGCTGACGAGAAGAACATTGAACCTGTCCAATTGATCAAAGAGCTGATCCGGGTTGAGGCCAGCCAGGGCAGGAGGGTCCCCGACAAGCGTGGAGACCCCCTCGTCCTGTTCCCAGCGCGTCCAGTCAAACTCGATTCCGACAAAGACGTCCTTCGAGGTCTCGATCGATGCCTTGAATCCGGCCCCCGGGCCCGTAGCGAAGCGATTGGTCTCGAAAAACCCCGTGGGAATTACGGCCCCGCTCCAAATCTCGAACTGGGTTCTGCGGTGCAACATCTGGCCCTCCGCCACTGAACGCTCAGAGATGGGATCCGTGTCGAGGCTCGAGCCGAAATCGTCCCGCCATTCCGGCGGCTCGAGGCGTCGCTGAGTGCGCTCACAACCCAGCGCGGGAAGGAGTACGATGGACGCCCACAGGAGTACCCGGGAGCACCGTCGGCAAAGGGACATTCCTCATCCTCCATTCATTCCCACCGAGTCAGGACCCATTCAACAGTCCGTTGCAGTGGTTCAGTCTCTCGAAGGTGTGGCCGAATCAAGGGGCCACGACTACCATTCCTTACTTGCTTCAACCCGTTTTAGGAGCTGGCACGGAAGCAGAACTCGGGACAGTACTATGGACAGCACTGCAGCCCAGCCGCTACTTAATCAGCAACCTGTATTACTGGAAATAACGTGAACAGCTACACGCCCTGACATGGCATGAATGAGGGTTCAAGTACAACGGTATCACCGGTGGAGGAGATTTTCAATGATTGGATGAGTCTGGGATGTGTTAGGGGTCGCGGTTGGCGGTCCCTGGGACGAAACGGATTCTTTCATCCTTGGGGCAAGAACCCGGAGCAAGGTGTGAGTCTCTTCGGGAAAGAGGAGGAAGAGAACTTCACTGCCCAGAACCTCCGAGTTCTCGACGGTGAGCGCGCGGCCACCGCCCGCCTTCGCCAGACGCGGGAAGAACGGCACCTCGGAGCGCCCCTCCTCGACCCCCACACTGACGGCGTGCAACCGGTATTCGCCTTGCTGAAACGCTTGGCGCAAGAGCATGGTCAGAGATTCCAGCTCGGCAAACGGCGGCGGGGCATCGCCGATGAGCACGATTTCCTTCAGGGCGGTCTCCCTCCAGCTCATGGCCCCGAGGGAGAGGGCGACCTTGAGGGCCTCATGGACCCCCTCGGGCACGTCCCCCCCGCCCTCAGCCTTCGACCGCCACAAGAGTCGCAACGGCTCGCCGACAGGTGCGGCCGACAGGTCCGCGGTCGCCTCGACGCCATCTCGGTAGAGGACCACGCCCACCCGAACTTCCGGCACGGCCCACGAAAGCATCGGCAGGAGCCAAAGGGCCTCGTGCTGAAGTGCCTCGAGGGCTCCCTTCATGCTGCGGCTCACATCGACCACAAGGACGACGTCGACCCCGATTTGCTCGGCCTTCTCCAGGTACCTTTCAAGCGCCCGACTCGGTTCGCCTGCAATCTTGGCTCCAGCCCTCTCGCGCAGCGATTCCAGAACGGGACCAACGCGCCCGTTCCCTCCGGCGAGTCGAGAATCAGTTTCGGGTCGAGAATCCGAGGCGGCTGGCGCGGGGGCAGGAAGAAGCCGCAGGAGTCTTCTGCCGTCCTCGGAAGACTTCAAGACAGAAGCCGCCTCCCGGATCAGGAGGCCTGCGTCATCCCGCTCGATGAACGCCCCCGGCGGTTGGGCAAGCAAACGCTCCACCGCCCGTTTGCGGATCCTGAGGTCTGGGTCGAGGAGAAATCCGAGGCAAAGCGTGTCGCCGATCTCCGCCCGTTCCAGGACGAGGAGTCGCAGGAGAGCGCTCCGCTGGAACCAGGGAGACTCGCCGAGAGACAGCCTTTCGGTTTCGCCCTGGACAGCAGAAGTGGAATGGACAGGCGCGACCGAAAGCTCGCCACTCTTCTCCGTCACCGTCTTCTCCAGCACCGTCTTCTCCAGCACCGCCGAGTGCCGCTGCAAGCGGACTTCCTCGAGGGGATTTCTCGGATCGCCCGCGGGCGAAGGTTCCTCGCCGGCTTCTGGAAGCGGGCTGGAATCTGGAAGCAGACTCATCTGGCGAGGATCGCGCTGGGGCTTCTCCTCAGCGGGCTCGGGTATACCCGGTGCTACCCGCTGCTCCAAGGAACCCCGCGGATTCCGTGAATCGCCTCCGCGCTCGAGCGCCACCTTATTGTTGTCCCGGTGCCGCCGCGGAGTCCCGCTTGCCACGTCGTCGAGGCGGACGTAAAGAAGCACCAGAACGATAGAGTTCAGAATAAGCGCCAGGAAAGCCAGGCCGAGCAGGAGATAAACCCACTCGCTGTACCGAAGCACCAATTCCTGGCCGCAGCGGCACTTCACGCGTAGAGGCATCCGCGGGCACCTCCTTCGGGCCCCCTGTCATTGTAGGGAGAAGGAGAGGCGGCGCCACTCTCATCCCCGTTCCGACGCAACCGATCGAAGGTCCGACTGGTGGGGCGGTCGGGAGACCGCCCCACAACAAGCCCAATCAACTTCTCGGACGGGCTGTTACGCCTTCGGGGAGCTCATAACGGGGGAACTGAACTGTCGGAAGACCCCCAGAACGACCCCGCGGATCTCTGCCGCCTTGGGGTATATGCTGGTTGCGGCTCCGTTTGTGGACTGCAGGCGGACCTTGTCCTTATCCTTGAAGAACTGCTTTATGGTCGCCTCCCCGCCGTCGAGGATCGCTACCACGGTGTCGCCGTCCTCGACCGCGTCCCGCCGTTCCACAATGACGTAGTCTCCGTCGGCAATGTGGTGCGTCGTCATGGAGTTGCCACGCACGCGCAGCGCGTAACAACGCCTGCCGAGAGGCAGAAGCCGGGAGAGATTCAAGTCTTCGCGCTCGTTCATGGCCTCGATCGGCGCCCCATCACGCAAATTACCCATGAGGGGCAATGTGTAGCGAGTCGCCCGTTCCTCGACCGGAATCAAAATTTCGATCGAGCGGGCGCGGAATTTTTCCCGCCGGATGGCGCCTTTTCGTTCGAGCTGATTGATATGCTCGTAGATAGTGATCTTGGTGACGCTAAAGTTCTTTGCAATTTCCTCGAGTGTCGGGGAGATCCCCCGCTCTGTACGGAATTGCTGGATGAACTCCATGATTCGTAGCTGCTTTTCAGTGAAATACATATCTTACAACCCCTCTGGGAGAGTTTCGCGCTGATCGGCCCTCGTCAGACAGAAGGACCGGCCGGCACTGTTGACGGAATCGGAGGCCCTCGACGGGAGGACTTCTGCTTTACTGAAAACGGGACTCGGCATCCGGTGTCATTCCCCCGAAACACTCCCCGTGCAGAGCTCCATCAAACTAACGTTGTTCAACAGGCTGCAAAGGGTGAAGCCTGAACCCCGGTTCGACGTGGTTCGAAGGCTACAAGGCTATCAACCTTGACTGCATTTTTTTCCTCCATTCGTTCAAGGTGGGAAGCAGGAACCCTTGCTGGGCTCGTAGCGCCTCGGTACCATGGCGCAACGGAAAACTCGGCGAGGAATCCTCGAAGTTCTGTGAATGTATGCTATGTAAAAAGGTTTCCGCTGTTATTTCAGTAAGCACAAGGGTACGCCCGAGTCCCTACCGCTGTAAAGCGGAAAACCCGAACGATTGCCTACTCTTATAGGAAAAAAGAATTGAAAAAAGCAGAACAGTTGCTTAGGAGGACCTCTGAAGGCCCCAACAACTAGCTTAAACTGAAGAGAGTGAAAAAGACAGGGAAGTCGTAGAAGACGGGAAGAACGTTTCTTTTTTTTTTAAAACGCTGGGCGGACTGCCGCCGCCGTTATGGCCCCTGATAAATGATGTACTGGCATTGTACCACGACCACACAACCTTCCTACCCTCTTTTTGCTGACCTTCGACAAACAGAAGTCGAGCAAGGAGGTCGGGCACCCAAGTGCCCATTCGCAATAGGACTTGTGAATGGAGCGAAAAAGTCAGAAAGGATTCCTGATGGGAAGGTGTAGAGCAATAGAATCGATGGTCCTTGGCCGACCATCCAGAAAGGATAGGATATCCGCAGTGCTTACCGTCAGATTTACGTTTTCAACTCTATCGATTTGGCTGCTCGCCCTCTTGCCCTTTTCCTTCACCGAACTGGGGATCGCGCAGCAGCCGCCCCCGAGTGATAGCGCCTTCCTCGGACTCGAGACCCGATCCAAAGTGCCGGGAGACGAAAGCAGCGGCCTGGTGGTCACTTACATTTTTCCGCAATCGGCGGCGTTGCAGATGGGGTTTCAAATCGGAGATGAGATTCTCACTCTGAATGACATCCTGATCCGCGACCAAGCTACCTGGCGGAAAGAACTGCGGCGGGAGAACGTCAACGCCAAGATAAAGTTTCAGATCCGACGTAAAGGAAAAGTCACCAAAATCAAGGGCCGGATCGGGAGCAGGCAGAAGACCCTGAAGGCGCACCAGAACAACGTTCGCGGGGAGCTCCTTGGGAAGCCTCTCCCCCCGCTGCCTGCTGCGATGTGGTGGAATGCCGAGAAGAAGGCCTGGGAGAAGAGGGAGGACGGGATGGATTTCCTCCGCGGTCAGGTGGCTGTAGTCGTTTCCTTCGACGGTTGCAAGACCTGCAGGACCCATCGGTTGAAGCGGATCTCGGCAATGAAGACCCAGCTCGAGATTGACGGGAGGGAGGAGGCGGCAGCCTTCGCAGGAATCTTCTTTCAAGGAGAGACCGGGCAGATGGGCAAGGAAGCCAACATCGACGCCGCGACGGCGCTGTTCACCTCCTCTCCTCCTACTATTCCGGTCGCTGCCGCCTACTACCCCAACGGCCAACCCACCCCGGAGGAAAAGGACCGTGACGTGCTCATCCACCGCCACGGTGTCGCCATCCTCGACACGAAGGGCAACATTCAGTACATTCAGACCCTGGGCTTACCCGATCAGGAGTTCTTTCAAGCCTACAGAAAGGCTCTCGAACGGTGATGGGAGGTGCTTCGACGCCTGACGAAGAGCTCTATCCTATGAAAGGAAACGTTCCGGCCGCAGCCATCCCCGGAAGTCGTCCCCATCGAAAACGACGAGGCCTTTACTTTGCGGGCGGAGTCGTTCTTGGACTCGCCACGGCACTGGTCCTGTTCCTTCGGGATGACACCCCCCTGCTGACTGCCAGGGACTTCGACAGCGCCAGAAACCGCTGGGGAGAAAACCGGCTTCCGAACTACGACATCACGGTACACAAAGAGTCGGACACCTTAGGACCTGAGGATTTCAAGACGGAAGTAAGGCAAGGCAAGGCCCACCGCCTGTTCATGAACGGGGCCGAGATTCAGCCTAAAGACTCCTACAGCGTTTCGGGGCTCTTCGAGGTGATCGCCCGAGAGCTCGAGATGGTGCAGGCTCCGGAGCCCGGACCGGGGCAGCCGAGAGATGTCCTGCTGAAGGCTCGGTTCCATGATGCCCTCGGGCTACCCCTGGTTTTCAAGCGCATCGCCGCGAACCGGCAATCCTACGTCCTCTCGGTCAGCGAAATCACAGAGCCCGCGGGCGTGACCATCTGGAAGCGGTGACTTTGTTCCCCTCCCCCTGCCTTTCCCCCTCCCCGGGTCTATCGTAGCCCGAAGCGTCAGC
>Ga0315336_1007183_pt1 | contig 10862 bp, 11 predicted proteins | sample ASW5metaG_FD_204512 | JGI IMG/M metagenome (GOLD analysis project Ga0315336, IMG submission 204512) | Ammonia-oxidizing marine archaeal communities from Monterey Bay, California, United States - ASW #5 | ecosystem: Environmental > Aquatic > Marine > Intertidal zone | place: USA: California... | reverse complement strand
GAGGGCGTCTTTGACGCGCTCGTCCGTGAGTTTCGTGAAGAGCTCAACCTGCAGGTTGGCTCAGCGCAGGCACTTTTTTCCTGTCGGCACAGCTACCCGGACCGTGAGGTGGAACTGCATTTCTGGCAGGTTACCGAATATCAGGGTGAGGCCGAAGGATTGGAAGGGCAGAATCTCAGGTGGGTGCACGCTGAAGAACTGGCGTCTTTGCATTTTCTGGAAGGCAACCGCGCTTTGCTCGAAAAGGTTTGTTCGATGGTGCTATAGCGGTCGGTCTCCCAATGCTTAGCGCCATGCGAAGCGGGGCTGGCCCAGATGACCCACCCGCGTGGCCCTGCCCAGAAGCGCCACTTCTCTGAACTGGTAGAGGATTGCAGCGGTGGGCGCATAGATCTGATGGCCAACGGTGGACAGCATGATCGAAAAGCCGTTCCGGATCGATTCGTCTGCTTCTGACCTGGAGACCTCAGTGTGTGCAGTGGCAAGTTCTTCCAGGGGTATGTGAAACACACGCTCGACCTCTGCGGGGTCAGGTGCCAAGGGAAAGACAGCATCCATGCAGGCGACGACCGGTGTGATACAGAACCCGGACTCGGTGACAAAATCATCCAGCAGTCCGATGACATCACCGGATTCTGGATTCAGCCCCACTTCCTCCCGGCATTCACGAAGCGCAGCCTCGACGGCAGTCTCCCCAGGATCGACTCGCCCTCCGGGCAATGCATACTGTCCGGCGTGACGGCGCAGGGTTTTGGCGCGGCGTGTCAGTACAACAGATCCTTCTTGGGTATCGGGTGTGCGCGTCACCAACACTATGACCGATGCACCAGTCGAGGACTCACCGGCTTGAGAGACGCGTTCGAAGCCCGCAAGGTTCTGTGTGATGCGCTCGTTCAGAGAAATAGACGATGCCATCGCCCGCTATCGCCCCACAGTGCAGTCCGCCGGAGCGAACGGCAACCGCCAAGGCGCCGATAAACCAGTGCACACTTTCGGCATGAAAACAGGATTCATCGCTATCGCGTCACTCAGTGGCTGATCGAGTCTCCTCATGGGAGAGGTCGATCAGCTGTCGATGCAGGGCGTCTATCTGCATATGAAGTGATTGCAGGCTGCCATCGTTTTGGATGATATCGCTTGCAAAGTGACGGCGGTCTGCATCACCTGCCTGTGCGTCATCGATGGCCGAAAATGTGTCGTGGTCAAGACCGCTTCGCTTAAGTACCCGTTTGGCGCGAAGGTCACGCGGCGCCTCAACGACGACGACGCGGTCAAAATTGCCAGTCTGTCGGGTTTCGACCAGCAGTGGGATTGAAAAAATCACGTATGGGGCCTTGGTGCGTTTGGCCGCCTCGTCCATTTTCTGACGGACCCGTGGGTGTACGATCGCTTCAAGTTGAGCCCGTTTGCCGGCGTCGGCGAAGACCATTTCCCGGACCACAGCTCGATCAAGGTTGCCATCCGGGCCAAGCACAGCAGGCCCCAGAGCTTTTGCGATCTCATCAATGGCGGGTTCCCCTCGGGCTGTCACGTCATGAGCAAACTGATCTGCATCAAGAACCACAACGCCAAGAGACAAAAGGTAATCGGTTACAGCGGTCTTACCGCTGCCGATACCGCCGGTGAGTGCGATCCTCAGCATCTTTTCTCCTAAAGTCCTGTCGCGACCAGATAGTAACGGTTGAGGTCGGCGCCCCACAGCAGCGCCAGCCAGCCTCCGCCGGCAAGATAAGGCCCGAATGGAATCTGCTGACCGCGCTGCTGTCGTTGCAGGATCAGCATGGTAATACCGATGATGGCGCCCGTCCCGGCACTCAGCAGCACGATCAGCGGGAGCATCTGCCAGCCCATCCAGGCGCCGAGTGCCGCCAATAGTTTGAAGTCACCGTGACCCATACCTTCTTTTCCGGTCAGGATGCGAAAACCATGGAACACGATCCACAGGACACCGTATCCGGCGGCCGCACCGACGAGGGCCGAGATCAGATCGGTAAACGTATTTCCGGCGTTAACACCCAGTCCGATCGCCAACAGTGGCAGGGTGAGACGGTCTGGCAGCAGGAAGTGTTCAAGATCGATAAAGGCGAGTGCAATCAGTACCCAGGTAAATACGAGGGCAGCGAGCGTCGACCACTGCACACCCATGACGATCACAACTACCAACGACAGTCCGGCGCAGAGCGCTTCGACCAGAGGATAGCGCCCGGAGATCGCGGCTTCACAGGAGCGGCAGCGCCCCTTGAGTATCAAAAAGCTGACCAGCGGAAGGTTATCGCGCCAGCGGATCGGCTGCTGACAAGATGGGCAGCGTGATACGGGTCCGGCGATCCCAGTGGGTTTTGGCAGTCCCTCCGGCCTACCGTGCCATCGCCATTGTAACTGTTGCGGTACTCGGACAATAACGACGTTAAGGAAACTGCCCACCATAAGCGCAACCACGACCGTGATGAGATAAAGCAATGATTCGCCACCCGGGGCTAAGGTCAGGGTTTCAATCACTTAGGGGCAGGAGGTGTTGCCTCCATTACATGATGGCGCCCATCTTGAAGATAGGCAGATACATCGCTACGACCAGGGTGCCGACCAAACCGCCCAGAATGCTGATCATAATCGGTTCAATCAGTTTGCTCATGTTGTCCACTGCCTCGCGCACCTCCCGTTCGTAAAAGTCTGCAGCTTTGTTCAACATGTTTTCGAGCTCGCCAGATTCTTCACCCGTGCTCGTCATTTGCAGGACCATGGGCGGAAACAGGCCGGTCTGTGACATGGCACTAGACAACGACTGCCCGCCGCTGACCACCTCACGGATGGACATACAAGCATCTGAATAGATGCGGTTGCCGGTTGCTCCTGCGACAGACTTCAGTCCGTCAACCAGCGGCACCCCGGCACCAAACATCGTGGCCAGCGTACGTGCAAAGCGCGAGATAGCAGCTTTACGCAGAATGATGCCGAATATCGGCAGCCGCAAAGCGATTCGGTCCACCCGGTGACGCATCGCCTCTGAACGCCGGTAGGACATCGAGATGATGATGATGACACCGGCTATGATGCCAAAGATCTGCAGCCATAGATCGCGGAAATTGCGTGACAGTTCAATCACGATGGCGGTCAATGCCGGCAGACTGGCACCAAAACTGGAGAACAGATCCTCAAACTGCGGAATGACAAACACCAGCAGGAGCACAGTGACGATGAAACCCACAGCAAGCACAGCCGCCGGATACCACATGGCGCCTTTGACTTTTGCCTTGATCTCCTCGATGTTTTCCATATAGAGCGCCACCTTGTCCATCAGGTCGTCAAGGTTTCCCGATTGCTCACCCACTGCCACGAGGCTGGTGTATAGAGCATCGAACTGACGCGGGAATTTCTGCAGGGCCTCGCTCAGCGCGGTCCCACTTTCAACATCGAGCCGAACGGCACCAAAGATCTCCCGGACTTTGGGCTGATCCGTTCCTTCAGCGATTGCTTTATAGGATTGGGCAATGGGCAGACCTGCCCCAAGCATGGTTGCGAGCTGGCGGCTGGCAATGGAGATATCCTTGGGCTTGATCTTTTTACTGAAAAGCGACTTGGGTTTTTTGCGCACTGACCGCGGGTTGATACCTTCCCGTCGCAGGATGCTGCGGACGTAAGCCGGGCCTTGCGCCTCCATCTCACCGGTGACTTTTCTGCGCTGGCTATCGGTCCCCGCCCAGATGAAAATCTCCCGGGCCTTTTCTGATTTCTTTGCCATGGGCTCAGATGTCAGTGACCCGCAATACTTCCTCAAGGCTGGTGATGCCGGCGCGCACTTTGACAAGGCCCGCCTGGCGCATTGTCATCACGCCGTCTGCGAGGGCTTGTTTTTCAATCGCCTCCTGCCCTGCGTTTTGCACGATCAGTTCGGCAATGGCTTCGGTGACGGGCATGACCTGAAATACACCCGTTCGTCCCTTGTAGCCCCGGGTGCACTCGTCACAGCCTTCAGGTCCGAAGAGTTTGAGAGTGTTGGGATCACCTGACTTCAAAAAACCTGCACCCGTGAGCACCTCTTCCGGATACTCTGCCGGCTTGCGGCAGGTTGTGCACAGTTTTCGGACCAGTCGCTGGGCCAGGATCAGGTGTATCGACGCGGCAACATTGAACGGTGCCACTCCCATATTAAGAAGCCGCACGATCGTGGATGGCGCATCATTGGTATGCAGTGTCGAAAGGACCAGATGACCCGTCTGTGAAGCCTTGACGGCAATATCCGCCGTTTCAAGATCCCGAACCTCACCCACCATGATGATATCGGGATCTTGCCGGAGAAAAGCACGCAGTGCCGCTGCAAAACTGAGGTTGGCCTTTTCATTGATGTTGACCTGGTTGATTCCCGGGAGGTTAATCTCAATGGGATCTTCGACACTGCTGATGTTGACTTCGGGGGAGTTCAACGTTGAAAGCGCTGAATACAACGAAACCGTCTTGCCACTGCCGGTTGGCCCGGTGACGAGAATCATGCCGTGGGGTTTATATATGGCCTCCTCATATGCCTTGTGCTGCTCGGGCTCCAGCCCCAGCGCGCTCAGGCTGAGATCGGCACCGCTGTTGTCCAGTACACGGATAACGACTTTTTCGCCGAATTGGGTGGGCAGCGTACTCACCCTGAAGTCGATCTCGTGTCCTTTGGAGAGTGTCAGCTTGATACGCCCGTCCTGAGGCACCCGCCGCTCGGCAATATCTAGGCGCGAGAGTATCTTCACCCGAGCTGTGATTCTGGCAGTGAGCGACAGCGGTGGGTTGGCAATCTCATGCAGTACACCGTCGAGCCGGTAGCGGATCCGCAGTTTTCCTTCATAAGGTTCGATATGAATGTCAGAGGCCTTCTGCCGGATGGCATCCATCAGGATCTTGTTGACGAAGCGCACCACGGGGGTGTCGACGTCAGCGGTCTCGGCGCTGGATGGAGCCGCCGTTTTCGCCGCCATATCCTCAAGACCGGGATCCTCATTGAGATCGGCAAGTTCTGAACTGATGCCGCTGGCGATGTCGCGGATTACCTGGGTGAGTAATTTGGGATCAACGAGAATGGCTTCTACCCCAAACCCGGTCTGGAATGTGAAGGCATCAAGGCCGGAGATGTCGCTTGGGTCGGGTACCGCGAGGAAGACCTTGGATCCCCGTTTAAACAGCGGCAGCACACCATGGGTTTCCAGGAAACGCCCATCGACCATTTCCTGGGGCCGGTACCCAAGATCAAAGGCTCTGAGATCCATCATCGGCATTCCCGACTCTTCGGACGCGCACCTGAGCAGTGCCGTGCGGTCCGCTTCTCCCTGATCGAGCGCCTCTTGTAGAAAAGAGCGATGGCTTTTCTGTGCCGCCTCAAAGGTTTCCTGGGCGCGCTCTTTGGAGAGCAGATTGGCTTCAACGACCCGCCGGGAGAGACCTGACAGGGTCGTCCCCCGGACCGAGATTGAAAATGGAGACTGACTTTGTTCCATGACTAAAAGGAAAGAAAAAACCCGAAGCGTCGGTGAGCGTTTCCGGAAACCCTAGTGAATCCGGTATCTGTGTGATTTAACTGCACAGAATCAGTGAAATCCGTGAATATTTTCATTACACTCTAACAGAACAGACGCTTTGCATATGCGATAAAATTCCTCAAATATCTGTGATTTTTGAGTTATTCGCGGTTATCGATTTGGGAGTTTCACAAGTTAGCCAAATTCGTTTGTCCTGCATGTGATGGTCGTCACATCAGTGATATGCTATAGCGGGTATAAATCCTCACGGACCAACCGAGAAAGCCAGAGAGGGATGATAAAGATGATATCTACAAGACGGGTAGGACCTGAACAGAAAAAAGACGGTCAGCGGGGTTTTACCCTGATCGAACTCATGATCGTGGTTGCGATCATCGGTATTCTGGCGGCGATCGCGATTCCGGCCTATACCAATTACACCAACAAAGCCCGTTTTGCCGAAGCGACCCTTGCGGCATCTGCGCTAAAGACAGATGTTGCTACTGCGATTCAGGCGGATTCGCCGACTGCATTGACCGATATTGATAGCGGCTTCGGGTCTATCCCGGCAGTCGTTGCTGTGAGCGCCACAGTGCATGGGTCATCTGTAGCCAATGGGGTCATAACGATAACCTGGAAGGATGACGGAACGACGTTGGACGGATTGACCTACACGTTGACAGCTAATGGAATTGTCCCGCCAGTGCAGTGGACGCAAGGCGGAACCTGCGGCACTGGCGGCAACAACTTCTGCTAACCTGTTTTCAGTTTCGAAAAAGCGCCCTCGCTGGAGGGCGTTTTTTTTGGCGAATCACTTTAGGAGTCTAGAGGCTAAAGCGATAAGGTTGGCAGCTTTTTTAAACCCGTCACTTATTGGGAAAGTTATACTGCGGGTGCGTTCTTGCGCACACCCAGATGTCCACCCGGGCCGCACCTGCAGCTTTCAGGATTTTGCTGACTTCATTAGCTGTTGCGCCGGTAGTGAGGATATCATCGACAAGCGCAATATGCCGGCCATCCAGACGGTGTTTGCAGTTAAAAGCCTGGATCAGATTTTTGTGGCGTTTTCTTGCGTTCAGTGTGGACTGCCGGTCCGTGTCTCGGACCTTCTTCAGAAGTGATACGCGAACGGGGATGCCAAGCTTTCGACCGACGAGCCGTGCAATAAATGCCGACTGGTTCAAACCCCTTCTGCGAAGCGCGCGTGGGGTCATCGGGACTGCGCAAAGAAGATCTGGTCTTTTCTGATGGCGCTCAAGCACGCTATCGACAATGACACCGGCTGCGGTTCGACCGAAAGACAACTGCTGGCGGTATTTCAGCGCACATAACATCCGGTCGACGGGGGCTCCATAAAGAAGCGGCGCTGCGATGTCATCGAAATCCGGCGGGTCCTGTTGGCATTGCCCACAGATACCCGCCTGCGCAAGTGCTCTGCCGCAATGTGAGCAGTAGGAGCTAAGACCAAAAGGGAGCGTATGCCAGCAGGTCTGACAGAGGCCATGATGGTATTCGGGTTGATCATGACAAAAAAGGCAGCAGGGTGGGGTCATCCACCTGAGCACCAATACCCCTATGATTCGTAGCATGTCCGCCGGCGTTGGCGCCGGTCTCTCAATTGCGGGAAAGAAAGGATGGGCCATCAGAACAATCTAGCCGCAGTATTTTCACTGCGCTGTGTGGTTGTTCACACCTCGGGGTTAACATTGTGGTTCTGAGTAATCAAGGTGGTAGGAAATAATGCAGCAGGCTCAGTCAAGACTTGATGCGCGATCGATCATGCAGGCGTCGCGTCGTGCGTCAGGATGCAATCCGCACGATGCAATCCTTACAAGACGATCTGGGCAGGAACTTATCGAGCGGCTGGCTTTGCTGGATATTGAGCCAAGGACCATTCTGGATCTTGGCTGTGGTGCAGGGATCGAAGCGGAGCTCTTGGCACGATGCTACCCTGAGGCGCTGGTGGCAGGACTTGATCTTTGTTCCGCATCCTTTCATGCGCATGACCGCGCTTCCACGTGGTCAGCAGTCGTGGGTGATGCGGTGGGCTTGCCCTTTAAAACGGACGCCTTCGATCTGGTTTTTGCCAATCTGATTCTCCCGTGGTGTGAACCGGCCGTCGTATTGAATGAGATCGCGCGGATTCTCGTATCTGGCGGCGCTGTCGTGTTGGCCACTTTGGGGCCGGATACCCTGAGGGAACTTCGGGCAGCCTGGATTGGTGTCGACGATCATGAGCACGTTCATCAGTTTGTCGACATGCATGATCTGGGTGACACGCTGCTGCATGCCGGTTTCACGGAACCGGTACTTGATGTGCAGATATTGGGCTTCACTTATCGTGATCTCAATAGCCTGGCTGACGATCTGCGGGCGCTGGGTGCTACCAATGTTCTGGCACACCGTCGGCGCACCTTGACCGGCAGATCACGTTGGCAGGCGTTTGAAGACGCTTACCCATCGCTCGAGCGTGACCAGGGTAGGTTACGTGCAACTTTTGAACTCATCTATACCGTGGCTTGGGCCAAAGCGCCGGCCAGTGGCAAGGAGACAAGGGTGCGTGTTGATTTACCCCAATGACCGGTGGCCGATTCGAGATGCGGTATGGGCTGACATTGCCATTAATTTGGCGCACCATGTTGGTGGGTGATAACGGTTCCGCCCAAGAATAATTAATCACTGCATCGGCCCCTAAATAAACTAAAATCGAGCCCTTATGAAGGTTGGTTATTTATTGTTCGCCTTTCTGGGACTTGCTGTGTGCATCGCGGTTTTCTGGATTGGGTGGAGAATGGCCTGGAAAGGCTCTGAAGACGACCCCCACGTCAAATAGGTACAATCTGCACAGGACAGACCCACGGGGTCTGTGGCCAATCTCCCGCTGTCACCTGCTTTAGGTCATCGGAGCCAAATCATGCGGTTTACGATCATCGTTCTATTGATCATCTCACTGGTGGGTTGTATCTATCCGTTACTCTCGTCTGCTGCACCCATCGTGGGCGGCTGAATGCGTTAGGAGGTCATTGGCTGAGGCCGCGACGCTGATCATGCGCACCGCATTCAAATGGGCTGGTCTGCTGCTGACGTGTGGCATCGTCGGTTACATCGTCGGTGGCGATCTGCGCTGGCTGTATGGCGCAATGAGCATCTCTGCTGTTCCCATCCTGTTGCACCTGATCTGGCGGGAACGGGTTTCTTTCCGGAACCTCGGTCGGCGCCGAAACGACTGATCACACGGCGGATAATGGAATATCTGATTCTGATTCTGCTGGCGGTTTGCCTGCTGATCATGCTGGTGATCCACCAGGATATCATTCAGCTTGGCGACAGTTACAGCCGGGTTATCAGCCAGCTGCTACCCAGGCTGGCCTCTGTCGGCGAACCGATGAAAAACGCACTCAGCCTGAGTTGCGTGGTCATTTTTGCCGGTGCAATCATCCGGACGTATACGGGAGACGATCGCTGGCTGTGGAATGCCGTGGTCTTTTCGGTCATTCCACCTTTGGTTCAGTTTCTCCGGCGCAAGAAAACAAAGGCCCGAACCTGAGCGATTCCCGATTCCCGATTCCCGATTCCCGATTCCCGGTTCATTGGGGCGCTACCGGTACAACCACCCATTGCTATATCGCAAATATGCCGATCAGGCCGATCAAAAAGACGCTGACTCCGATGATCAGAACCACTCTGCCTACACCCTGACCTTCGGTCAGTCCGCCATTTTGTTCGCTCATTTTGGTGATTACTCAAAGTTGCAATGGATTGGCCCGTAGTATAAACGCCGTGGACGACGATTGGGAGGGAGGATCGATGCCGATCAAGCACACCCGCCGTCTTTTTACTTTGGAAACCCCTGCCAAGACACCATTGGCTGGGCGAGTATCCATAAACTGAGCATGGTGTAGAGCACCATCAACACCGTCATTGGGATCTGGCTGAAAAAAGCAACGCGTGGGTTCCCAAACAACCGCAGCGCTGCAAGGTGCGCAATGTAGACGGCGAACACATGACCGGCCAGGATAATCGCGACCGCCAGGTACCAGGCGACCTGGGCCCCAAGTAGGCCGATGTCGACCTGATAATCTGAAGTCCCAAACAGATTCCAGCCGTTGCCCAAGGGGTCCGACAGCCTTGGAATCAGATACTGTCCCGAGATGACGAGGTACGAGAGATAGTGTGCCAGGTGGTAAGCAATGGCAATCGGTACCAGGGTCATAACGAAGCTGCCGGCTGTATCGAAGACGGCCGGCCCGGCCCCGACACTGCGCGAGCCCCCAAACCGCCGCGCGCAATAGGCCATCAGCCAACTGAAGGCCAGAAACACCATCAGAAACACTACGCTGCACATGACGAGTGCGGCGGAACCCACAAAGCGAACCTCACCGCTTAAAGTCCGTTCGAGCACATGGGCCCACAGGGACGTCTCAAGGATACCGTCGAAGGTCACTGTCGCGAGCAGTACCACCACCAACACCATCAAGGACGCCGGGACCTGAGGTTCATCGAGCAGACCGACAGCCGGTGGACGCAGAATGCATGCCAGGTCTTCCGGGGCCGCACGAGCCAGGCAGATTTGTCCATTGACACAGTGATCCTGGCGGTAACGACAGGCCGGACTGGGGCAGGCACGAATCTGCTCAGGGTCACTACTGCGTAGCGCCAGCGGGGCAAAGCGGGCAAATACACCAAAAACCAAAGAGAATGGGTCGGCGTTCTGCAGCCAGATATCCCGACCATAAACAACCATTCCAGCCCAGGTCACACCGGCATACAGGGTAACAGCGAGGGCAAGGTTCCACGGAACACTGCCGTGCGGCCAGATCAGTTCAGCCCAGAAAAATACCCCCAGGCCGGCCACCGCTGGCCACGTCGACAGGCCTTGCGGGTAGGGTTTTTGCAGGGACAACCGTCGTCCACCTGTGGCGAGCGCCACAATCTTTTCTGCCCAGGTAAAAAGTGTGCCAAAAGGGTTGATCACGGCCCACAGATCACCGACCAGCGCACAGACATAAGCAATCCCGACCCACCACACCACCCATACCATTACCGGGGCGAGGTTATGAGCGGGGTCGGAATGTCCGAGAAAGCCCGAGACAACGGTAGCCACCAGTAAAACCACGGCCAGCAGTCGGAGCAAGCCGACTGGCACCCGGTGGGCAAACCATCGGAACCCCCTCAGGCTGAACAGATCAATCCCGCGAGGGTCTGACGGAGGCCTATACCCACGAAAAAACAACGCGATAATTGCAAAGGTAAAAATGATTGTAGCGCCGGCACCGACAACCCAGAGCCACAAGGGCATGGGAAGATCATAACGATCACGAAGCCCGTGGGCGAGCGCTTGTGGACAGATTCCAAGGACCACGGCACCAG
>Ga0315336_1007182_pt1 | contig 10863 bp, 7 predicted proteins | sample ASW5metaG_FD_204512 | JGI IMG/M metagenome (GOLD analysis project Ga0315336, IMG submission 204512) | Ammonia-oxidizing marine archaeal communities from Monterey Bay, California, United States - ASW #5 | ecosystem: Environmental > Aquatic > Marine > Intertidal zone | place: USA: California... | reverse complement strand
GATTCGCTTGCCAAGCAGCGTCGAAAAGCGGTCGACGATCTCCGAGCGTTTTGCGTCGTCGAGAGCTGCGGCCGAGGTCACTTCGATTCTAGCCAACCCGTTGCGGTCATCGAGCCAGGCCGCGAACGTCTCGACTACGTCGCTGAGCACGGGCAAACGGTTGTGATCGAGCAGAACGTATACAAAGTTGAGAATCGCGGTGGAGAATCCCAACCGCTCTCCAATTTTCGCCGCAAGGTCGTGCTTGTTCGAAATCGCAATCGCCGGTGACGCAAACACCGCCCGCAAGTCCGCTGATTCGTCAAGCGTTGCCTGCAGGGAGCGCAATTGATCGAGCGCCTGCTGGGGGTCGCCGAGTGCGGCCGATCCGGTAAGGGCTTCAGCTAGAGCTGTGGAATAACGCTGGGCGATGGCAAGGGCCATGGGTGTATTGGTGTCGCGGGGGCCGCCCTCTCGCCGAGACAGTGTATCTGCACTCCTCGACGTCGCTGGAGACCCAGCGGGCTTCGAGAATCAGATCACTGGAGGTTTTGGAGCGGGGCGGAGCGGATCCTTGAGCGGCGACTTAAGTTTCATGCTAACACCGCCGATTTTTAGGCGTCAACTGATCAGCCGAAGTCCTGCCCGCACGTGGTCACCACAGTTTCCACGACGCGGGTAGTAAAACGTTTGCACTATGATATGTTTTAGCGCTAATCTGGGTGAGGCACCTTGATCAGTAAGCACTTACAGTCAAAAGGCGAGGAGGGATTGTGGTGGTAGGATCGACCGAACCCAAGATCGAAGAGATTCGTCAGCTGCGCTGCGTCGAGTGCGGTCGGTGGAACGATCCGATGGACTCGCGTTGCGGGAAGTGCGGCCACGAACTGAGCCGACCTTCTAGAAGCGCTTTGAGCCGTCACGAGCTCGAAGATTCCGAATCCCTGCCGGATTTGGAGCCCTTGGAAGCTCCTCCTCCACCCGACCCGGAGTGGAAGCTGGAGCTTTCGGAAAGGCTCGACGGATATCGCCAGCGGAAGTTGGGCAAGGTCCCAGCCGATCCGGAGCCAGCGCCGCCCGCCCGCGAACCAATGCGAAAGCGCGAGGATGCCTTGGCGCCGGTCAATCGGCCTGATGAGTCTGGTAAGATCGCCTCGTTGCCGCTACCCGCACCGCACAGGGAGGCTCAGCAGTTGCACAACGACCTACCCAAGAGTCGCGTCAAGGTTAAGGGTCTTACCGGGACCAACGAACTCAGCGCCGCAGCGGTAAGTTCGCGCGCAATCGCGGGCTTCATGGACCTCGCCGTAGTCATGGTAGGCCTGGGCCTCTTCGTTGCCGTAACGTTCCAAATTAAGGATTCGATCGTTACCGGCCCGGGGGCGTCGCAGGTGATGGGGGCTGGTTTCGCCCTCATGTTGTTGTTCTATTGGGTCTATTACTACGGGTTCATCGGTCGCACGGCCGGCATGACGTGGATGGGGCTCAAAGTGGTGAACTTCGACGGCGGTTCACCAACGCCAGGGCAGCGACGCGCTCGTGCGCTCGGCGCGGTTCTCAGCACGGTGTCGATGGGGTTCGGGTTCCTTTGGTCGATTGCCGACCAACAGCATTTGAGTTGGCACGATCGTATATCCCGCACGTTCATCGCTGACGACTTGATTGAGTAGGGACACCGCTAACCCCCGCGCCTACATCCTGCGCGCGCAACTGCCGTGAGGTGATATTCTCACAGGCATGGCTTCACCTGACTCTCGCCCCGTCTCCCGCCGCGACTTTGTCGCTAGTACGTCCGCTCTCGCCGCGCCAGCCTTTTTGAGTGCGCAGGCCACCGGTAGCAAGATCCAAGTTGGGTTTACCGGATTAGGGAATCGCGGAGGCCGCCATATCCATACGTTGTTTAAGGAAGGCGGCGCGGATATCAATATCAAGGCGATCTGCGACACGTACTCGCCGCGCATGGCCACCACAAGCGACAAGCTGGTGTCTGACGGCGGCACGGCGCCGGAGCGCTACAACGACTACTACAAGATGTTGGGCGATCCCGACATCGACGCGGTCGTGATCATGACGCCCGAGCATCTGCACCGCGACATGGCGATCGCGGCGCTGCAAGCCGGCAAGCATGTTTATTGCGAAAAGCCCCTTGCTCACACGATCGAAGAAGGTAATGACATCGTTGCGGCGGTCGAGGCGTCAGGGAAGAAGTTCCAGGTGGGCACTCAGCGTCGCAGCGCACAGATTTATCACAAAGCCAAAGAAATCTACGAATCGGGAGTCATTGGCGAGGTCGTCTACGCTCGCGGCTACTGGTATCGCAATTCACCGCAGAGTCTTCCGGCGTGGCGTTACAACATTCCGGCCGACGCCGAACCGAGCAACACCGATTACCAGAAGTTCTTGGGCGAGGCGCCCGACACCGAGTTCAACAAGGCGCGCTATTTCCAATGGAGGCTGTTCTGGGACTACTCCGGCGGCATCTCGACCGATCTACTGGTCCACCAGACTGATGCGCTTCACATGATCACCGGCCGCACGCACTGCAAGAGTGTGATGTGCACTGGCGGTGTCCATGCATGGGAAGACGGGCGTGAAGTTCCTGACACGATTACGGCGGGCTTCGAGTATCCGGGTGACTTCCACGTGAATTACTCTGTTGCTTTTAGCAACATGCATCACGGCTACGGCGAAGAGTTGATGGGGCGCTTGGGCACCATCGTGATCAAGAATCTCACGGACGTGTACGTCTATCCGGAGCCCGAACGCGCGATCAGCAAGGGCGCCCAAGCCGCGCCGGAGATGCACTTCAACACAAAGAAGGACTTCAACCAGGGCAATCCGACCAACGCACATCTACGCAACTGGGTGGACGCGATTCTTGGGAAGGAAGAGTTGAATTGTCCGGTGATTGTTGGGCAACAAGCGGCCATCACGGGCCACCTTGCGACGGCATCCTACCGCAGCAACAAGAAGGTCTATTGGGACCAAGAAGAAGGCCGCTACCACTTCGGATAGTTTTCGATCTGAATTGCATCAACGCTAGCGCGGCGTGCAGCGTCTTCCAGGGCATGAAGCCGCTCACCGCTTGCCTGTTGGTTGTGCTCCCGCTGGTCGCCCAAGACGACTCGCCGTCAACGTACCGTCTTCAGGTGCGCATCCACGAGCCGGGCGCTGAGTCGTCGCCTGAATCGCAGACTCATATTCTGCTCGTACAGGCGGGATCCCTGAGCAAACTCAACGCAAGCCGACGGTTACCTCACTACACCGCACGAAAAGGCGAAGTGATGGAGTTGCACACCATCGCGCTAGGAAGCATCGTCGAATGCAAGGCCACAGACACTGAAGCGGGCGTAGACCTCGACTGCGCCGTCGAAAGCAGCTACGTCGAGCCAGGCCAAGAGGAGGCGAGGGTCCCACTTGGATTCTTGCCGGCAATCAATTCCCGCCAGATTGAAGCTAGGGCCGTCGTGCCTCTGGGGCGAGAAGTCCACTTCGCCCAGCTTGATGACCCAACGAGCGGGAACCGATTGGAGATCTTCGTAAAGGCCGAGCGATTGCAGCCTTAGAGCCAGTCGCCTTAGCATCTTCGCGTGCTAGAGTGCCCGTGGACACGGAGGGTACGCGATGAATGTTCGACGGCTGGGCAATGCGCTTCTCATTTTGAGCTCGCTCGCGGTGCTGCTGGGAGCTGGCGGCGGGAAGGACTTCAAAGTCTTTTCAGGTGAGCAACGGCTCGTCGTGGTCCACGGATACTCGACGTCGTTCCAGTGGTGGGCGGCGCTCCAGCGCAAAATTGACCGCTTCCACCCAGGTGACCGAAAGGTCGAGGTGGTTCTAGCCGCGAAGGGCGGCACCCCGATCGCGAAGTGGATGGACGTCGACTCTGGCGAACCTCTTCCCGCTTGGATCGAACGGGTCACACCAACACTGCAACTGAAGGGCGACCGGCCGGCCGTTGTGCTGGCCCAGCAGTCGCTGCAGTGGGCCTTCGGCGACGATCGCACCCGCGGCATTGAAGGCTCGAACGACACAGTCAACATCAAGCGGGGCGCCGATGCAATCGACAGGTACGTACGCTTGCTCTTCCGCGATGGAGCCGACCGAGTGTTCGTCGCGATGCATATCTACAAGCAGCCCATGGAGCCCGCAATCGGCCACGAGCGCATCGCCTTGACCGAGGCGTTGAAGCGGGGCATCGCAAACTTCCATGGCGGTCCCGACGTCTGGGAGCCAACCTCGAAACTTTGGCCTCAAGCGTTTGCCGGAGACAAGCTTCATCCCAACTCAATCGGCGTGGAAATCATGGCGCAGCTTTGGTTCGAGACGTTGCTTGAGCATGACGGGCTCGACGTACCTGCGTGGAGCCGCGAAGAGATGCAGAACGCCATCGCGGGCGAGCCATTGAACGGCGGCCGCGAGGGGTTTACTCGTCAGCTCGAGGAATGGGGAATACCGTCGAGAGCTCGTGCGCCGTGGCAGGTCTCCCAGTAGGAGAACCGCCTTCCGGCAGATAGGTTGACAATCTTTACATCAAGACATACGATACTTCAAGACGGTCTAGGCAATGCCAGCCAAGAAACCAGACCTGCTTCAAGGCACCCTCGACCTCCTGGTCCTCAAGACCCTCGTCCACGGCGCGCTCCACGGCTACGGCATCGCCCAAAAAATCCTGGTGATGTCGCGCCAGGTCTTGGAAGTCCAGCACGGCTCGCTCTACCCCGCACTTCACCGTCTCGAGCGCAAACGCATGGTCAAGAGCGAATGGCGGCCGTCCGAAGCCGGCCGTATGGCCAAGTTCTATTCGCTGACCAAACTCGGCAAGAGTCACCTCGAAATAGAATTGAAGCAATGGGAGCAGTACTCGAGCGCAATCAACTGGGTGTTGGAGACGTGAGATGCGATGGCCCTGGCAGAAAGCTGAGACCGATCTAGACCGCGAGGTCCAGCATCATCTCGAGACGCTTGCGGACGCCTACCAGCGCGAGGGGATGTCGCGAGACGAAGCGATGCGGCAGGCCAGGCGCGAATTCGGCGGCCTCGACCGCGCCAAGGAAGGCTGCCGCGACGAGCGCTGGTGGAATCCGCTCGCCAGGGTTGGCCAAGACTTGACCTTCGGCTGGCGAATGATGCGTAAGACGCCGGCAATTTCCGTTTCAGCGGTCATCTTGCTCGCCCTTGGCATCGGTGCAACCACCGCGATGGTTTCCTTTGCCGATGCCTTGCTCTGGCGCCAGCTCCGCGTCCCAGAACCTCAACGGCTCAGCGAAGTATTGTGGCAAGCCAAGAAACGCTCTGAAGTCCTGGCCAATAGCACCACGGGCAGCTTGTACCTAGAAAGCGGCCTCCACGTCGCCGATTTCTTCTCGACGCAGGCGTTTCGCTCGATGAAGTCAGCAGCCGCCGGCAAAGCTGAAGTCGCGGCACAGCTCTATCCCAACGCCGCAACCGCGAACTTTCGCGGCGCAATCGTAATTGTGGGCCTCCGGCCGGTCAGCGGCAATTTCTTTTCGATGCTTCGCTTGAACGCGATGTCCGGAAGGGTGCTGGAGGCCTCCGACGACCGCCCAGAGGCCTCGCCTGTGATCGTCGTCTCCCACCGCTTTTGGAGCCAGCAATTGGGCGCCGATCCAAGCGCTGTCGGCGACGTGCTTCGTGTCAACAACACGCTCTACACGATCGCGGGTGTCTTGCCGGAAACGTTCACCGGTATCGAACCCGGCGACCGGACCGATCTCTACGCCCCGATCTACCAAAGCCCGCGCTATCTTCAGTCCGACAGCTGGATACGAAGGCGTGGCGAGGACCCAGAGACCTGGTGGCTTCAGCTGATGGCGCGGCGGGCGCCCGGCGTAAGCCCGGCCCAACTCCAAGCCTTACTTGACCCGAGCTTCGCTTCCAGTTGGCCCACCGAGCCCGAATCGGCCGAGACGACTCCCAAGATCCGAATCACCGAAGCTGGCCGGGGCCTAGGTTCGATGAGCCGGTCACTCGGGGATCCCGTCTGGATACTGCTCGGGCTCGTCGTCCTCGTGCTCGTGGTCGTCTGCGCAAACGTCGCCAACCTGATGCTGGCGCGGGGGGCGGCGCGGTCCAAGGAGTTCGCGCTTAGAGTCTCGTTGGGCTGCGGGCGCGCTCGCCTGGTTCGCCAGCTACTTACCGAAAGCGCCGTGATCGCGGCCCTCGGTGGACTGCTGAGCATCCCCGTCGCTTTGGGCGTAGCAGCTCTGCTTGCGGACCTCGTTCGCGCCGCCACCAATGGAGTCGATCTAGCAATCGAGCTCGACGGACGGGTGCTTGCCGGAACCGCTGTCGCAACTCTGTTTGCGGCTATCGCCTTTGGACTCTACCCCGCCTGGCGGTCGACCCGCATCGAAGCCTCGCCCGAGCTCAAGGAAGGCAGCGGTAGCGCCGGCACGATCAGCCGCTCGCGATGGGCGCCGGCAAAGGTCCTGGTGCTGGTTCAGGTCTCGCTGGGGCTACTGTTGGTTACGTCTGCCATCCTATTTACGACTCAGCTCAACGAAATCATCGCAAGGGATACGGGCTTCGAGCGAAACCATACGCTGCTGTTCGACGTGCGCCCGGGTGAGCTGGGATATCGAGAGGGGCGGCTACAGCAGTTCTACGTCGAGCTGGAAAATCGCCTGAGCGCACTGCCCGGTGTGGTGGCGACCGGATTGGCCATCAATCGACCGATGCGCGGCGGGGGGAACTACACCAGATCGAGGCTGAAGGCTGACGACAAGGAGGGGGTGCGGACGGCCCTCCACAACGCGACCGCTGGGTTCCTCGAAGCGCTCGGTGTTCCCGTCGTTGCCGGTCGTAGCTTGTCGGTCGAGGATGTACTGGCGGGCCGGCCGGTCGTCGTCATTAGCCAAACGCTTGCGAAGGAGCTCGGGCTCAGCTCACCCGTGGGCGCTCGCGTCATGATTGACGGGACCGCCGAGTACGAAGTGGTCGGCATCGCCCGCGACGCGCACTACGCCCGCATGAACGAAGAACTGCCCGCCTTGGCCTACCTGCCGTTCAACTACAAACGGGCAACTGCAACGGTCGTCGTTCGTACTTCAGTGCCGCCGCTGGCGATCCTCGGCGCTGCTCGCGAAGCCCTAGCTGCTTTGGACCGTGACATCCCGATGATGGACATCTACACCATGGAGCAGCAGATCTCTAGGACCCTGAGAACTGAGCGGCTGTTCGCGTGGCTCTGCGGATGCTTTGGCGTCCTGGCCCTCATTTTGTGCGCCGTCGGACTCTACGGCCTGATGTCGCACACGACCGCGCGGCGAACAGCCGAGATTGGGATCCGAAAAGCTGTTGGCGCTTCAAGTCTCGACGTCACCTGGCAAGTTCTGCGGGAAGGGATGGTGCTGGCGGGCATCGGCTTGGCGCTAGGAGCTCCTCTTGCGTGGGCCGGCATGCGCTTGGGCGAGAGCCAGAACCTGCTCTCTGAAGGCCCAATTCCTTACGGAATACTGTTCGTCTCGACCGGTGTTCTTGCCGCCTCGGCCCTCCTCGCTACGCTGGCGCCGGCTGTGCGTGCGTCCTCGGTTGATCCGATGACAGCGCTACGGCGGGGGTGAATCTTCAGGTCAGTGTCGTGAACTGGGCCATCAGACCCGTCAGTCTATTTGGCCGAAGCGGCACGTCTGAGGAATACCGCAACATCTGTTAGACCGACTTGTTCGGCGGCATCGAGCGGCGTCCGCCCTTTGGAGTCTTTGACTGTCAGGTCCGCGCCGAGTGCGACGAGCGCTTCGACCGCTTTCAGCTTGCCCATCGCCGCCGCGAGGTGAAGCGGCGTTTGAGCCTCGTCTCGGGTGCGAGCGTTTACATCCGCCCCCCGCATCGCGAGTTCCCGAATGACCTCCGCGCTATTACCCAACGCCGCATCATGGATAGGCTGCGTGCCCGCCTGACTCAAGGAGTCAATCCGCGCACCGGCCTCAAGTAACAGGCGAACACCATCGAGATTGTCCTTCAAGGCGGCGTCGGCAAGCGGTGTTGTGCCCCGGGTACCGATCGCATTCGGATCGGCGCCCAACTCAAGCAGCATCTTCGTGGCGCCGGTCTGGCGCCGCATAACGGAATATTCGAGCGACCACGGCATCGGTCCCGTCCGCCCCCCAGGAGTCTTCTGGCCGGAATTTCGAAACACGGACAGGCGGATAGTTGCCCCGTCCTCCAGACTAGCGATCTCGTCAGCTGCATCGAATGCGGTCCGGCCCCTCCCATCGGGCGTCCGCCGATCCGCGCCGGCTCCAAGCAGCAGATTCACGCAGGCAACCTGGCGCGCGTCGATGGCAATATGAAGCGGGGTCATCCCGTTCTCGTCCGTTTCGTTCAACGACGGGCGCCGCGAAAGTAGCTCCCGCATGCGATCCGCATCGCACTCACCCGCCACTTGATGCAATTCTCCCGCGTGCGCGAGAGCAAGCGATGCGAGCAACATGACAATCGTGCGCATCTATTCCTGCCTCAGAGCCTCCATCGGCTCTACCGCTGACGCCTGCCGCGAGGGCAACAGGCAAGCCGCCAGCACGATCACAGCCAACAGGACGGGGGCCGCCACCAGGGTAGCTGGATCGTACCATTGCACGCCATAGAGCTGCGATTCAAGCACACGACCTCCCGCCAAGGCCGCGAGAACGCCGATGGCCGAGCCCGCCGCCACGAGCCTTGCGGCGCCACCTAGGACGCCACGGGAGACATCGCTTGGGCGCGCGCCCAGAGCAATCCGCAGACCGATTTCGCGGCGCCTTCTCGAGACCGTGTAGAGCATGACGCCACTGAGCCCCATAGCGGCCATTGCTAGCGTGACGACGCCGAAACCCGCCACCAACGTCATTATTTGGCGCTCCAGCAAAATCGAAGCGTCGACCGCCTGCCTCATGGTCCGCACTTGGGTGATGGGAATTTCGGAGTCAAGTCGCCGAACGATTTCATGGACATCCGCGAGCACGCCTTGCTCGGAAGCGGCCGTGTGGATCGAGACGAACTGCAGATGCGGCCACACGGTATGGGGCATATACGCTTCCGCGTCCGGCTCGAACGAGAGTTTGAAGTAGCGCTCATCCCCGATCACGCCCACGATGCGCGTCCATGGCGCGTTGCCAAGACGTATGCGCGTACCGATCGGCGCCCGGTCGGGCAGCATCTTGCGCACAAACGCTTCGTTGACGACAGCGACGGGTTCCGCAACGGCGGCGTCGGCCGCGGTGAACGTTCGGCCGAGGCGCAGCGGGAGGCCCATCGTTCGGAAATAGTCCGGGGTGACGCTGAAGCCGCGTGTTGACGTCTCGAGCCAGTCGCGCCGCCCGACTTGTCCTTCCACCTCCGCCGGTGCGAAGCTGTGCGTTCCCCCCATGGGGATAACGTTCGAAGCTGCCACGGAGAGCACCCCGGGAGCGGCGGCCAGTTGCGGCATCAGGGCGTCCCAGAACTGGAGGCGCGCCTTGGCCGTCGAGTACCTCGAAGCCGGCAACGGCAACTTGAAGGTCAGCAGCCGGTCGGTGCGGTAGCCCAAGTCGGTTGCCAGCAGCCGCGTGAAGCTCTTCACCAGCAGGCCGGCGAACGTGAGCAGCACTACCGCAAGAGCCACCTCCATTACGACCAGCGCATTGAGAGAACGCATCTGACCCAGACCGGCGACCAGCGCGCCGCCGCTCTCTCGCAAGTCGACTGCGAGGTTTGTCCGGGATCCTCGTAGTGCCGGCCAAAGCCCGGCGAGCAGGCCCGTCGACAGCGTCAGCCCCACCGCGAAGATCACGAGCCACGGGCTCAGCGAGACGCTGTCGCCAAGCTGCATCCAGGCAGGCGCAGCCGCAATCGCCGCCCGCAACAGCCAAGCGGCGAAAGCCACCCCCAGCGCCGCGGACAAGCCGGAGAGGAGGAGGCTCTCGGCCAGCAGCAGCCGCACGACGCGCGGGCGTCCCGCACCCAGCGCCACTCGCACGGCGACCTCCTTGGATCGGCCGAAGCCGCGCGCCAGCAGAAGGCCGGCGACGTTCGCGCAGGCCACCAGCAGCACGATCAGCGCCGCCGCGGCGAACATCAGTAGCTCGTGGCCAGCCTGCTTCAGCAACTCGGCCCGCATCCGTCTCACTCGCACCCCCCAGTCGGCGTTCTCCGGATAGGTCCGCGCGAGCCGGGCGGCGATCTCGCTCATTTCAGCCTCTGCGGTCTCAAGAGGAACCGTTGGCTGGAGCCGGGCGTACGCCGAACAACACATCGCCCTGCGGTTGTGCGAGACACGGCTGACGGGCGTCCAGTACTCGGCCACAGGGCCGTGCGGGTCGTTGAAGCGGAAGCTTGCAGGCATGACGCCCGTGATCAGGCAGGGCCGGTCGTCCATGGTTATTGTGTCGCCCACGGCCTCGGGCCGCGCTCCCAGCTTGCGCACCCAGAACCGGCGGCTCACCATGACGACGCAGGCCGCGCCGGGTGGCTGCTCCTCGCTCGTGAACCAGCGCCCGAGCTGGGGCTGGACCCCTAGCAACTCGAAAAAGCCTTCAGAAACGGAAAGCCCTTGGATACGCTCCGCCTCGCCGTGCCCGGTCAGTGTCACTTCCGACACCACCGTGAGCGCCATCCGCTCGAAGACCGTGTTCGATGCTTGCCAGTCGCGGAAATTAGCTTGGCCGACGGGGGCTTCGTCGCCGCCAGTCGGCAAGTAGACACCCGTGATACCGACCAGCCGTTCCGGCTCGGGGTAGGGAAGCGAGCGCAGCAGCAGAGCCTCCGACAGCGCATAAACCGCGATGCTCGCTCCGACCCCGAGCGCCAGCGTGACCACGGCCAGCGACGTGAAGCCGGGCGACTTGGCCAGCGTGCGCCAGGCGTAGACGAAGTCCTTCAGGAGGTCCGTCAGCCAGTGGATGCGGC
>Ga0315336_1007181_pt1 | contig 10864 bp, 10 predicted proteins | sample ASW5metaG_FD_204512 | JGI IMG/M metagenome (GOLD analysis project Ga0315336, IMG submission 204512) | Ammonia-oxidizing marine archaeal communities from Monterey Bay, California, United States - ASW #5 | ecosystem: Environmental > Aquatic > Marine > Intertidal zone | place: USA: California... | reverse complement strand
AGTTGGGCTAGGTCGATTCGGCGGTAACGTCGCTCGAACGCTCTACCAGCTCGGTCACGACGTAATGGCAATCGACATAGACGAAGAACGTGTCCAAACCCTAATGGGTGAGGTGACCTACCCCGTTGCCGGTGACGCAACGCAGGAAGCCGTTCTACGTGAGCTCGGAGTGCACAACTTCGACATCGGCATCGTCGGCATCGGTGCGAACATTGAAGCCAGCATTATGGTGAGCGTCCTGTTCCAAACGATGAACCTTCCGTTCATCGTCGCTCGTGCCCACAGCGCCCTTCACGGTAATACTCTCCGTCGACTCGGCTGCCACCGAGTTATTCACGCTGAGGAAGAAATGGGTAGCCGGCTCGCTCATAGTCTCTTCAACCCAGATGTTGAGGAATACATGGAGCTAGCAGAAGCCTTCGGTGTCAGCCGACTTCAAGTTCCCGATCGATTCACCAATATGACTCTCGAAGAAGCCGGATTCGCTAGCGCCCGCGACAAGTACGGAATCGCCATAGTCGCACTCAAGCGGGGTGACGACATCACATTAAGCCCCGATTCAGAAGAACGGCTTCGCGCAGGCGATGTACTCGTAGTAGCAGGTCGAGACGAATACGTTAGCCGAATCACAAATTAGTAGCCGTAAAGCACACGATTAACTCGCTGGTCGAACGCCCAGAGTTCGCAGCTAACTATCAAACTGATAAAAGGTACATAACCACAAATGCCTTTCAATCGAGTAATTGCAGTCGTCACCGACGACCCATCAGATATCAACACCGTTTCTCGGGCAGCCGACATCGTCCGTGACGATCGCGGTCACCTATACGTGATCTACGTCATCAAAGTTCAGCGGTCACTACCGCTCGACGCCGAAATTGAAGATCAAATCGCCCGAGGCGAACAGGTGCTCCACCGATCAGAACGTCTAGCACGACTAGCACGCAGCGATATCGACTCACAATTGCTCCAAGCTCGCGACATCGGCCCCGCCGTCGTCCACGAAGCGATAGTCCGTGATGCCGACGCTATCGTCATCGGAACGTCGTATCCGACTGATTACGGCTCTTTTTCGCTCGGGAATGACATCCCATACATACTCGAACACGCTCCATGTGATGTAATTTTGTGGCGTGAGCACAGCAGCGCTGCACGCCCTGTAGCTCGGACTTCGAGAAACGGCCGAGCCTAGTAAGCTGGTATAACCAGTACTGAACTCAAAACATTTCAGGCGATTCAGGATTCACACCCGCCAATATGAACGTAATCATCGTGGGAGCCGGAAACCTCGGCGCATCACTAGCCCGTAAGCTGAGCGATCTCGGGCACCGAATAACAGTTATCGAGAAAAACCCTAAAGCGGTCTCGCTGCTTCCACGCGGCCGAGTCGATTCAGGCGCGATGTCGATAATTCACCGTGACGGATCGACCAGCGCCGCAATGATCGAAGCTGGAATCTCAGATGCCGATGTCTTCATCGCGGCAACTGGCAAAGACTCGCTAAATGGCTTGGCAGCTCAGCGTGCGAAAACAATCTTCAGGGTCGACGAAGTGATGGCATCGGTAAAAGACGAGGGTGCAAGAACACTCTATGAATCGCTCGGAATCAGCACCATCAACAAAGCAACTCTCGCTGCCGACCAGTTCGCAAGCGTACTGACGAGCAAGGCATAGAAATATATGTACCTCGTAATCGTCGGCGGCGGAAAAGTCGGAGCACCTCTAGCCTCCTCACTCATCAATGAGGGGCACGAAGTATTCGTGCTCGATAACGATCCCGACACCGTCGCCTCACTTCAACGAGAACTCGGGATGGTCGCCACAATTGGTGATGCGACGTCGGTTCGCGCATTGCAAGACGCTGGAGCCGCTCGAGCTGGTGCGTTGATCGCCACTACCAACTCTGATGCAGACAATCTTTCCGCTTGCCAGCTCGCAAGAACTAACTTTGATGTGCCAAGAACGATTGCAGTTGCTCACTCGCCAGAAAACGCCGAGCTGTTCGATCTAGCAGGGGTCGATCTAGTCGTTAGCGCAACCGATTTAGTGCTATCTAATCTCGCAACGGCACTTCCAGCACATCCGCTGATTAGACTGATGCCTGTCGCCGACCGCACACAGGAACTAGTAGCAATCAAACTGCCAGCGGCTGGAACGGCAATCGGACGTACGCTCTCAGAACTCACTCTGCCATACGGAACCAAAATCGTTTTGATGATCACCGCTGAAGGGCACTCGAAAACGCCCGACGCAGACGCATTGATCGAAGCGGAAGACGAAATCGTGGCACTAACTCCCGCCAACTCGACCAACGAGCTGTGGGAACTTCTCACCGAACTGAGGTAATCATGCCTAAAACAGTCGCATTTCTTGGCCCAGAAGGAACGTACACCGACGAAGCATGCTTCTTCTACGCTCCTGACGAAGAACGGATTCCATTTGCCTCACTCGGTTTAGTCACCAGCGCTCTTGAAGAGGGCAAAGTGGATGAAGCGGTGGTTCCGATCGAAAACTCGCTCGGTGGCACCGTTATTGAAGTGGTCGATTATCTGATCACGTCTAAGAACGCTCACATCATCGGTGAAATTCTTCTACCAATCGATCACTGCTTGATTACACGCCCTGGCGTTCAGCTAGGCGACATACGAGTGGTCAAGTCGAAGCAAGAAGCGTTGACCCAGTGTCGAGAGTTTCTTGCGACTGAACTAAGATTTGCCGAACAAATACCGACGGCAAGCACCGCACTTGCTGTTACCGACCTAAAAGAAGCAGATGATCGAATAGCGGCGATTGGACCTCGCAGGTCGGCTGAACTTGCCAATTTGCCGATTCTGGCTCAGGGGATTCAAGATCGCAAAAACAACGTGACTCGTTTCGCTGTACTCAGTTCAAACGGCGGTTCTTCTAATGGAAGCGATAAAACTTCGATCGCCTTCGATTTTGATCGACCTGATGCTCCAGGACTTGTTTACGGGGCATTAAGTCCGTTTGCCGACCGAGGAATCAATTTGCTGAAAATTGAGTCTCGTCCTACTGGCAAGGGCATGGGAAACTACATCTTCCTGCTCGATTTCGAAGGCCAGGTTGATGAGCCGCATGTGCAAGAGGCGATATCTCTCCTCAAACAGCACACGGCTACGTTCAAGATTTTTGGTTCCTACCCGAGAGCCAAAGGGCTATCGATCAGGTAGTTAGAGTTGCCTGTGCGGTCTGTGACGACTAGAGATCTTCGTCGTCTAGATCAAGATCGTCGAATCCGTCGTCATCACGCATCTGCGAGGCGGCTCGCCTGCCTTCAGTAGCAGCAGTCGCCATTCGTTCACGTGTCGCTGAAGTAAGTTCGTCGGCCTTGTCTCTCCACTCTCGACTTTGATCGAGAATGAATGCACGGGTCTCCTCGCCAGATTTCGGCGCAAGAATCATTCCGGCCACAAAACCGCCGACTCCACCCATGAGCAGCCCGAGAAGGAAACCTCCGCCTCCGCCGCTATCTTTTTCAGCCATTACTTACCTCTAGACCCATTGCGTGACTTCGTAAGTTTGACGAAGTCACGTTTAAAGCCGGTTACTACGTGCTATTCCTTCGGTTTATCAGGATCGTCGTCTTTCGACCCGCCAGCACCAAATAATTTGCCCACGCCTTGAACCGCACCGAGTATCCCGAGACCTTTAGCAACAGGTTTGAGTACCGAAGCGGCTTCTTCCATTGCTTGTCGAGCAACGGCAACTCGCCCAAACGTTTCCTCGAATCCGTCAGCGACATGTTCCATTCGATCCATGAAGCGGTTTACTCGAAGGTACAAACGCAACGAGATAAACGAGGCGAACAGCAACACTGCGAACGAAAACACCAAAAAGACGATCAATACGATGTCTTTTATTTCGGCTATTGTCTCGGCGGTGGTCATGTTGAGCGCAGTTCAAATTCATCTGACTTAATCACGATATTCAGTTGAATACTGTCGAAGTCAGCCACTTCATCGTAGCAGCGCTACTTACATAATCGCAATATTAGCAAGTGTATACTTACTAACCAATTACTTAACTGCGTCTTGGTGGTCAGGCAATTTGGTCGTCGACCACTAACAATCAGGAAGGACTCTGAACGCCGAAAAAGTACGCGCTCGTACCGAGTCAACGATCAGTAAATGTCCAAAACAATCGGCCTACCGACGAGCTCTACCCAATAAATGCAGCTAGCTGCCCCTATTCGAGGAAGTCTCGTAGCTTCTTCGAGCGGGTTGGGTGGCGAAGCTTCCTGAGTGCCTTGGCCTCGATTTGACGAATTCGTTCTCGAGTCACGCCGAACTCACGTCCAACTTCCTCAAGTGTTCGACTTCGTCCGTCCTCCAAGCCAAACCGCAACTGCAGCACCCTGCGTTCACGTTGGCTAATAGAGTCCAGCACATCATCAACCTGCTCTTTGAGCAGTTGATAAGAAGCAGCTTCCGAAGGTGCCTGTGTGTTGTTGTCAGGAATAAAATCACCCAGCGAAGAATCTTCTTCTTCACCAATAGGAGTTTCGAGCGAAATCGGTTCCTGAGAGATTTTCAGAATCTCTCGAACCCTGTCCGCCGGCATCTCCATCTCTTTGCCGATCTCCTCAGAAGTCGGCTCTCGACCAAATTCCTGAACGAGCCGTCGGCTAATTCGAAGCAGCTTGTTGATCGTCTCGACCATATGAACTGGAATTCGTATCGTTCGAGCTTGATCGGCTATCGATCGGGTGATCGCCTGGCGAATCCACCAAGTTGCGTACGTGCTGAACTTGTAACCCTTGCGGTAGTCAAACTTCTCGACAGCACGAATCAGGCCGATATTGCCTTCTTGGATCAAATCCAAAAGCGACATTCCGCGCCCGATGTACTTCTTAGCGACCGAAACAACCAATCGGAGGTTCGCCTCGGCTAGATGACGTTCAGATCTTTCTGCTTGATCTTCGATCTTCGAGAAATGTGCACCAAGTAGGAATTCATAAACGACTAACTGCTCGTTGGTCGCCTTAGTCTTGGTGAGCTTGGGGAGAGATTCGAGCTTCGGATCGGCATCCAACGCATCGAGAGTCTCAGGGGCCACTAATGCTGAATCTATCGATAGATCCCGCACCATTTCCATGGCCTGCTCAAGCTCGCAGTTGAAGGCATCTGACAAGAACGCCAGAAGATCGTCATTGTGTGGACCATCGATCAACTCTCGGAGTTCAGGAATACCTAGAATCGTTCCTAGTGTCACGCCTTTCGGCATGCCTATGAAACCCGCAATAGCTGAAGCGACCTCGTGTTGTGAACCTACTCGACCCAGCAACTCTCGCGTCGTGTCGGCAGCAGTAGGCATTCGCCCAGTCTGTGCGGCCATTTCGGCTTGAATATCTGACAATCGCTGAAAAACTTCCATGCCCCTGGCAAGGAATCGTTCGTCTTGAGCGGTTAGAAGCCCGACTCGACCAATCTCGCGCAGGTACATGCGCACAGGGTCGTCTGAAATCTCGGAATCTTCGACTGAAGGGTTGAAACTCAGCGAAGCGAACCCTTCCGATTGCTTAGAACCCCAGGTTTCTAATTCGGAAGCGCTGGAAGCAACTGCTGAAGATCGCAGCACGGCCGGGGTCGCACGATCACCAGTATCGTCATCGTCCGTCTCATCGCCATCAAGGTCCTTACTGCTATTGCCCAGCAGTAGTTCTCCTGCGTTAACAAGATCCTGAAGTTGGTCTTCGTTGTCGGTGGTCTGGGTGGATCGTGCCACTGTTATGCCCGCCCTGTCATTACTTTGCGAAGATTCTCGTTCGGTGGGAGCGATTGATCCAAAAGCTCCTGTACTTCCTCACCTTCCAGTTCTTTGAACCGTTCGGTTTGCAACTTCTTGATGCGCCTGAAGTGCCGTTCTCTCAACCGCATCACGCACTGAGTGACATCCTCGATATGTCGAGCCTGATCCGACGGAGGAAGTTCACGTTCTGCAAGACGATGTGCCTTTTCCGTTAAATCATCGCCAAGTTCGTGCGAAATTTCGCCTAGGGTAGACGAGGATTGCCATGCCGTAAACAAAGCCCTGTTGTCTGACTCGTGTAAGAACTCGGGCGGCATCGCAACTGCGTGCTCTCGTAAATCGTCGATCTGCAGTACGAGTGAGAGCAGATGCTCTTCGAGTGCGTCACTTGCCGAACTATCAAGCACTTCCGTTATTTGATCCGACGAAATTCGTCCTGAATCAAGGAATTGTGACTTGTTTCCCTTCCTGTACGAAGCTTTTCGTCGCTGCCGATTACTTGGCATATCGACGATAGTCTTGAGCCGTTGCTCTGAAACTCCGGCCAACTTAGCCACCGACGTCCAGTAGCGATCTCGGTCGTAGTCGTTGTTTACCTTGTAGATCAACTCAGCAACGCTGTTTGCGAAATCTTGAATACCCTGTCCCGACTTCAAGTTATGAAGCTTTGACTTTGCAACGATTAGGTAATCAAGGAGCGGATCAGCATCGCCCAAAGACGCCTTCCAGCTATCAGGATTCGACCTGATGGCTTCATCTGGGTCTTTTCCGCCGTCTGGCCGAGCCACTTTGATCTCGACGTTACGATTCCGCCCTGCATTGATCTCGGCTACGAGTCCATCGAGCGAACGCATCGTTGCTGCTTGCCCTGCGGCGTCCGAGTCGAGGCACAGGATGATCGTGCCTGTTTCTCCAGCCGAGGCGTGCCGTGCAAGTGAATCCAACTGCTGGCCAGTTACGGCGGTTCCCATCGAGGCGACAACGTTCGTAAAGCCGTGCTCATGAGCCGCAATAACGTCCATGTAACCTTCGACGACGATCGCTTCGTTTGAAGCTCGAATCGATTCAGCTGCCCAGTTCAGACCGTACAAGATCGACGATTTGTCGAAAGCGTCGGTCTGCGGCGTATTTAGATATTTTGGCTCTGACCCATCGAGGGTTCGAGCGCCAAATCCAATAAGTCGGTCGCGCCCGTCACGAATTTCAATCGTCAGACGCCCTGTGAACATGTCACGCCAAGAGCCATCCTCTTTGCGAGTTATTAATCCCGCGTCACGAGCGGTTCGTGCCTGAACGTTCTTGGTTCGCAAGTGTCCTGACAGGGTCTCCATCCCGCTTGGAGCGAGACCCAATCCACGGCGAGCAGCAGTTTCGATATCGATTCCTCGATCGGCTAAGTACTTGAGGGTGTCCTCACCGACCGGTGCTTTCAAACGCGAAAGGAAGTACTCGGAGGCTATATCGTTAGCTTCAATGAGGCCGGTGACCGGCTTCTTTCGAGGTTCATTCTTACGATCCTCAACCTTGATTCCAGCACGATTGGCTAGATTCTCAAGCGCCTCCACAAAAGACATGTTCTCCTTCTTCATCATGAAGGAGAGGACGTCACCACCCTCGGCACAGGAGCCGAAGCATCGCCAGCTGCCCGTTTCGGGATAGATTACGAATGATGGCGAACGTTCAGAGTGGAACGGGCAGAGAGCTTTCGGCTGGCGCGACGAAGTATCCAAGTCGACATAATCTGAAATGACTTGAACGATATCGGACCGGCTTTTTACCTCGTCTACTAACGCCATATCTTTGAAACTCATCGCATCCTATTAGGATGCGGCTAGGAACTCCGAACGGTGATGTCACATCTCACAATCGAGATAAAAACAACTTGTTCAAGAGTTCAGATTCCACACGGATTCGGATAGGCAGAACTACTGCCGGAAGTATACGGACTGACTTTTCCCAGAAACGTCTCAACCGGGGTAATTTAGGACCATTTCTAGATGCGACCCTGAAAAACACCGTCGCTAAGCCCTGGCCTGACCTGCTCAGCCATCATCAGAGCGTAGTTGTCAGTCATTCCGCATACGTAATCGGCCGCGGCCCTCTCATTCGATCCAGAGAGTTCTCTAAGCCATGCCGGTATCAGTTCTGGTTTACGATTGAAGTGTTCAAACAGAACTCCAACGATCGCAGCGGCCTTGCGTCCTTCGGTAGAAGCGCTAATTGGGTGATAGAAGCGTTCGAACATGAACACACGCAGATCGGTGACGATCTTCCCAAGCTCAGGCGACATGCGAATCCACGGCTTGTCACCATTTTCGCCGTCGTACGTTTCTACATCTATCTCGCCTGTGCAATCCCACGATGACTCGACAACGTCACGGACCACAGCGTCGACTCGTTGTGAGTGCCGAACGCCTAAAGCTTCGACTGCCTCAGAAGGCAGGTCTTCAAGCTGAATATAGTCCGATCGTAAAGCGTCGAGAATATCGTGCGCCAGATACGCAAGAGCATCCGAAATACGAACGATCTGGGCTTCCAAAGAAAGGTTCGCTACGGCCGCTCGTGAAAGAAACTGACCCTCAGGCTTCGAGTGATTACGAATACCGTCGATCACATGCTCCGTGAGGTTTAGACCTTTGCCATCTTTCTCAAGCTGTGTGATGAGTCTCACCGAGTGGCGACTGTGATGAAATCCGTCGGAAAGCATCTGATTAAGCACGCTCTCGCCGATGTGACCAAACGGTGTGTGACCTAGGTCGTGCCCAAGACCAATCGCCTCAACCAAATCTTCGTTCAGGTTCAATCCACGTGCAATCGAACGTCCAACCTGCGAGACCTCGATAACGTGCGTTAGTCGAGTGGTGAAATGATCACCTTGTGGCGCAACGAACACCTGACTTTTGTGCTTGAGCCGACGAAATGAGTTCGTATGGATCACACGATCTCGATCACGTTGGAATTCGGTCCGAGTTTCGGATGGTTCTTCCGGAATTGCTCGAACTGAGTTCACAGAACGTGAAGCGTGCGGCGACAAAAGCTCCTCGCGCTGCTCGAGCCGAGTGCGCACAGAGTTGAGGTCGGGTTTCGTTTTTCTAGAGATCGTGTCCATCGGGTAAAAGACTATATGCGAAGTGGCTACACATCACCTGTCATGTGTCGGATCTTCGTGCAAATTTCTGACCTTTCGTTGCGTCACAAATATCGTCACGATCATCACCAACATGATCACCGGTCCGACCATCATTCCTGCCCGTAGCCCGATCATTGTCGCCAGCGTTCCAGTCCACAACCCACCGAGTATGCCAACACTTTGGGAGATAGCAAACACACCCATTACTCGACCACGAATTTCCTCGGGAACTCGGAGTTGAACGGCAACGATTGCCGAAATATTGAACAACCCATTTCCAAAATGAGCCAACGCCGCCAACACCATCCCAAGTGCCAACGACGGCGAGTTCGAAACGATCAACATGATCGCCGAAAACGAAGCTGCACCTGCCAGAATCATCCACCCGAGTCGCTTACCCGGCGAGAGACGCCCAACGACAATTATTCCGCTGAACGCACCGATGCCAGCCGACGAAAACATGAAGCCGACTTCTCGTTTACCGCCACCGAACAGCTCGACGTAAGCCGGAAGCATGCCGATCCATCCAAACACCATCAGCATGTTCGAAAAAGCCAGAATCAGCAGAGTTAGCAGAACGCTATGGCGCCTGATGTACCCAATACCGGTGCCAAGATCACGTAGAACGCTCCTCTGGACCTCTGAAGTCCCTCGCCGAGGCAGCGCCAGCGTTGCCGAGAACATAGAGAACCAGCCGATTGCCGCCAAGAAGAATCCGAACGGTGTTCCGAACTCAGCCATCAGCAATCCACCGATAGTCGGCGCGACAACCGAGGCCGAAGCCATGAGCGATCCATTGATCGTGACCGCGCTTTTCATCGCCGATAAAGGCACAAGAGACGGGAAGTAGGCCTGCCGCGATGGCTGATCGGCCCCTGAAACGAATCCAGCAAACACGGCTATCGAAAATATGTGCCAAGGTCGAACCGTTTCAGTGATATCGAGAACCCCGAGCAGCACAAACAGCAAGGCTCCAATGAGCGAAGAGCCACCAAGAAGGAATTTCGCTTCAAACCGATCGGCAAACACGCCACCAAAAATGTTCACCAGCATCATTGGTATTGCGGTTGCTGCAGCGACACCACCGAGGCTCAATGGCGATCCGGTCAACTCCCACATCAGCAAGCCCTGAGCAACGGCTCCGAGCCTGAGTGCGTTCATCGCAAGTACGGTGCCGCCAAAGTAGATACGAAACGGCTTGAACGAAAGTGCGCTAGTGCGAGCTTCGGTATGAGCGGCTTCGGACGAGCCAGACTCATAGTTCAAAGTCGCTTGCTCGTTGCCAGGATCGACGTTGCTCAAACTTCTTCCAAATTACTGCCGTTCAAGTTCCTGATTGTCGGCTGAGTAATACCAATGAAAAGGAAAATCGAAGCAAGAATCGCCGCGCCTACAGCGACCGCAACTCGTTCGTCGTAGACAGAAGCGACGATCCCGCCCATCACACCGCCCAGCGGAATTAGGCTGAAGGTGATCGTGTAGATACCCATCACTCGTCCTCGCATCTGCTCAGGAACTCGCAGTTGAAGTGTCGTCATTGCAACGACGAAGAAGATGGTGTTCGAGAGTCCACCGATGAACAAAAACACTATCGAAACATAAAACGACGGAGCAAAAGCGAACGAAATTACAGCTGCTGTAAACGTCAGCGTTCCGCCGAGCATAAAGTATCCGACCCTGCTGCTCGAACGAATCCTGCCGACGGTGAACGTCCCGGCCAAGGCTCCTAACCCCAGAGCCGAAAGCATGATTCCGTAATCCTCTGATTCACGGCCGAACCGCTTTACGAAGAATGGCATCAACTGCAAATACTGCATTCCGAAAAAATGAGATGAATAGGTCAAACCGATCAGCAGCACAAAGTCACGTCTTGAGAGTATGAACCGGACTCCCTCGACGATATCTCCCACGATATTGCGAGATTTTTCGACTGCAGGTGAACTGACCTTGAGGGAGATCATCACC
>Ga0315336_1007180_pt1 | contig 10866 bp, 10 predicted proteins | sample ASW5metaG_FD_204512 | JGI IMG/M metagenome (GOLD analysis project Ga0315336, IMG submission 204512) | Ammonia-oxidizing marine archaeal communities from Monterey Bay, California, United States - ASW #5 | ecosystem: Environmental > Aquatic > Marine > Intertidal zone | place: USA: California... | reverse complement strand
TCTGCGGTTTTTGTGGAAATGTTCTTCGTCCATTGGTGTTAGAAATTGTCTTGGATCTTGAAACTTGCTTGTTGTATTAGCCATACTTCCTTATCGATATAATGGTTCTATATCTAAAGGGGAAATGCCTTAATACATTCAAGAGTCAGGGCTAGGTTCAGGTGAAAAAGGGGTTAATTCAACTTGGCTTTCATTTACAGTCACAAACGCTAGCCCCAGTGCTAGCCACAACAAAAAATGGGCTACGGCCTAAACCGTAACCCATTGTTTTAAATGGTCGGGACGAGAGGATTTAAACCTCCGATCCCTGCTCCCAAAACATAGGAGTAGTTTATTAACCCCTATTTTAATTAGACTTGCGGAGACGCTCGTTGCGTGTTGTGTCACTAAATGCCAGGAAGTGCCTATCATATTGGCACAAATTCAGCGCAGTCTTTTTTATACTGATCTATTTAAAGCCCACCCCCGAGTAGGAGTCCCATGGGTATAGCTTGCTTAGTACATGTATGGATTGTCTGAGAGAATAATTTTGTGTAATTGGGCCCCTTCTTTTTTAGATTAACTCACTTTTAAATAGTGGCTTTCGTTATAATGTAAAGGGGCTGCACAACCCCGAAGTTAGGGGTGATTTTACCGCATTTTTGGTTCATAGGATTTAAAATAATTTTTTGAATCCACTCGGACAGATGACAAGGTACCTTAATGGAACTCTCTCCAAGCATTATATGGCTTATAGCAGGTAGTGTTCTGATTGCATTTGAAGTCACTCTTTTACCAGGTGTGGGACTTCTTTTTGCTGGGCTTGGTGCTATTTGTGTCGGGGTAGCTTTAATTGCGGGTTGGATCGAAAGCGTAACCGTTCAGTTTATTACATTCTTTTTAATAACTGGATTCTGGGCCGCCCTTCTTTGGAAACCATTGAAAAATTTTATGAAGTCTCCTCAGTCAGGGTTTGACGATATGGTTGGAAGTTTAGCTGTTATTTGTGGTGACCCAATTAAACCCGGACAGATGGGTGAAGTGAAATGGTCAGGCACAATTATGAAGTGTAAATTTGATTCAGAAACCGAGAGGGAAGTTGACTTAGCCTCCGGAACAGAAGTCACCATTGTGGAAGTTTCTAATGGCATTCTTATAGTTCGTCCCAACTCTTAAAATTATACCTAAATTAAATTTTTTAACGCCGGGAGGAGTGGATGGAAACCGTAAACTTCACATATCTTACCATAGCATTTATCATATTTTTAACTGTTATCAGAGGCATCAAGTTAGTGCCCCAGCAACAGGCTTGGATAGTAGAACGACTGGGGCGCTTTCAAATGACTTTAACGGCTGGATTAAACTTTATTATCCCCTTTATTGACTCCGTTGCCTACAAACACTCGTTGAAAGAAGACGCGTTTGATATCCCCAGTCAGACTGCTATTACAATGGACAATGTCACTCTTATCATTGACGGAATTTTATATATAAAAATAACTGACCCTAAACAAGCTTCTTATGGTGTACGTGATCCAAGATATGCAATAAGTCAACTGGCTCAAACGACCATGAGATCTGAGCTTGGGAAAATAACACTGGACAAAACCTTTGAAGAAAGAGACACCCTCAATGCAAATATTGTTCAAAGCATAAATGAAGCGTCCAGCGTATGGGGCATTCAATGCTTGAGATATGAAATCAAGGACATTACTCCTCCAGATAATGTCAGGCAAGCAATGGAGCTTCAAGTGGCAGCGGAAAGGCAAAAGCGTGCTGAAGTCCTTGATTCAGAAGGGAAGCGACAATCACAGATTAATATCGCCGAAGGTGAAAAGAGAGAGGTTATATTAAAATCTGAAGCAGCAATGACCGATCAAATTAATCGCGCTAAGGGCGAAGCCGAAGCAATACTGGCGGTAGCAGAAGCAACGGCAAAAGGTATCGAACTCGTTGCCACCTCTATTGAGAAAACAGGAGGGGAAAAGGCTGTCGCGCTGAGGGTAGCCGAACAATATATCCAAGCCTTTTCTAACTTAGCGAAAGAAACAAATACTATACTATTACCAGAAAACACTGGCGATACAGGAGCAATGGTGGCTCAAGCTTTATCAGTATTTAACTCCATTCAAAAACAAGTGGCTGCTGACAAATAAACAAAAGTATTCACAAATCGGAGACGCTCGTTGCGCATTGTGCCACTAAATGCCAAGCAGTGCCTGTTAGATTAGCACGAATCTGACACAGTGTCTTGATGCTAATCTTTTCCTCCACGCCATAGGCTTATGCTAGCCTTTTGTATGCCTTGTTTCTCATTCGTAAATCTATATGATCCATATTTTTCCCAAATGGGTACTCAAGCATTTTTTGAACCTTTATCAAAATAATGAGGAAGCACATAATTAAAAAGGAGGCAAAAATACCATAAAAACCCACCGTTGCAAATTGGGGGCTTAAGATTAGCACACCCGTCACCAAGGCCCAGTCAAGAAAAATCCTTAATGTTCTCGGAGTTCTATTCTCTTTGATTGCAAGCAACTTTTCAAAACTTGAGTACATTTTTTCGAGCCAACCTAAAAGACAAGCAAGTTCTGGTGCACTTACCTTCTCTGTTTTTCTAAAACTTTCAACTGTCAAACTAATTTCATTAAAAAAAACATCAATATCAGCAAGTCTCTTTTGAGCCTCTTCACCAACCACGTCAACATGAAAAAGAAATCTCAACTTCTCAAAAAACTCCCTCAATTCATGTTTCAGTTTTTCTTTTTCTCTTTCAGCTAAATGTCTTTTTCCTGTTTGCAAAAAACTCATTGCTAATGCCCATAAATTCGCTAGTTCTTCAATTGCTTGAAAACGCCTGGTGTTGGCTGTGCTTATACTAATTGCAAAAACAAAAAATAGACCTCCAAAAAATATCAAATCAATACCTTGCAGTGTTAAAGTAAAGTCATACTTTAAGCATATAAATGTTAAAAAACCGGCAAGTGGTGGAAGAAGTAAAATTCTATATAAAAAAAATGGGGTTGAATTATTCATTAGTGGCTTGATATTCATATGTCCCGGCTCTTTTTATGCAAGTATGAGCCTATTTTAGGATAGTTGGCGAGTATAAGCAAAATGGAGAGGGAGAAAAGCGTTAAAACAGGGGCAAACGCTAGCCCCAGCGCTAGCCACAACAAAAAATGGGCTGCGGCCTAAACCATAACTAATTATTTTAAATGGTTATACAGTTAATATTTATTGATCGCGCGCTCCTCCCCTCAATCAAAAAGCCCCATCAACCCCGTTGCAGGGTTATGGGGCTTTTATTCTCTTTTATTGACCCGTCGTTTAAGTCACTCGGTTAAGATCGGGCATATTCCAATTTATATCGGAATTGAATTTGATTTTGTCTTACACGAACTAATGCACAGGTGGCCTCTCAGCTCCCATAATAACCTCCAAGAAACATTGGAACATATGTTCATTCAACACCATTCATTCTTGTTAATCTGATAGCAACCCCCTTCCCTAGTCCCGATTGACAGGCTGATCATCAGGCAACGACTCAACTTCCTTCTATGGAAAAGGGAACTAGAAATTCTCTCTATTCCCTGTGTGGTGATTGATGGCGAGGTTGCTAGTTGTTGTCAAAAGGGTTTCCCCTATGAATGGGATACCTTGAAAAATGCAGGTCTGGGGCAACCCTTACCAAAAACTTGAAAAGGACCCTTTGTTAAACAAGCCCTTTTGCTTTCACCACTGGTATTTTCAAGCTGATGACTTGCCTTTATCAATGGAAAGGCATATATTCAAGAAACGTCTAGCAATCTATCAACGTTCATCTGCCTTGAGCATCAGTAAATATAAGGAGGTGGGTTGTAGTGATCAAATGGGAGCTAAAATCCTATAAAAGACCTTTTATCTTCCTGAACCTGGAAACGCTCATCCTGTTGGTAGTAGTTTTATTGTTAGTTATTCCTTTTGCTGTTCAATCCTGCACCGTACCTAAAATTAATTAATCTGACTAAATTTTGCTTCCTTACATCAGGAAGGCATGAAGAGTCTTTCACTTATATATTCTGGTTCTTGCCCAAACCATAAATCAACCAGACAAATGCTCGAAGAAATTGGCTTGGCATTTATAGAAATCAACCAAGACCACTTGCATGAAGGATATTTTGGTAAGAACTTTTCATCGCCAACACTACTAGTAGATAATGACATTGTTATCTTTGGTGGAGAGACCGACTTATCGGAAGGTGCTTGTACCACAAACCTACCCGACAGGGAAGAACTAAGAAACCTACTCAACGGACTAACTTAACTTCTGCAAAGCTTCAGGCAAACCCTATTATTTAAAAGTATTTAGTCAACTTGCTTTCATTTTTAAAAATTTTTATCTAGACCGCTTATAAGCGATACAGTACGTGAAATGAATTTATCCTTACAAATTGATATCAATTCTGCCCTAAGATCACAAGATTCACCTTGCCAAACCTATGGGTGTCGCCATCAGAATCCAGATAACTGCACAAAAAACTCAATGGAAAATATCTGTGCCTTTGTCAGAGCCGATAATATTTGCAAAAAACCCCCAATGCACTGGGCGAAACAATATAAAAAATTATCGAATATTACCTGAATCAAAAACCCTGCCACATGTTTTTTCATCAATAGGCATTTAGATTATCTCTCAATTGTCGATAAAATTTATATATAGGTAATAGACTTTGGTTGGCTTAGAGACGCTAGAGGGAGGTATTCTTATGCGGATTCCTGATTATCGAAATGTCCATGGAGTCAAAGATTTAAATCACTGGACAATAAAAACAAGCAGGGTTGACAGTGCTCATAAAGATGAGTTTGAAAAAGAATTGGAAGATTCCATTCATAAAAGAAAATCTGAAGCAAAAAAGAAAAAAAAGAGACTCAAAAAGAACATTTAGCTCTTATTGATGAAAATCAAGAACTAGGTGAGATCCAGTTAGAAATCGATCATCTGTTTTCTGAATACGACAAAAAAATTAAATCGGAAGCGGATATAGATTTAGACGAGGAAACTCCGAGCAATAGCGACCAATTTTCCAGTTAGGCTTAATTCACATCGTCAAGATAGATTTCTGATCAACTATGAGGCTATTCTACTACAGTAGGGAAAGATTTAATGCGATTCCCCCTTCATTTGCCACCCCAGATGCCACTCCAGACAAACAATGGGCTACGGTATCAACCATAACCCATTGTTTTAAATGGTCGGGTGAGAGGATTTAAACCTCCTATCCTTTGGTATAAGCAAGTTGTTTATGTTTTTTTGTTTTAAGAACAATCGTAATGAAAATAAAGCGCAGAAAATGTGTACACAAGTTGGGATTATTGCGGAAAATCCCATGACTATACCAAAGTAGATATTTCTCATTTCTTCTCTACCCGTTGGATTCTTGATCGCAGCTTTTGCACGCTCTGTGTAAACTTTATTCCTAGCTTCTAGAGATTCAGGTTTAGAAATCATCTTTTTTTCACTTTGAATTGTGATTTCCTCAGTAGGCATAAAACTAACGATCCAACCTGAAACAGAAAAAACAAATAAGACCCAAAAAGTTGCCGCAATTGCTATTAAAATATCTATGCTTAAATGGGATATATAGCTCAAATTTGAGCGCGAAATAAGAGCTCGGCGTATAACCAGAATTGTTATGTATAACGATAAACTATCAAATAAAGCTCCCAAGAGAGCCACAGGAACCTGTACTTTCGCGTAATGCCATACTTCTTTTTCGGATATAAATATTTCAGGGTACGCTGTTGCGATAGCAAACCAATAGGCTATATCATTTATAAACACGAAAAAAATAAATACTTTTAAAAAATAAAATTTTGTGTTTGCGCGCCAATTTTGAAACTTCCTAAGGAGTAAACCTAAGTCTTTTCGCCATAAATCAAAATACATAAAAGCCTCTTTTTGTTATCAATGATCAGCAGAAATCTATCTACTATAATATCGTGTATTTCACCTCAAAAGATTAAGGGAAATTAAAGAAAGATAGAATAGAGCTTTTAGAAGATATGAAGTTCCCGTTTTAAATGGTCAGGGCGAGAAGATTTGAACTTCCGACCCCCTGCTCCCAAAGCATGGGTGCAGTTTATTAACCCTTTTGCTCACGCATCATTTCAAATAAAACTTCCAAATGTTCTTTGTCTCTAATTTTCATTTACATTTGTTAAAGATTTAATAATAGCCGCTTAGGCCATCAATCTCCTTTCACATTCACAATTTGCTTAAGCGTATGAATAACAGTCACAAGATCTTCTTGATCTTTCATGACCTGGTCAATATCTTTGTACGCTCCAGGAATCTCGTCAATGATCGCTTCGCGTCGTTGCATTTCAACTCCCGGAGTCTGCTTCTCTAAATCATCCATAGTAAATTTATTAAAAGCCTGTTTACGGCTCATTCTTCGACCGGCCCCATGGGAGCATGAGTGAAATGACTCTTTGTTTCCCTTACCCTTGATAATGTAAGATTTAGTCCCCATTGATCCAGGGATAATTCCCATATCATCCTCTTTCGCCCGGATGGCTCCCTTGCGGGTTACCCATATGCTTTCCCCGTAATGGTGTTCCTTTTCGACATAATTATGGTGGCAATTGATTGCTTGTTCCTCAACTCGTACCTGTGGGAAATAGTACTCAAGCTGCCCAAATATCAGGGTCATCATTACCTGTCGATTAATGAATGCGTATTCTTGTGCCCACGCGACAGCTTCAACATAATCATTGAAGTGTTCAGTACCTTCAGAAAAATAGGAAAGGTTCTTATCAGGCAAGTTGACCTGATGTATTCTCATATCCTCTTTTGCCTTTCTAATAAACACCATGCCTATCTTGTTCCCTATACCACGAGATCCGCTGTGCAGCATAACCCAAACAAAGTCATCTTCATCTATGCAAATCTCGATAAAGTGATTTCCCCCGCCAAGCGAACCTATTTGTTCGCGCCACTTTCCTGTTGTAATACCAAACATCTCATCAGGGTCATTTTTTAAAAATTGATTGACCTCGCCGTGCGAAACGAATTGATTCTTGGTTTTGTTCAGAGAATATTCTTTTCTATGACACCTACCAGGCCCCAGTGGAATAATTTTTTCTATACTGTTTCTAATTTTGGACAAATTATCTGGGAGATCTTTAGCTGTAATATTTGTCTTCGCGGCCATCATCCCACACCCAATGTCTACTCCCACGGCAGCAGGTATAATTGCCTTGTGGGTGGGAATGACAGTACCAATTGTGCAACCCATTCCAACATGTGCGTCTGGCATTACCGCAACATGATTATGAATGAACGGTATTAAGGAAACATTAAGCAGTTGTTTAACCGCTTCCTTATCTAAATCCTCAGCCCAAACTTTGACAGGAAACCCATTGTCACTTTCATAGACTTTTTTGATTGCCATTAATTTTCCCCACTCTTTTGAAAAAACTTAGCTTGGAACTAATTTATACTTTTCCACTGCAAGAATCCAACAAATTCCCATTCTTATAATCCCACTATTGTTCAGAATACGAATTAAGCCGTATTTTCGGTAATCATTTACATCTCCAAAATATTGATTCTTTACCTTGGCTATTCTATTACAGGTAGGGGAAGGATTTGCCGCATTTTGCTCTCATTTGTTACCCACAGTGTTACCCACAACAAACAATGGGCTACGGCCTGAACCGTAACTCATTATTTTAAATGGTCGGGGCGAGAGGATTTGAACCTGCGACCCCCTGCTCCCAAAGCATGGGGGCAGTTTATTAACCCTTATTTTAACTAGACTTGCGGAGACGCTCGTTGCGTGTTGTGTCACTAAATGCCAAGAAGTGCCTATCAGATTGGCACAAATCTGACACAGTTTTTTTACACTTAGCTCGTTCTTACTCTTTTCGAACAGTTTAATAATTTTTGAATCCTAATGAATTTAATTTACTCTATTCTTGAGGGCGGTTTTTTTAATTACAGACATCTTAATAACATAACTTTATGCAACGTAATAAAACACGAATATTATTTAGCCGTTTCATGGGTGTGCTTGTACTTTTGTGTTTTATTGGAATGACAGGTTACTCTGAATTACTGCACGATCACGACCTTGATTTTAGCGCATCACATGATGACTGTTCTCCCTGTAATTGGACTCAATCACATAAAGTTAATACGACAAAAAAAATCGACATTGCAAACGTTTTTTCTTTCAGCGAAACCACTTTTCAGCTATCCCTTTTAAAACCTAAAGATGTTTTGCCAGGTTTTCATAACCGTGGCCCCCCGTTTGTTTCATAAATTCTTCCATACTTAAAAAATTCTCCATCACTAAAAACGCCATTTGAGAAAAATGATGCGATGTGATGGAAGTGTTATCAATTAATTTAGTTCCTTAAGGGAAACAATATGAAACGTTTTGGACTCCTGTTTTTTTTAATCGGATTTTTCTATCCATCAATTCAGTCTCACGCAGTATCAGACAGTAAAACCCGTGAAGATATTAAGCAGCTTGAGCAAAGAATCAAAAAACTGGAATCGAGGAGAAATAATTCTCAAGTAGACAATATCTCCACAGCCACTGGCCTTTCACGTTCATTCAATCCGGCAATCAGTTTAAACGGATTACTTCTTGGAACATATAATTCGGAAGGCAACGATAATTCTAGTCAAACCAATAAAACCGGGCTTAGCATCGAAGAGATGGAATTACAACTATCAGGCAATGTTGACACTTGGCTCAGAGTGACAACTACTTTTTCCATGGAGGGCACAAGTCAATTTGGCCTAGAAGAATTGGTTGGTTCTGGTCTCATTGCAAACAACCTTAGCTTACAAATAGGAAAATTCTTTGCCCCTATAGGTAAACATAATGCACTGCATAAGCACAAGCATCCATTTGTTGCCATACCAGTATCCAATGAGATGGTTCTGGGAGAAGAAGGTATTAAGGAAATCGGTTTTGGTGCAAATTATCTTTTACCCTTTCCATTTTTCTCTGAGATTAATCTGCAAATCCTTGAGGGGGAGAATGACACGCTTTTTGCTTCAACTGTAAATGATGGGTTTGCCTACTTAACTAAATCAACCAACTCGTTTGATCTAAGTGATGAGACAACCATGGATCTTGGTCTTGCATATGCTTTCGGAGACAATAGTTTGTCCGGGCCCTATCGGACCACGAAAATTTTTGCAACCGATCTACGCTTTAAATATAAACCACTGGGTCGAGAAGGTTATAGAACAACCATCTGGCAATCAGAGTTTTTAACATCAACTAGGGAACAGGTCAACACAGGTTTTTATACTTATCTCCAACAGCAATTTGCCAAGCGGTGGTGGACTCAAGGTCGATATAGCCATTCATATCAGGGAAGCGATCGTTCTGATCAGAATCAGTATTCATTGGCGTTATCTTATTTTCCTAGTGAATTTCTTGAAACAAAGCTGGAATACACTCACTTAAATCAATATGCAGAGGATGAAAACCAATTGTTTCTTCGGTTAAACTTTACTCTAGGTGCACATAAAGGGCATAACTATTAAAAAGTGCAAACCATTTTTAAACAAATATTAAAACCAAAGGTGCACAATGAAAAAACAACCCTTAACTATATACTTATCTTTTCTTTTTTTATTTTTAACAGTAACGAGTGTTCAAGCGAAAAAAATTTACATCGTCACCACCACCACGGATATTGCATCAATAACTAGGGAAATTGGAGGTGATTTTGTATCCGTTGATTCGATCGCCAAGGGGGGCCAAGATCCTCATTATATTCAAGCAAAACCCAGCTATATGGTCAAACTCAATCGGGCTGACCTTCTTATTTATCAAGGATTGCAACTTGAAATAGGTTGGTTGCACTTGTTGATTAAAGGAGCAAGAAATCCCAAGGTTGAACCTCTCCAACCGGGACATCTCGATCTTTCTAGCGTCATTCAGCCGCTAGAAATTCCACTTGGCGATTTAGATCGATCCATGGGACATGTTCATCCTCAGGGGAACCCGCATTACAACCTTCGCCCTAGCAATGCCATCAAAATGGCTAATGCCATTACCGACCAACTCATCTTACTGGATCAAGATAACGAGATAACCTACCGAAAGAACCTGAACGAGTTTGTGTTAAAAATAAATGACCGTTTAAGTAACTGGAAATCTCGCCTTAACAAAATTTTAAACAAGAAGGTGGTTGTGTTTCATAGAACCTGGATCTATCTTTTCTCTGAATTTGGAATCAACCAATTAGGGACAATCGAAAAACTCCCAGGAGTGCCACCCACTCCCATGCACTTGGCAAAGATTAAAAATTTAATAGAACAGAATAATGTTCGCGTAATCATTCAGGCCAGTTATTACGATTCAGAGTTTTCCAATCTATTATCTGAAAAAACGGGGGCAAAAACGGTTGTCCTTCCTGCGTTTGTTGGTGGAGTATCCGAGACTACAAATTATTTCTCTACAATAGAGTATATTGTGACTGAACTGGAGAACGCGTTCTCTAATCCATAAACTAAACAGGCGGTCCCACTCTAAGGCAACCAAATCAATATTATGGCAGAGTTCTTCACATTTATGAGTGCTCCGGCAGCAGGGTGTATTATTTTGTCGATCATTTTTACTTATTTCGGTTGTCATGTTTTGAAACGGGAAATCGTTTTCGTAGATCTCTCAATGGCTCAACTTGCAGCATTAGGTGCAACTGTTGCCTTTATAATGGAGATCGAACTTGACACACCAGAGTCTTTAGCTATTTCTATTTTATTTGTTCTTGTAGGGGGAGCGTTTTTTACTTGGACCCGTTCCTTCACTCACCGAGTCCCTCAAGAAGCTGTTATTGGAATTGTTTATATCGTAGCTGCTTCTGCAGCACTTC
>Ga0315336_1007178_pt1 | contig 10870 bp, 8 predicted proteins | sample ASW5metaG_FD_204512 | JGI IMG/M metagenome (GOLD analysis project Ga0315336, IMG submission 204512) | Ammonia-oxidizing marine archaeal communities from Monterey Bay, California, United States - ASW #5 | ecosystem: Environmental > Aquatic > Marine > Intertidal zone | place: USA: California... | reverse complement strand
GCGCCGGAAATTGGGGCGTCGTTTCTTTGCCTGATTCGGCGAGTCGCACGCCTGGCATGGTTAATTCTAATGCGATGACGCTGTTTGCTTTCCCTTTGCTTTGGATCAATGAAGTAATGCCCTCGAACATGAGTGTGATCGATGATAATTTTGGAGAATTTGAACCCTGGATAGAACTCTACAACGCGGATAGTAACACGATCGACCTGTCAGAATACCGCTTGAGTAATGACTATTCAGACCTTGATCTGTGGGCATTTCCAACAGGGACAACAATTTCCGCCGGTTCACGACTGCTCGTGTGGGCGGACGGCGAACCTGGCGAAACTGCCGTAAATAATCTGCATTCAAATTTTCGACTGAATAGTTCAAGCGGCTCGGTCGTCCTGGCGCGGCAATGGTTGGGATCGCCCGTGATTATCGATTATCTCGATTACAGTTCTGTTGGAGCGGATGCATCGCTGGGCTCTTTCCCTGAAGGAGACCCTTTTTCCCGCGTTGTTTTTCAGGCGCCTACGCCGGCGACGGAGAACACGTTCACTTCCGCGCCCGCGCAGGTCGTCATCAACGAGTGGATGTCTGACAATGAAACAACGATCATCGACCCCAATGATGGGAACTACGAAGATTGGTTCGAGGTTCATAATCCGTCTGCGTTTGATGTCGATCTGAACGGGTACACGCTGACAGACAATCTTTCCAATACGAATATGTTCACGATTCCTGCCGGCACGATCGTGCCGGCAGGCGGTTTTCTTGTCGTCTGGGCGGACAATGATCCTGAGCAAAATCTTGCCGGCTCCGCCCTGCACGTCAACTTCGGGTTAAGCCGCATGGGCGATACGATCGGCTTGTACGCGCCGTCCGGTGTGCTGATTGATTCGGTTGTTTTCGGGAGCCAGGGCGATGATCAGAGCCACGGGTGCTGGCCTGATGGCGCACCGGAGAGTTACACCATGTCGCCGCCTACGCCTGGAAGTTCGAATCTGGTTTATATTGGTTACATGATTCCCATCCCTGACTCGAGCAACGATGTTTATCACGTTGAGGCAAACGACGATTTACTTGGCACAAATTGGATCCTAATCGATGTGATCACTGCAGAAAACGACATCCTGACGTTTACAGATTCCAACGCAGTTTCCCTTCCGGTGAGGTTCTATCGTCTGTTGGAGGAGTAAGGAGACGTGATTTTCTCAAACGCCATGGCGCCGTCCGACATGCAAGCCAGGAAGGGTTCGATTACCGAGAAGACAGTGTGCAGGCCTGTACCACTCTGCCATTTTGGTTTCAAACACAACACTATCTATCTCAGAATAGAATCCCAGCGCGTGTCTCGCGGCGGACGGGGATCCCGCGTCTGCGCATGCACGTCAACTTAAGCACATCGGACGGCGGATGCCACGGGCTTGCCCCCTGGAGTTTCACGATTTGTGCCTACATCACTCTGAATCCACACAAACAAGATGCCATGGGCTTGTCCCATGGAGTCTCACGCTGTGTTTCCAAAGGCATGGGATCTTACGATCGGAAATCCCTGTTGGCGATTTCGCGGGCATCGTTAGCAGGGGCGCAACGTGAAAACTCCATGGGGCAAGCCCATTGCCTCTTAGATGTATTGTATAACCTCTATCTAGATACAAAGCCTGAAACTCCACACCGCAAGGGTGTGGGATCTTCTTCCCTCACAGTATTATATGTACCTAAGTTGATGCGCATGCGCGTCTACGGGACTCTCCATTAGTTGCGATAAACAACGGAACCTGGAGGGCCAATGTCCTCGTTGGTCAACATAAAGAGGTTAAATACAATTCTGAGATAGCTTCTGGAAAGTCAGTGCCATGCTCACTTGACCCGTGTGAATGCTTTTAGAAAACAATCCGCGGCAGCAAAGGACTTTCCCGACTTGGTGTATTTTATCCCCTGAAGCAGAAGAGTGTTGGCCGAATTTATTTTGCATTCCTTACACCCCGAGGAGACGCCTTCATTGATGGCGTCCCAGGCCAACGTGCGAGACACTCTGAAAAGGAGTCCACGCATGAGGGATTCAAACTGACAGGCTTCGGCATGTGCAGGACTTTCGGATTCTGCCTCTCTTAGTTTCGTTGCCAGGTTTTTCACGCCTTTTAACGCGGCATGATTGTTGGGAGGCTCTTTCATGAGTTCGTCCAGTGCCTTCTGCGCTATGTCTTGTACAGGAACAAGAAAGCGCTTCCGATACTTTGCGGCAACGGTTTCGTTGATGCATTCCTGAAGCTTCGCAATCGCGTCGATCAGCTCTTTCTGCTGCCGATTTGGAAGACAAGTTATGGGCATCGAATGGCTTGCGCCCTTGATTGCTCCCGATTTCTCTTCGATGCGCACAAATACCCCGGCCGTATCGTTAGTACCTTTCTCTCTAGAAGACACGCCATTCGTGCCCGCAAGTTCATATCGAGCGTTACAACTAAGTACGAAAACTTCGGTGTTGGTAAACGAACCATCCGTGCCTTCGCCGATGACGAAAAAAGCCTGCCTGTCGACAAGTATGACGTCGTCTTGGTGGCCTGTTACATCATCGACGACGGTGAAAAGCAATTCAGTCTCATCTGAGCTGTCCGCGCCATTGCCCGATATTGTGACGACATACATTGCTTCCTGGCCATTGAGGATCGTCGCCGGACCATCAAGTGAGATCCCGGCGTCGTCGATCGTTACTGCGCGGGCATCGTTTTGCAGGGTGGGCGCGTTGAAGAGTAGCAGCGCTAGCCCGCATAGAGTCGGCGTGATATCCCTACTCGCAGCAGGAAAAGTGTGGGATATGCGGGCTAAGACCGCGCGCAGCATGAGCAGTGAATGGATAGATTTCATGCCACAACAGATCACAGACACGATGTCCGAGGCATTCGATGACTCAATAATTCAGGATGTTTGATCAATACCGTTGCCGCGTTCATCACTGGCTCGGCACCCACTTTTCGACAATTCGTGTCAGCTCGCCTGAGTCATGCCACGCTTCCAATGCTTGATTTGCGGCATGGCGCAGGGCGTCAGCATCTTTGCGAAAACCCCACGCGATATACTCCTCGGTGAGCGGGTAATTGATTTCTACCAGTCCGTCAACTTCGTGTTGTGATGCGAGCCAGTCGATTATAGGCGAGTCGTGGATGAAAAGCTCAATTTTTCCCCGCTTCAAAGCCTTTATCGCCGCCTCAACCGACGAGAACTGTACGACCTTGGCATGTGTGAGTCGTGTTTCCGCAAGAAATGAACCAGTAGTTCCTTTAACCACACCAACTTTGTTGTCCCCCATGATAATCGCCCACGGCGTGCGAAAATCGTGTGCATCCGCGCGGGGCACTAATGCCTTCTGGCCGATTCTGAGGAATGCGTTTCCAAATGCCACGCGTCTTGCACGCGCACGTGTAACGGACATGCCGGACATGATAACATCGATCTTTCCCTTCTCGAGCGCAGGAATGAGATCTGTGAAATCCTTTTCGATGAATTCTACTCGTTTGTTTTGAGTGTCAGCAAACTTTTGTGCGAGTTCTGCCTCCAGTCCTGTTACACGCCCGTTGCTTTTGTAGATCACAGGAGGATAGTCGACCGAAACGCCGACACGTACTACATCCGCGCTCGTGCCATGATTATCTGTTGCAAGACGTCCCGTGCTGCAGCCTGTCACGAAGCTGAATGCAATCATGACGGTAATCAAAGGTACGCGGGCTAGGACTTGGAAAACCTTTTTGATCCTCATTGTTCCTCTCCATATTTTGGCTTTGGTATGTGCGGTGCTGTTTGGATACGCCATCCTGCCCAAACGGTAAAGACGTCTCCGTGCTTTACAAGGGCAAGAGGTGCCGCTACTGTGCGAACCACGTATCGTAACTACTTGGCACAAGGAGGCAACTATGGAAATGCAGGGGCGATCTGCAGTCGTGACCGGTGCGGGTCAGGGCATCGGCGAAGCTACGGCGCTATGCCTGGGTCGCGAGGGTGCGTCCGTTGTTGTTGTTGACCAGAACCCGGAAACTGGTGAATCCACCGCAGCAGCCATCACTGCTGCCGGCGGGCAGGCGACCGCAGTTCAAGCTGACGTTTCCGACTTCAACTCCGTCAAGGCCATGATCGAAAAAGCTGTCGACGCCTACGGGAAAATAGATGCCATGGTCAATGTTGCCGGAATCCAGGGGATGGTCGCGGACGTGGTTGAGCTACCGCATGAGGAATGGATGCGCGTACAGAATGTTAACATCACGAGCGTTTTTCTTTGTGCCAAGCATTGCATACCGCATATGCGCAAGCAGGGTGGAGGCGCCATCGTAAATGTTGCTTCGATGCAGAGCTACTTCAACATGCCAGGTTCTGCTGCCTATGCCGCAGCCAAAGGCGGAATCGTTTCTTTGACCCGTTGTATGGCCTTGGACCATGCTCGAGAGAATATCAGGATCAACGCCGTGGCGCCGGGCTATATCGACACTCCTTTGTTGCGTGGTTTTGCCGAAGGTACCGGTGATCCACAAGCCACCCTCGATCATTGGAACAGCCGCATTCCCATCGGCCGGCTACAAACTCCCGATGAAGTCGCTCAGGTGATTCTATTCCTGGCGTGCAAACGCGCGTCAGCCGTTACCGGCGTTACGTATCCCGTCGACGGCGGCATGATGACCGCGCAACCGACATGGCAGGCTTCATAAAAAGCGTCGCGGATTCATTGCTATCAAAGGTGGACGAGGCGCGTGCCAGGCCGCAGCTCGTAGAGCGCAGGCTGGTCCCGTCGCGATAACTCAGCCGGAGGCTTCGTCCACCTCCGGAACAACATTAAGATACCTCACCCATCCGCCAGAGAATGTCTCGGATGCTCACCTCCCGTCCCCCAGTCAAGCTCAGGTCTCAAATCGACCACGGCTTCGGCGAGTTGGCCAAGGTATCTGCCATTGACGGTAGCATCGAGAGTGAATGCCTGGCGCCGATAGTGAGTGGACTGGCTATCTGGAACCTGAAGCGTGAAACCCTTTATCGCCTTCTTGCCGGGCTCGGCCGTGATGGTGCCGCTATCTGGTTTTGCTGTCCATCCATCGGGCAAAACAAGGTTGTATTCGAGGGTAGCGGTTTCCGCATGGATATTCTCAAACCAGACCTGCATGCGTACCTGGCTGCCGGGAGAGGCCGGTGGCTGATATGGATATAGGAAAACATAATCCGGATATACGGCTTCTTCCAGATTCTCCGCCGCAGCCAGTCCGCGCCAGTGCCGTTGCTCTGTCAGACACCAGTCGTGGAAATCCTGCCAGTTCTTCTCATCCATTTCAAACGGTCCGCCATGTCCGGGACAGGTCAGTTCCGGTTGATGTTCCATATAAAGTTTGCCTGTAATTTCGTGTGAGTTTGCGTGGACATGATTGCGCCAAATGTTATTGGAGCTATAGCTGCCGGTATCGCCCGGTCGAAGGTTCACTTCATCTCCGGAAAATGCGACTCGCTTGCCGTCGATTGTTCCGAACATGGCCATGTGATAGTCTGCATGGCCCGGAGTATGAAACACCTGGAATTCGTACTCCTCCCACTTGAATGTCTCGCCCTGTTCTAGCGACCGTTCGACGGTGACAGGTTCGAAGTGGGTGCATCCCAGTTTATAACCGTGCGGGTGTTGCATGATATCGGTCATATTTTCATAACACCAGATGCGGGTGCCGTGATGTTTCTGCAGGTAGGGGAGACCATTAACGTGATCGTCGTGATAGTGACTGGGCAAGGCAAGGTCGATCCGCTTTACGCCAAACTGATCGCGAAGCAGCTCAAGATTGTGCTCCTGCATTCGCAGTCGGTTGCCTGCCTCAAAGAGGATGGAAAAGGAATACATGAACGTAAAACTCTGTGAGCCGTAGTCCACGAACAGAGCCTTGCCGCTGTCGCTGACCACGATCCATGTGTTGGAACAGCCTGGAATTTGAATCAGATGTGGCGAGATGGAAACGGGGCCGACATCATGGGTGGGTGTCATCAGGCCCCATCGGTGCTTCAGGTACTCGCGGAACTTGTCTTCGAGCATTCTTAACGCAGGCGCGGTGTCACCGAAAGGTTCACCGTGTGAAGGGCAGAGCAGATCGGGTTTCTTCTCACGCATCTTGGCCAATGAGTAAACCATGTAGTCGGATCCATCGCTCGAGGAGTAGCTATACTGAAGATCATACAGTGTCTGAACCTTGCCTGGTTCGGCAATCAAATCACCACTGAATGCGATTCGAGTGCCGTCGATTTCGGCGATCAGGGAGATATGGCCGAGAGTATGGCCGGGGGTCGGTTGTATGAGAAAGCGATACGGGCCCCATTCGAACGTTTCATAATCGATCAGGACCCTGGCAACCCTGATGCTTTCCGCCAGAGTAAAGAAGGACTGGCGGACATCATAGATATTATAGATCTGTCTGGATCCCCAGAACACTTCGACCTCTTCGAAGTAAGGCAGTTCGTGAGCCGGAACCGCGATTGGAATTTCCTGTTCGTTGGCCAGTTTGTCACCCTGGCATTGGTCGCGGTGATGGTGCGTGTGCAGGATCCAGTCGACCTGAGTAATGCCCAATTCGCCAAGATGGTCGAGGACACTCCCGCTGCCGAAGTCAATCAATACGGCGTGTGAGCCGTTCTTAACCACATAGACATTGCAGGTGTCTTCGAAGCGAAAAAGATTTTCGGATATCGTGTGTAGCATGATTACACTCCCGTTAGTATAAGGCGTCATTTTCTCTGAAAGCTGTGGACAACCGGTGCTGCGTCGGCCATTCAGTGCTGCATCAGAACGCGCTCGTTTTCACGAATATGCCAGAACGCGTCAATCAACAAAAGCGTTACGATGAAAACTCCGAAGTCCCCTCCGGCCAGATCGGAGCCGGCACTGACTGGTCAAAGGGGCGAAATTCAGCTTGAGAAAACGAACTGAGGCATGCCTGTTCTTTTAGCGGTTGCAGGACTCTTGCCAGTCGAACAGACTTAACCCGTGCAACAGAGTATGTTTTTCGAGAAAGGGAGCAAGTGAAATGGCAGATGCAGAGATTTGTGTTGGCACACTTGAGGATCTCGAGAGCAAGGGTGTCATCGTCGCCAGTGCCGAAGGCCGCACAATCGCAGTTTTTGCCCATGAGGGAGGTATCTATGCGGTGGACAACCGCTGTCCTCACATGGGTTTTCCGCTCGATCGCGGGAGCGTCGCCGGTATCACGAGTGGGAAGGTCAATCTGAAGCAGTGCACATTCTCATTGGCATCACTCGGAATCTGGCTGCCCATTGTCCGACTCGCCGCGCCGGACAACAAACCGCCACCATCGCTCTGCGCCTCCACCGTGGTGAACGCATCTACGAAGGTTAGCAAAGACGGCTAGCATTCAGGGTTGACTGTACACGGATCTCACTTACCTTGTTTCTTACGGTTGTCCTTAAATGAGCGGAACTATTGGCCACATGACTTACGCGGTCCTTGCGCTTCGCGAGATGAAGCAAAGGGGGCATTCCTTTGTAGATCTCATTGAGCGTCACTTGCCGAGTTATCTCGCCGGCACGTATCTCGCCGCGGATGTCATGACCTTGCCGGGAGGTTACTGCACGCAATGTGGTGGAGAGTACGGTTACAGCTCTTCGCGTCCGGACACTTGCCCGGTAGACGGTGCAGTGGTTGAGCCATATTTGCTTAAACACGAAGGAGAGCAGTATGCGCCGAAAGAGATCTTGCGCCGTTTCTACGGACGCTCGCATCTAACCTTTGGGTGGTACGTGGAAGATGAACAGGGCCTCGTCATCAGATGGGATGAGCTCCCGGATTATCTCGACGCTTGCCTGGTTGATTGCTTGGAGTTCTATCCTTTAGAAGAACGGTCGCGCTCTTACGTTCTGGGATGGATGGCGCATGTCGTCAGCGACGCGTTGATTAAATCCAAACAACCGGGGCTAGATCTTCATTTACTAAACGGCACGTACACGCCGGAGAACAGGCCGATTCAGGATCTATACTCGTTTCATGAGGTCGGGCAGAGGGAGTTGGGGCTGGATTGGGCGACGCTGTTGAAAGATCTTGCTGAAACACCAGTGGAACCGATCCAGTTGCATTGTATGAGAATAACCTCCCCGCGTGGCAAACTCGCCCAACGATTCCCGGAAGGATGGATACCGCAGTGCGAGGGGCTGATGCTGAAAGTCATGGCAGAGAATCGACGATTCATGCGTATTTACAAAAGAGATATACTTCACGAGGTGGAACTGCATGAAGGGCCGAATGGGCTCGAATGCAATGAAGCCCAGAGCAGAAAAGCGAACGGCACGACCTGGCCGGAGATGATTCGCATGTGCGAAGCGGCTAACTTTCGGAGCGCTCTGGATTACATTGGCAAGTCAATTGCAGATCTTTTTGAGCAGGTTGAAAAGAAACTGATTTGATTCAGTCGACTTCAGTTCTCCAGTCGTCATCCAAAATGTAGAGGGGAAGATCTGACGGGATTAACAAGATCTACGGGATTAGAGAACACTTCGAGAGCTGGCTCTTGATCCTGTAGAAAGTTCTTCTCCTAGCCTCAGTTCCTCCATGGTGAGAGACCTCTAGGCCTTTTCTGGTTCATAATCCCGTGACCACACATCGTCGAATCCGGTGCGGAGAAATTTGCTCCAGCGTTTCGTAAGTTCGTCACCAAGGCCGATTTTCTCTATGTCTGCCACGGTACGTTCGACATCGTATGCCACGTACCGAAAGTCGAGAATGCCATCCTGCTCAATCACATAGCCGGCTCGCGGGTCGCGGTTTCTTGGTTGACCAATCGGCGGAATACAGACATAGCGTTGCCCGTTCACAGTTCTGTCCATTTGTCGATGAGAGTGACCACAAAAGACGACCGGGTAGGGGACGTTATGGAGATGCGCTGCAAATACGGAATCAGGCATTGCCGGGTGCAGATATGGAGCACCAGAAAGATGATGCATGACCCGCACATTTATGCCGTTTGAAACAATTTCCAGCTCACCGGGAAGGGTTTCAATGTACGAAAGTTGAGATTCATTGAGCTGGTCGAGCGTCCATTCATTTATTTCTACAGGATTGGTCTGTCGATCGGCGCGTTTTCTGATCGCCACAATCGCGGCATCATGGTTGCCCTGAATGGCCTTTGGGTTTAATTGCCTCAACAGATCGATGCATTCGGCCGGGTGAGGTCCGCATCCGACAATGTCGCCAAGAAACACGACCTCGTCGACCTTTCCGGCATCACGAACCACCGTTTCGAACGCCGGCAAGTTTGCGTGTGCATCTGCTATCCAGAGACATCTCATTAGGGAATGGAGTTGATATTGTTAGTTCCCTGAGATGGACCGGTCAACTCCTCCACAATTTCGGGTTCCACTGCTACACCATCCATACGAACAACTACCAAGAAAGCGTTTAGGGTGAAACTCTTGTCGGCTTCGTTCTCAACCTTATCGAAGTATTTAACGGAGTAGACCCATTTTCTGTGATCTTGCACATGCCCTAACGGACCCATAGAGATAGTGGCGTTCTCCCATGTCATTTCGGGAAACAGCTTCAGTGCGATCTGGTTAGCAGCCGTGAGGGCGTCACCAGGCGATAGGGGCGGGCGTGTCTTACGCTGAGGATCCCAGGACGGCATTTTGCGTATTTGATCCACAGAAAGTTGTGATCGATATTCAATGCCATTGTACCGATTTACAATGACATGCGGCCTGTCAATTGCGTGAGCGTCATCGTTAAAACTTGGATATTGAATGAATGATTCGAGCACGATGAAGCACGAGATCAGCAGCGCATTGCGAATCGCATGAGAGAGGGCAGTGATCCAGAAACTGGACCACCGCGACACGCCTCGCCAATGGACATACGTAAAGGCCAGATATCCCCCTCCTACAAGACCGGCGGCCAGACCGGTTTGTATCCCTTCAAGAAAATGCAGGAAGGCAAAGGGTACTAATGATGACAGAACTTGAATTGAAAACCTTGCCTTGAACAATCTTGCAATAAAGACCGGGAAGCTTTGCAGCAGAAGCGTCTCAGGCACGGGTGCCACGAAAACACCGACAATGAAAAACATCGCGTTATTGAAAGGTATATCTCTCTGCTCCAGATCGAAAGCCATCAATCCCATGGCTAGCAGCAGGGAGACCGTCGTACCCTCGATTGTGATTCGCCAACAGAAGGCCCAAGGAGTCAGCGTTCTGTATAAACGAAAGTGATTGGCAACAAAGTGAGCAAAATTTCGCGTCAGACTCATTCTATCGTCGTCAATCAATGAAACTCGCAATGGTGTAGTAAGTCATGAACAATGGCGAGGCGAACGCAACATCACGGATACACCCGCCCCATTGTGCGAGGGAAGGGGATCGTTTCACGAACGTGTTTCAGTCCGCAAATCCACGAAAGCAAACGTTCGATGCCAAGGCCGAACCCGCCGTGGGGCACGCTGCCATAACGACGCAGATCGAGATACCAATCGTAGTCGTCGGCGTTCAATCCCTTATCCTCTATCGCCAGCATGAGCGCATCCATGTCGTCCTCGCGTTGGCTACCTCCAATGATTTCGCCATAGCCCTCAGGTGCCAGAAGATCGACATTAAAGACTATGCGCGAGTCGGAGGGATCACGTTTCATGTAAAACGCCTTGGCTTCAAAAGGATAGTGGGTCACGAATACGGGCTGTTCAAAAGAGCGTGAGATGATGGTTTCATCACTCCCGCCAAGATCCTTGCCCCATTCGAAGGATTGCGCGATTTCAATGTGCTTGGGTCGGTCGCGCAGGTCGCGCTCCAGGTCCTGAATCTGCTCTCGCAATTCGGAAATTTCGAGTCGCACTTTTTCCTGCTGCCAGGGCTTCCTAAGCGTCTGCCATCGTTCCTCTTC